>Ga0066439_1000231_pt1 | contig 25694 bp, 20 predicted proteins | sample LakWasMet57_HOW8_2_FD_59527 | JGI IMG/M metagenome (GOLD analysis project Ga0066439, IMG submission 59527) | Freshwater sediment methanotrophic microbial communities from Lake Washington under simulated oxygen tension - Sediment Metagenome 57_HOW8 | ecosystem: Environmental > Aquatic >...
TAAATAACAAGTTTTTGGTAAAGACTATCCGGTAATAGAAAGAACACAATTAATAAGATAATACAGCCAAGCATAATGTAACCGCAAACCTTGTAAATTTTGTTTCTAATGATCTTTTGGGGTGTTGGCGCAGTTTCACCTTTTGTAAAAAGAAATAAGCTGAAATAACACAAGGAAAGAATAAACAGGCCGGCAGAAATTAAATGTAGCTGACCTATCCATGTATGTGTTTCGACATTACACCAAATGTTACAATCCATAACTGAGTTATCAGGATTGATCTTTAATGATGTTGGAAATAGCGCTACAATTAAACCAAAGATACCGGCCAATGCTGAAACTATTCTATCGGTAAGGTCATAACCTTTGTAAGACAAAAGAAATATTGATAATGTACACACATACCCTACAAACACATCGCGCATGTTGGTATGGTAATAATTACTTATTGATAATTGGATCTCTTTACATTGTCCTAATAAAAGTGAACCTAGTACCAGGATCACCGGAAAGAGAATTCCTAATATACCAATGATCTTACGAACGGTTAAATAGGAAAGTACCAGCTTGTTTTCTTTTTCCAGTTGCTTGTAAATTTCATCCTGGTTTTGTCCACCGGTTGGGTCGTCTGTTTTGAAGTTGTTGCTTGTTTTCATTTTCTTTAATTTTTAATGATTTATATTTTTTGATTCGATCTTTGCAGCTTTGCATATCCTTATATAGGGGTCTGCAAGCTTGCAAACGTTGTTTTGTTTCCTGTTTGCGCCGGAAGTGTTTATTTTACTCTGTTAAATAATAAAATACCTCCTTTCCTTCCTGACGTTTGCAAAGCTGTTTTGCTGTGCCGTTTGCATCGGGAATCTCTAATTTGTGCGTTAGGATAGATTTTAGCCTGGCTTCAACGGTGCGCTCTTTGCAATCCATTTCGAAGCATAGCTTTTCTATCAGAATTGTTTTAGCTGTCGGCTCAATTAAAATTCTTCCTATTAATTCTATTGTTTCGTCTAAGGCCGCTTTTTGGTTCCGGCTGTCCATTGATTCCTGAATGGTGTTTTGATCGGCCAATACCAATCCTTTTTCAGAATCGGAATACTGAACATAAAAGGGATCATGCTTTTTAGAACTCCGGCATTTGAGATAGTTTACTTTAATCAAATCGGTATTATGGTTCTGAGCGTCTTTTTCAAAACCTATCTGAATCACTGTTGAGGCTTTATTTAAGATCTCTGTTCCTAAATGACCTCTTGCTTTATCTGTACTGCCGGGATTCTCATGTATCAAACATAAAAAGGTAACATCATACCGATTGATGCTTTGGTTCATCATGTCAATCAACTTCATGCTATCCTTTGTATCATTGAAATTGAAAACACAATCGGTAATTACATCAAGCACAATAAACAGGTGCATAGGGAATTGCTTGCGGATATGCTCTAAATAAATATTGAGCATATCAAAGCGTTCTTCGCGTGCGAACTCCAATAAAGAAATGTAATCGAATCCGTAAGGGTGTTCTTCAATGGGATAACCGGCTTTTAATTGTATTTGCTGTAATGAGTAGGGAAGCTGATCGGATAAATTTCTTTCTGTATCAACGTAGCAAACCGCATAACGTGTAAGAATATTTGTTTTAAAGTTTAAAAGATCGCGGTTACTCTCTGGTGTTTTTAGCATGGCCGCACAAACGGTTTCAGCAAGGCGTGATTTATGTACGCCTGCCTTACCTTGTATAACATTAATAGTTTTTGGAAAGAAAACCGGATTATCTTTTTGCCAAACAATAGGCTGACTAAAATTAATGGGCTTGCCCTTGTTCTCTTTAATTTTTTGCTGTGATTCAAGCAAACGTTTCAGCTTGTCTTTAGAAGTTTCAAAGCCCTTCTCTGAGGTATTCGAATTGACAGCATTCTTCCTGTCGGGTGGTGGTGGAATATCAAACATAGGGCTTTAATTTTATTGGTAGTAAGACAATGGCATGAAATAAACTTTGATCTGACCGTTCTCGAAACGAATTGTTGCTACCCAATCTTTAGGTGTGCGATTTTGTATTTCGGTTTCCTGCTTAATGCAACTTTCCAATTGCATGATCATGAGCTTGTAGTTCTGTTCTTCGATCCTTACAAATAATTCTGAGAAATAATTGAAACGAAGTTTGTCGAGCTGGAGCTTATCAAATAGTTTATTCAACTGTTCTTTGTCGGCGTTGCTATCGTTAAATAATTTCTTGTAATAATTCACATTGCTTTCCAATGTTTTTTGATCACGCTCTAACACGGCTGAAATTTGTTTCATTAATTCAGTCCAGGTAAGATCATGCAGGGTCTCTTTGTACTTATCCATGTTCTACCTCCTTACTTCTTAAAAGATTTTACATAGTGTTTTTCCAACAAAGCTTCTACATCTGATAAACGGTAGTAGATCTTGTTCCCAACCTGTGAGAAAGAGATCTTTCCTTCGTCGCGCCATGTTTGCGCGGTGCGCTTTGAAATTTTCATCAGTAACAAAAATTCCTGATTATCGAGATACTGCTCGGATGGCTTTTTGTTCTCTGCTGTTAGTTTTGATTTAATTTCCTCGATTGAGGCTGCCAATGAATTGAATTGGTCTTTAGATAAAATTACTGCTTCCATAATAACGTTTTTTAATTGTTTATGGTGCAAAAGTGCGCGAGAGTGAAAAGTCCTTTGGTCCCCAGGGGACTAAGAGGGGACTATTTTTATAGTAAATTAATGTAAATCAGAGGCGAAATGGAAGAAAGTTTTACCTTTATATGGTAGAACCAGCAAGCATAACATACAGACCTAAATGAACTTGAGAATTAAATCATATTTATTTTATATTACTTTTTTTGCGATTCTTGCAGTAATTGTGATAATAGATTATACAAGGTTTGGTTTGCTTCATTTAAATGAAGCATTTTTCACACCTCTCCCAACAGAAACATTTAAAATAGCTTTGATATTAGGATGCAATTCTATTCTTGCCTATTTTATTATGTTAATTTTCATTCGGAAAAACATGACTAATAAATTGGAATACATATCTATTTCAATGTTTCGGTTCACTCTTGCTTTTGTAATGATATTTGTTTATGGGTTTTGTAAAATTGCCTATAAACAATTTGAATTAAATTATTCTGCGATGGACACACTTTTAAGAGATGTTTCTGACGCAGACCTTGTCTGGTATTTCTACGGCAGAAGCAATGTTCAAACATTTTTATTGGGCTGGGCTGAATTTATTCCATGTATCCTATTGCTCTTCAGACGAACAACCTTTCTAGGGGCTGCCCTTTTACTTCCGGTGCTATTGGGAGTAGTTTTAATTAACATCTTTAATACTATTGGAAATCTTGACCTGGTATTTGGAATAATGTTCGTGCTCTTTGACATTGGTATATTATTGTTTTACCGCCAAGAGGTAGCAACGCTTTTTATTTCTGCAAAGAACAAACTTCAATTTCCATTTAAAGGAAAGACAACAAGACTCTTATTTTCAATTGCAAAAATTATATTTATCGGCACATTTGCAATCATTTACTATAATATTTTAGATAACGCTACAAAAATAAACACTGGAAAAATGTTTGCACAAAGCAAGTGTTTAGGCGCCTATCAATTACAAGATATTGCTTATAATGACAAAACGTGTAATCTGGACAGCTTGCCCAATTATTGGAAGAAATTATATTTTGAAAAGAACGGCAACAGTAGAATATTAAGAGATAAATGGGATAATAAGATAAATATGTATTATGTTTTTTCTCACAATAAAGACTCTATACAAATTGTTACTTATAAGAAATTTGATTTGAACAAAAATCCCCTTGACACTATTGCGATCTTCAAAGGAACCTATATACTATCAAGTAACGATAGTATTCTAACTTTGAAGGGAATGAAAAACGACACCTTAATAAAGGCCATTTACAAAAAGCTACCAATTGACGGGCATGATTGGTGGTGGTAGGAATATCCAATTTATTAGGGATGAAAAAAGAAAGCGCAGCAAAGCAAATACTAATCAATCTCAAATCTGGCTGAACCTTTTGGCCTTTTCTCGAAACGAGAAGGTTTGAGAATGGTTTTAATAGTCTCCAATGAAATTTCCTTTCCTTCTTTATCTTTAAACCAAGTTGCGATCATTTCGGCTAACTCATTTGGAGAAGCTTCCAAATACGGTTTACCATCTGTCTTTTTCTCGTGAATTAGCTGAAAGAAAATATCCACGAACTGATTGAGGTTTGTATTGATCTTAAATTTATCAGGGGACTGAGGGGACTTTTTAAGGGGACTAACGGGACTTTTATTTTCAGTGTTGGTGAAGGTTTCCTTTCTTTTCTTACTTAATTTAGCCTGATTTTTTAAAAGAACGATCTCCAAATCTATTTTTTCATTAAAGGGGACCTCATTCGGATTTATTACCGGTGGTTTATTTTGCAGATACTTTGTTTTAGCTTCCATCAGGTAAGAAAGCTTTTCCTCGGTAGTTGGGTATTCCTTTATTTTTAGCTGTACTTTATCAAAACTGTATTGCGCCGCCGGATTAAATTTATTGTTTTGAATTTCCTGCCTGAATAATTCTATTATAACTAAAGCTTTTTCAATTTTAATGTTCTGCTCTTTAGTAGTAAAAATATCGCGGTTAATATCAATCAGTTTTTCAAATTTATTAAGCCAGATAAACGGTTCTGTGAGCTTTTCGCACTGATACTGGATAAAAGGTTTAATATCGGATTTATCTAGCAGAAATAAGCGGTGTAATAAGCAGGTGCAATATTGCTGTAAGGAAAATTTATTTGAGATTATAAAATCAGAAGCCTGCTCCTGGGTAAAAGCAATTACATCGAACTCGTTTGGTTCGGCAATAGAACGGTCGGTAATTGGATGCTCCTTAAAGGGAGCAACCTGAACATGGCTCTTAAGCATTTGAAATAAATCAATTTTTGGTTATCCTTTCGTTAAATCCTGATCAATTGCAGATCAATATTACGTTTACTAAAATTATCAAATTTGCACTATATAAAAAAGGAATGTTGATAAATATAGCATCAATTTGCTACGTTTTGTAGCAAATTATTTAGACTCAGATTCTTAATTTTATTGTACTAAAAAAGAGAAATAATGACAGAACGAGAACAACTTGACGAAGTTTGGGAAACAGTATATTATACTGATGAACTTAAAAAAACAATTAGGGATATTGCACCCGCATTAATAGAATTTTTAATTGTATCACTTCTTGAACAGGGAGATATTGAGGTAGGGTTATTTCATAAAGGTAAAGATGCCGGTTCGTGCATAGCTTATGATATTTATAATATGGATAAAGTTCTTGAAGTAAGGTACAAACAAGATACATCCTTTGAGATGTACCTGGCTTTAGAAGATGATGAAGGGGACATGCAATATTTTTATCATACGCTTACAGATAAAGAAATAAAGATCATTCCGGAGGGTTTACAAATGCTAATGCGTAAAGCCTGGAATGATGGTGAAGAATTGGTTTACAGTAAGGGAACAGTAGAGTAGCTATTTCCAAATAACTATTATAATTCCAATAAAAATAACCCCAACTCCGATTAGCATTTTTGGAGATACAGGCTCTTTTAAAAACAGGAATGATAATAGAACAACCAATAGCAGACTTCCTTTATCAATTGCACTAACGACAGAGGTATTTCCTGTTTGGAGAGCCCTGTAATAAAACAGCCAGGATAAACCTGTTGCGATACCTGACAGGCTTAAAAATATCCAGTTACTTTTAGTAAAAGATTCAAGATCTTTAGCTTTTCCATTCATGGCAACAAAGCCCCATGAAATAATCAATATAATCACTGTTCTGACTGCCGTTGCTAAATCGGGATTGATGTTTTTTAATCCTGCTTTTGCCAATACTGCTGTGAGTGCAGCGAACAAGGCAGAAAGAATCGCATAGAATTTCCACATAACATTTATTTAAAATTTATAGCTATAGCCAAAGCGAACAACCTGTGTTTCGTAATAATCGGTACTCACATAGTTGAAACCATCACCCTGAATTTCTTTTCTAATTACCAATGTATTTAAAAGATCAGTGGCATTTATAAATAATTCGCCCTTCCCTTTTTGGATTTTCTTTTTAATTCCTAAGTCTAAAGAGAAACGCTGATCAATTTTACCCTGTGGAATAATATCAGGTGCTAAATAGATTGCTGTGAGCTGCGCGTCTATATTTTTAGGGAAGTGAAACGTATTATTCAGCTTTATATTTCCGGAATAGATTTCCTGCATAGGGGCAGAAAAAGTATGAAGCACAGGGTATTTATTTTCGACGGTAAAAGCATCAATCTGGTTATGGTATGCGTTTAAATTAAAATTGAATGAATACCATTTTGCTACATCTTGTGATAATACCATTTCAATACCCGTATTGTAGCTTTTATTCACATTTTGAAAGACTGCATAAATTAAATTACTGCCTGGAACAGTGGTTGAAATTCTTGTAATGGTTTTATCGGCCATACGATGATAAACTGCTGTATAAAAATAACCTTTCTTCCAGTTTGTTTTATAGCCTAATTCGAAGGAATTGGTAAACTGCGGGCTTAATGCAGGATTACCAACTTTAATAATTTCCGCATCATCATATTTAGGAAAAATACGAATATCTACTTCATTAGGACGATCAACCCTGCGGTTATAGAAAACAGACAATTTATTCCTGTCGTTGAATTTATAAGCCAATCTCATGTTTGGAAAAGGCTGTATGTAATTGTAGCCATCACTTTTATAAGTACTATGATCAGGATTAACCTGGTACTGCAAATCAACATATTCAATTCTTAAACCTACTTCAGCTTCTACTTTTTTATTTTCGAAAATATAGTTTCCGTAAACAGCAGGAATTATTTCTTTATAAGTTGCCCAACCACCTGCATTTGTATCAAGCGGTGAATTAATGCCGGGGAAGAATTGCATGTTGGTGGGAATATCTCTTTTTCTGAATTTAATACCTGTTTCTACTCGTCCATATTTCAATGGTTTTATATAATCCAGATTAAAATCGGCTACATGTTCATCAGACAATAATTTAAAAGCATCATGGCCTGTATAAGAAGGTAAAATATTATCAAAGTAATATTTTTCGTCTTCTCTATGAAACGTATAATTAAATCCAATATTCAGTAAATGCCCTGCCTGTTTAAATTTATGCTGATAAGCTGCTGTTGCCATTGCTGTTGTTTTTAATTCATCTTCCAGGAACTGCCAAAGGCGAATTCTGTCCGATACAGCAAAATTAAAGAAGGGTTCATCGCCGTTATCAATAATTTTTTCGATACCAAACAATCCCGAAATAGTTAATGTGTTACGATCATTAAAATTGTAATCAATTCCTGCTTTAGACGTTACAAAATGGGTGTTCCTGTTTCTTTTTGTTTGTTGACTAATGATTGTTCCATCGTCATATGTACGCGTTACAAATTCATTTTTATTAAGTGTTTCGGTATACAGGTAATCTCCCTGGAAAAAAATGTTGACTTTGTTTTTACGGTAGTTTAATGATAAGGAAGGATTTATCTTTGGTGTCATTTGATACTGCGGTCTTATTGTTGGCAGGTTTTCTTTCCTTATCCATAAAGCACCTAAACCACCTGAAAGTCCAGCTTTGCCACTAAAACCTTCCTGCTTGTTTTTCTTCATGATGATATTGATAATACCTGCGTTACCGTTTGCATCATACTTTGAAGAAGGATTATTAATAATCTCGATTTTTTCAATAGCAGATGCAGGGATATTATCCAAACCCGATTGATTTCCGAAACCCGTTAATGCAGTTTGTTTGCCATCAATTAAAACGGTGATCTTCTCATTACCTCTTAATTGTACCTTACCATCCTGAACGGTAACACCCGGTAAATTTTGCATGGTTTGTAAAACAGAACCACCGCTTTGCGCAATATTATCATCTACAGAGAATGTTTTCTTATCCATTTTCCCACTCACATCATCCTGTTTTGCAGTTATTTCAACTTCCTGTAAAGTAGATGAGTTTTCCTCTAATTCTATTGTTGCCAAATCTAAAAATTGAGTAAGTGTTCCAACATACAGGGGTTGCTTTTTTGTAACGTAACCAATGAATGAAAACTCCAAACTATAATTACCTGATTTTATACCAGCGATTGCAAATCGCCCTTCCTCGTCAGTTATTGCTCCAGTAACAAAAGAGGAATCGGAGACATTTTTTATTACCACACTAACAAAAGGCAAAGCAGCAGAAGCCGCTTTGTCTTTTATAATACCTGAAACAGTCACAGAAGTGGTGTTTTGTGCGTTCGCATAAGAGCAACACAGAACTACTGACAGAAGTAATATGATCTTTTTTAACATCAATTATTCTTTTACTTCTTTTATAAATTTACCGGTGTTATCAAATATCAGGTCCATTCCTTTGATCTCTGCTTCGTAGCTGACGTTACCTTTTGCATCCGTAATTTTTGCCGCCTCTTTAATTTTCTGATCTTTGTAATGTGCCTGAATGTATTCGGACGCTTGTTTAGGAAGATCGGCAACGGCAATTTCAACTTCGGTTTCTAACAGGTTGCCTGTTGCATCATATAAAACAGATGTTTCGGTTTCTCCAATTTCAAATTCCGCTTCATAATTGCCATTTTCTTTTTCCCATTTTACTTCTTTGGCATTTGGGTGCTGCTTTTGAAAAGCTGATTTAATAGTGGCAGGAACTTCTGATTCTTTTACTTTTTGTGCGCAAGCAATTGTTGTAACAAACATTGCTGCCATCAATACTACTGTCTTTTTCATGGTTGTTTTTTTAAGGGTTATTGAATAATTTATGGCACAAAGTTGCAACCCGATTTAGAAGACTTTTAGAATTTAATGGAAAAAGCATGTAAATTATTGGAAAATGAGTAAGAAATTTGCCAGTTATAACGGTTGCAAATTTCTTTTACAATGGCTAAGCCAAGCCCGCTATTGGTATTTTCAGAAGATGAAACGGTAAAGCGTTTAAACAAGCTGTCATTATTTAATGCCTGTTCGCCTGAATTAGAGAAAGTTAATATGTTCTTGTTAAGCTGAACACGGATGTTATTACCGGTATTATGCCTTATGGCATTTACTAAAAGATTATTGACTAATATTTCAAATAGTGTTTTGTTACAGGATAGAGAAAATTGTGTGTTTATATCCTTTTCGATTTGAATTGTTTTTTCATCTGAATAAACTGAAAGTAATTCAAGGCTTTCACTCAATACTTCATTAATATTTATAATCTCATTTTCGAGAAACTGATTGTTTTCAATCTTTGCCAGTAGTAGTAAATTTTTATTGATTCGTGATATTCTTGAGAGGTTATCATTAATAGCTGTGATAATTGATGATTGTTCCTCAGTCAAATCTTTACTCTGAATTAAGGTATCGATTTTTGTTCTGAGTACTGCTAAAGGCGTTTGTAATTCATGCGAAGCATTTTCAATAAACGATTTTTGCTGATGGAAAGCGGAAATGTTATTTTCTATCAATCTGCTTAATTCTTTATTCAACTCTTCAAATTCTTCAATATCTGTTGAATCAAAGGAAATGTTTTTATGCTTATTTAAATCAAAGCCTTTTAATTTTTCTAATGTAGAGCGGAAAGGCAGCCAGATCTTTTTTGAAATTCGCTTATTCAACAATACAAAGCCTATAATCAATAAACCAAAAAATAGAAAGGTTACAAAGGCAATCGCTAAAAGCGTTTCATCAGCTTCTTCTACATTGGTTTCAACCGTTAAATGATATGGCTTGCCATTGAGCTGTATGTAAGCTGAAAGGCCTCGAAAGCGATCCATTTCTTTTTCAAATTCATTATACCTTGTAATTGTATAATAGCTATCCGCTTTAACTGAATCGGAGGGAACAAGCTTCGTGCCCGGCTGAATGCTGTTCCATGCCTCTAATGTTTTGGAAAGACCGGATTCTTCAAAATTAATTTTTGAAACGCCTTGCTCTATTCTCGTTTTTATGATGTGGTTATGTTCGTCTAATTCTTCTAACCATATAGAATCTACTACTACATAATATACAGGAATACTGCAAGCTAAAATAATCAGCGCGTAAATGGTAAAGGCCTTAAAAGGTTTATTTAACAGCTTACTCATAATTCCCATTTATAACCTGTTCCGTAAACCGTCTTTAAATAGTTTTCGCAACCTGCCTCAGTTAGCTTTTTCTTTAAATTTTTTACATGTGCATATACAAAATCGTGGTTGTCGAGCATATCAGCAATGTCTCCGGAAAGATGTTCGGCTAAAGCGTTCTTCGAAATCACTTTATTCTTATTACCGAGAAACAATAGTAAAAGATCAAATTCCTTTTTGGTAAGATTAACCAGATTATCCTTTACGGTCACCGTTTTTGATAAGAGGTTAACGGATAATTCATTTTGTATGATGGTATTTGTATTATCATACAGTTTTCTGCGTATTACTGAATAGATCCTGGCGGTTAATTCGGAAAGATGAAAGGGTTTAGCCAGGTAATCATCTGCACCGATCTCTAAGCCTTTGATTTTGTCATCCAAAGAGTTTTTTGCAGAAATGATGATAACACCGTCTTTTTTGTTCTGTTTTTTTAATTCTTCCAGTATTTGTATGCCATCACCCCCAGGCAACATGAGATCAAGTAAGATGCAATCGTATTGATAAGTGGCTATCTTATCCATTGCCTGATGATAGGATGCTGCTACCTCACATAAATAGCCCTGATCAGACAAGTAGTTTACCATGTCGGAAGCCAGTTCTTTTTCGTCCTCTATAATCAGGATTTTCATCGGACCAAGATACGATTTCAATTCTGAAGAAATTTAGAATTGATTATGCCAATTTTAACCCATATTCAGGTACAGGCTCGTTAAATACATCCATGGCATTATCAAGTTCTTCATTTACAATCTGAGCATAGATCTGAGTTGTTTTGATGTCAGCATGCCCCATGAGTTTTGAAACATATTCTATGCGCATACCTTTTCTTAGAGCGCGTGTTGCCCATGTGTGGCGGGAAGTATGGAAAGTAATATGTTTATCTAATTTGGCGTAATCGGCAATATCCTTTAAAGCTTTATTACAAATTGTATCCTGTGAATCAATTGCTTTCGTTAAAAAATCTTCATCAGAATAATCAATATCATTACTCAGGAAAGGAAAAACATAGTGATCAGGATTATCACCTGGCTTACAATAGATATTCATAATATCAATTGCTTTTTGCGGCAATTTAATTGACACCGGAACGCCTTTGCATTTTTTTGTATAAATAAAAATACGTTCGCCGTCATAATTGCGTTTCTTTAATTTGCATACATCTGAAATACGTAAGCCGCCCGCATATGAAGATAAGATATAAGCATTACGGGTATTAAACATTCTTGTTTCAGGTTCCAGATCTAAATTTTCAATAGCTTCCAGTTCATTTTCAGCACAGAAATTCTTTACGGTCTTTTCCCATTTGCATTTATAATGTAAAAATGGATTTTCATCGTATTTGATCACTTTATCCTTTACCGCTTCATTTACAATACGGCGAATGATTTTCATGTTTGCGAAAATGGTGTTATTCCTGTTCCCTTTTATTTTATTACCCTTTTTATCTTTCTTATCCGATCTCATAAAGCACTCATACTCTTTAAGCCAAAGGACGGTTAGCTGTTCAAACGTTACGCTTTTATCGCCGGCATATTCCTTCATCTTTTTTATAACTCCATCTGCTTTATCATAAGTTGAACCGGCAATCTTTCCTTTAATGAGTTTGAAATAGGTAGTACAGTATTCAAAAAAATCAACAGAAGATTTACCCATGATATTCTCTTTGATCTTGCTTGAAGAAATATCTTTAAAATGGGTTTCTAGTTCCAGTGCTTGATTTTCTGCTTCGGCAAATTTATTTGATATGAGGTTATTAATGCGTTGGGAATTTCTCATACCTTTTTTAACCCGTTTATTATCTTCATCCCAATTATCCTTGTGGACCATAATACCCAAGGCAATGAATTTAGTATTGCGGTTCTTAATGATTCGGAGATATAGCGGGGCTTCTCCTTTATTATTAATTTTACTCGCTTTCCAGATTATTTTTACCGATGATGCCATAATTTTTTCTTTCTACAAAGTTACTTCGGAAAGTAAAGATAAGGGTACAACAACGGGTACAACATTTCCACAATTGCTTTGCTTTTGACTACTTTTAATTGCTTTAACAAATCGCTGAAACCCTTGCTATTAAAGCAAAGTAGCAAAACTGATAAAATCGGGTGCATGGGGGTTAGTTCGCTCGGGACCTCGATAAAAGCAAAAAGCTCCAACGTAAGTTGGAGTTTTTCTTTTTTCATACAGACGCGTCAAGTTTACTTATAAGCGGAAGTATGAAAAAAGAAAATAAAGCGCATAAGCGCTTAATTTTTGCTTTGTGACTCAGGGCTTGCCCTTGGCGGATCAACGCAGTTAATCAGCAACTCTTCACGGTTCACGGCGCAAGCCGTAATCCGTAATTAAACACCAATTTTGCTTTGTGACTCAGGGCTTGCCCTTGGCGGATCAACGCAGTTAATCTGCAACTCTTTACGGTTCACGGCGCAAGCCGCAATCCACCGCGAATCAAACTTGCATGAGTGAGCACGAGAAAACAAAAAAAGTTTTTGCAGTAGCAAAAAAGGTTTTGATGTTCAGCAATTATTAACTTCTAGAAATATTTAGATTATAAGGCCAAATTCTTTAAGCCGCCATACCATTAATAAACACCTCTACATACTCTTTCATTTTAGCGATGATGCGTTCGCCAATTTCGCGGGCTTTTAAAACACTTGGGCGGTCGCCAAGGCATTTGAATACGGCGTCGCGCTCCGGCTCTAAACCATTAAATATGTAAGCATCAATAAGGGCTTTAAATTGTGCTTTGTCCAAATTTTCGTCTTCGCATAATTTGTTTAAGGCTAATACTTTTTGATCGTGCCAATATTTTTCAAACTCATCTTGTATGTTATCTGCGTTATTGATGAGTGGTAAATTTTCTTCTATAAATTTCTCAATCAATTCGCGTTTACTTCTTAATTCTAAATCGCCACCCAATAAATCCATAATGGCCTTTTTTTGTTTTTGGGCATCAGATGTTTTAGCGTCTTTTAATTTAGCAAGGAGTTTAATAATGTAGGATACATTGATGATATCACGGTGTATTAACTCTACTTCAAAATCAACATCATCAAGGATAGATGTTTTTTCTTTTTTATGCTCCTCTTTTACTTTGTCGTATAAATCGAGATACTTGCTTTTGTAGTTTTCAAAAGTTTGTTCGTCAATTCCTAAATCATCCCAACTAAAATCGGTGTAAGATTGTAATACGTTTTTAGCACGCAATAAGGCTCTAAAGGCTTGCACAAAAGCTAACTCTTCTTCTTCGCTTTGTAAATCATCTACACTTTGCCAAGTAGGCACAATGCTTAACAAGGTTTTTAGAGCTTTGGCAAATATGTTGGCAATGGCGCTATAAGGAGGTAAAATAATATCTTCAATGGCATCTTTGTTCGAAAACAAAGTAATGGCATCATCAGTAGCCGCTTTTAAATTACGGAAACATAAAATATTACCTTGCGATTTTAGTTCGCCTAAAATACGGTTGGTACGCGAAAAGGCTTGTATTAAACCATGGTGCTTTAATTTTTTATCAACGTAAAGTGTGTTTACTTTCTTCGCATCAAAACCTGTTAGCATCATATTTACTACAAGTACTATATCCAAACGGTCTTTGGCATCGTTAAAATTTTCTTTTTCACGATCTTTTAAGCGCTTACTAATATCTTTAAAATAATTTTCAAATTGTTTACTATCTGTTGTGTTAAAGGCAGTGCCATACATGGCGTTATAATCGCCAATGTATTCTTCTAATTTATCACGGCTGTGGCTTGCTTTGTATGCTACGGCAAGGTCTGCCGCTATTGGTAATTCATCGCCCGGTAAATAATCTTGGGCGTCTTCACTTTCTTCGTTAGCACCAAACGTAAATATGGTAGCAATGCGCAAATCATGTTGGCCTGCTGCTTTTTTGCGTTTAAAAATATCGTAATACTTAATAGCATTTTCAATACTATTAACTGCAAATAAAGCCGAAAACTGTTTGTTAAAGGTTTTGGTGTTATGGTACTGAATAATGTAATCGGCAATTTTCTCTAATCGCTTTTCGTCATTCAATACTTCTTCTTTATCAATAGATTCGACAAGCTCACTAGAACTATCTTCTACTTCAATATCAATAAAGGTATTGCCTTTTTGTTTGTAACGTCCAATGTATTCAATACCAAACTTTAATACGTTTTGGTCGCGGATGGCATCGGTAATCACATATTTGTGTAAACAGTCCCCAAACAAATCTTTGGTTGTGCGTTTGCCTAATTCATTTTTATTGGCATTTTCGGCCAAAATAGGTGTGCCTGTAAAACCAAATAGTTGTGCATTTTTAAAGTACTCGGTTATGCGGGCATGTGTATCGCCAAATTGCGAACGGTGACACTCATCAAAAATGAATACTATTTTTTTATCTTTTAGGTTGCCTAATTTATTTTCGTAATGCGCTTTGCTAATGGCATTGTTTAATTTTTGAATGGTAGTTAAAACCAATTTGGATGTATCCGTTAACTGCTTTACTAAAGAGGCGGTGTTATCGGTAACATCTACACTATCTTTTTTAAAACTATTAAACTCATTCATGGTTTGGTAATCCAAATCTTTACGATCAACTACAAATACTACTTTATGTACGTGCGGTAAGTCCATAACAATTTGACTGGCTTTAAACGAGGTTAAGGTTTTACCCGAACCTGTGGTATGCCATATATAACCATTTTTTGGCGGGTGACTGAGCGGAGTCGAAGTCACTTGCTTTATAATACCCTCTACCGCAAAGTATTGGTAAGGGCGCAACACCATCATGTTTTTAAAGGTTTCGTTCATAACCACATAATGCGAAATGAATTTACCTAAGTGGTTGGTGTTTAAAAAGGCATTGGTAAATGCGCTGAGCTCAGTAATTCTTTTATTATTTTCATCTGTCCAAAAAAATGTTTGCTTAACCGACTGCAATTTATTGTTGGCTAAGTATTTTGTATCAACACTATTACTAATCACAAATAATTGCACGTATTGAAACAAACCATTGTTGCTCCAAAACGATTGGTGCTGGTAACGGTTAATTTGATGAAAGGCTTCTTTAATTTCTACGCCACTGCGTTTGAGTTCTACTTGCACCAATGGTAAGCCGTTTACTAAAATAGTAACATCGTAACGGTTTTTGTATTTACCAATTTGTTCAATTTGATTAGATACTTGATAGATATTAGTACTCCAATCTTCGTTATTAAAAAAGCGAATCCAGCAATTAGTACCATCTTCTTTTACAAACTGAAATCTATCGCGTAAGGTTTTAGCTTTAGCAAACTCATTGCCTTTTGCTAAATGGTTTAATATGGCATCAAACTCCTTAGAGGTAAAGGTTGTTTTATTAAAGGCTTCTAATTGTGTTTTTAAATTTGCCAACAAGCCATCCGCATCTGTAATGTTTACAGGTGCATAGCCTAAGCTTATTAATTGCTTAATAAAGTTAGATTCTAATATGGCTTCGCTTTGATGACTCATTTTAATTAGCTGACATTAAATTTACAATTAATTTTATCATCATCTCTTTTTCTTCGGTATTGCTTTCGGCAATCATAATGGTAATAGCAACTAAGGCATTGTCGGCTATAATTTTGCTACCATCGGCTTTATATAATTTTTTATTTTTATCTAAAAAATAAACAAATAAGCCTGCTGCAATACGTTTGTTACCATCCGAAAAAGAATGATTTTTTACAATAAAATATAATAAGTTAGCTGCTTTTTCGAGCGTACTTGGGTATAAATCGCCACCATCAAAGGTTTGATAAATGGTTTGAAGCGAACTGCTAAACGATTTATCTTTTTCGTTTCCAAATAATTTGCCAGCCTTTTGTTTCTTGCGCCAAAGGCTTATTTGTTCAATGGCTTCTTTATACGTTATTTTTTGAAGTTTTTCTTTTTTTGTTTCGGGTATGGCTAAGCGCTGATGGTCGTATTGATCTAACAAATCCAAAGCCTGAGCATACTCGCTGACTACTTTTAATAATCCAACGGTTTCATCAGATGATAATTCTTTTTTGCTAACCACATTTTGCAGCAATTGTATGCTTTGCTTTAAGCTGTTAAATTGCTCATGCGATGTTTTTAGTTTTTGCTCATTAATGGCGTAGCCTTTTACCAAATAATCTTTTAAACGTTGGGTTGCCCATTGGCGAAATTGAGTGCCTTGTATTGATTTTACGCGGTAACCTACAGATATGATGACATCAAGGTTGTAATATTGTGTTTTGTATTTTTTCCCATCTGAGGCAGTTGTCAAGGATTCCTTTACAACTGAAATTCTGCTTAATTCCTTTTCTTTGAAGATGTTATTAATATGAAGACTTATATTTTGTTTAGTTTGTTTAAACAAGTGTGACATTTGTTGTTGAGTTAACCAAACAGTATCGTTTTCAAAAGAAACTTCAACTTGAGTTTGCTTATCTAATGTCTGGTAGATGATTATTTCATTCATTATGCTGCTTGTTTAATATTTACCAAATAATCTTTTAAACGTTGAGTTGCCCATTGGCGAAACTGGGTGCCTTTTTTTGAGTTAACACGTATTTCAGTGCTGTTATTAGAAGACTTATATATCTCAATCTGATTTTCCATTATGTCGCAAATTTTAAATTTACCAAATAATCTTTTAAACACGGGGCAACCAGTTTACACAAACATCTGCTGCAACAGCCCTTTTTTAAATGGAATCGTCATCGCGAGGCACGAAGCAATCTTACCCATAGTGTGGTTTTTGCTATTTGATATTTGTTTTACTTTCATATTTTTATTCTGTGTTTGAGATTGCTTCGCTCCGCTCGCAATGACGGTTACACAAACATCTGCTGCAACAGCCCTTTTTTAAATTGTTGGCTTTGGTTTAGTTGATTACTTAGCCCTTCTATTTTTACATCTATACCCGATAAAAAATTAGCGATCTTTTTTTGTTCTTCGAGTTTTGGTAAAATCAATGGAATCTCCAACATATCACTTTTATTAACAAATTTAGTGGCATTCCCTGTCTGTTTACTTTCAAAATAACCACAACTAGAAATGTACTTTAAATTAAAAGTTAAAAAATTTGAGTTTATAATATTCAAATTCGGCTCTACTTTAAAAATATTCCACGCTATTAGAAAATCATAATTTTCTTCTACTAAAACAACTTTTCCGAGTGTACCAATGTTAGAAATTAATATATCATTTAACTTAGGGTTATATTTAGATTTATATTTTTCATAATCTTTTTTATTAACATATCTAACATCATCAAATGAAATTACTTCACTTGTAATATGTTTGGCTTGGATAATTGGATAACCATTCGTAAAATATTCTGTTTTATCAGCTGTAGTATTTATACCTTGATAATACGACATTGCAACCTCCCCCAACTTCTTTTCCTCCCAGTTTGGATAAGCCTTTCCATTCTCATCCTTAAAACGTAATTTACCGCTAAACAATTGTTGCATGATGCCTTTTTTGTATTGCTCTAGTAATTGTTTTTTGCGGGTGAGCTGCTGTATTTTTTCATCTACCGCCGATAAAAATCCAGCTATTTTTTGTTGCTCGGGAAGGGAGGGGATGGAGATTTTTATTTCTTTTATAATACCCCCACTTAAATTTTGTTGGCCTCCTTCATTACTTAAATCTCTTATTTCATCATATCTACCTGCTAAATTTTGATATAAAAAACGATTATAGATTTTCTCTTTTGAGATAATTGCGGCGCACGCTTGATTAGTTGTTGCTTCAATTCCCAGTATTGCAACTTTACCTCTTGTTTTACCTTGTCCATACATTGCCATTAAAATTGTGCCGACTGGAAATGTTTTAGCTGATGAATTGGAAAGCCCTTCTTGAGTTATATATTCTTCTGCACTAAGTATTAAATTAAAATCTATTAATGAAGTTGTAATCCATGGCACATTTCCCCCCCAAAAGTTTTTATTAGTTCTACTTGGTGTTCCTCCTGATGTAACAGATGCAATTTCATCAATTGTATAATTGATCCAACTATCCTCAAAGCCCTTAAATCTTAATTTAGGAGCAAGCACTTTATTCTTTTGTTTTTTAGTTATTGTTTCCATCATTTAAAACGGTGTATCAATTCCTAACTCTTTACAATATTTTGCAATTTCTTTATTGGTGGCTTGCATGGCTTCATCCACTGTTCTTAATTCTTTAGTTACGGCTTTTAAATTAATGGCTTCTTCTTCTTCAAAAGTATCTACATAACGTGGTATGTTTAAGTTGTAATCGTTGTCGGCAATTTCGCTTAAAGGTGCCACGTGGCTATACTTATCTTCTTCTTTACGGTTTTTATAGGCAGTAATGAGTTTAGCAATATCTTCGGCACGTAACACGTTTTGTGTTTTTATTTTTTCAAAATGTTGGCTGGCATCAATAAATAATACATTATTCGCTCTGTCTTCGAGAGCCTCAGACACCGCTTTTCTATTCTTTTTTAATACCAAAATACAAGTTGGTATGCCTGTGCCATAAAATATATTAGCGGGTAAACCTATTACGGCATCTAAGTAATTTTTTTCTTTTATCAAGTACTCACGTATGTGGCCTTCGGCTCCGCCTCTAAACAACACGCCATGCGGTAGCACACAAGCCATGGTGCCGTTGTCGGCCAACTGGTGTATCATGTGTTGCACAAAGGCAAAATCGGCAGTGCCTTTGGGTGCTAGTTTGCCATAAGCCGCAAAACGGTCGTTACTCATGTGCAAGGGGCTTGCGCTCCACTCGGCACTAAAGGGCGGGTTTGCTACAATGGCTTCAAAGCGTTGGTCAAAATGCTGAGGGCGTTCTAAGGTATCATCGTTTTTAATGTCGAACTTTTTGTAATGCACATCGTGCATAATCATATTCATTCGGCATAAGTTATAGGTGGTTGGGTTACTCTCTTGCCCGTAAAATAATATGTTTTTATCTTTTACTTCTTTAGCTACACGCAACAATAAGGAGCCCGAGCCACAAGTAGGGTCGTACACAGATTTTAGTTTGGTTTTACCAATGGTTACCAATTGCGCCAATACACTACTTACTTGTTGTGGGGTATAAAACTCGCCTGCTTTTTTACCGGCACCGCTGGCAAACTTACCAATCAGGTATTCGTAAGCATCGCCCAATACATCGTTTTCGGTATTTTTTAAATCAAAGTCAATTTCGTTTAGGTGCGTAAGTACTTTAACTATGAGTTCGTTTTTATCGTTTTCGGTTTTGCCTAGCTTGCTGCTGGTAAGGTCGAGGTCTTCAAACAAATGCCCAAAGTCTTCTTCGCTTTCGGAGCCCATGGTGCTTTGCTCAATATTGGTAAGCACCTTGCTCAAATCAGCTAATATAAATTTGCTTTTACCTTCGGCATTGCCTCTACGAGCAAGTTCGCTAAATAGCTCGCTTGGTTTAAGGAAGTAGCCTAATTTATCAAGGGCTTCATCTTTAATAGCCGCAAGGAGTTCTTTTTTGTCTTTATGCTTTTCAACTTCGTCGTAGGTAATTTTATCAGCCTTTAAAATGGTGTTAGCATAGCTGTGCATTTTTTCGCTCAGGTATTTATAAAATATAAAACCTAATATATAATCTCTAAAATCATCGGCATCCATTTTCCCACGAAGGGTGTCTGCTATTTTCCAGAGTTGAGTTTCGAGTTGTTTAGACTGAGCTTGTCGAATGTCTTGTTTTTTATCGTCGGCCATTTAGAGTGTTATTTTAGTACGTAAACAATGATCTACATTGTAGCATGAAATTTACACAAAAAATGCTCATAAACACTATAAAATACCTTGCGGCTCTTAGTAAAAAGTGCAATAAGGCTAATTTTTTTAAAAACTGGCAGAAACAAGGCTTTTTAGAATTGATAGCGGTTGCGAAGATTTTGAAATACACGCAATATTAAATAAATGTTTTTTGAATGTTACCGGATAAGAACTATTTGATATTTTTAATGGATGTGCAAACAGGAGGCTTCTGTTAACTACTTTAATTTTGTTTTGTACTGATGGGCTTGCTTAAATAGCGTTTATAAATTTTAACCGCGAATACCAATTACACATACATCGTCTATCTGTTCTAAATTACCGCGCCAATTTTCGAATATGCTTTTTAAACGGGTGTTTTGTTCGCTCATTGGTTGAGTCGACATTTGCTGTAACTTTTCGGTGAGTTGTTTGTACTTAAACTTTTTACCTTTTTCGCCGCCAAACTGATCGGCAAAGCCATCGGTAAAAATATATAACATATCGTTTGGCAGTAAATCTGTACTGTACAATTGAAATAAATCTTTTTTCTCGCCCATGCCCACCGGCATTCTGTCGTTTGGCAATGGTATAATGTCTTGGCCACGCACAATTACCGGTGCATTATTAGCGGCTGCGTAAGTAATTTTATAAGAGGCCTTTTCTGTTAAGGCATTTACTTTTTCTAAACAAATTAATACCCCGTCAAAGCCATCCTTTTGTCCTTCTTTACTAATGTTTTCTATTAATTTTTTTCTAACATGCTCAAACACTTTATTGGGTTCAATAATTTCTTTTTCATTAATGGCCTCGTTTAAAAACGAAATGTTAAGCAAACTCATAAAGGCACCGGGCACACCATGCCCTGTGCTATCGCATACAGCAAGGTACATCAGCTCTCGCTGATCGCTCGTAAGCACTTTAGTGGCCCAATAAAAATCGCCGCTTACAATATCTTTTGGATTAAAATAAATAAAATGTTCCGGTAAATTTTCATTCAAAAAATCTACATGCGCTAGTAAGGTGTACTGTATGCGTTTGGCATAGTTTATCGAATCAAGTATTTCTTTTTGTTTGGCCTCAATTAATAAATTTTTGTTTTCTACTTCTAACTTTTTTTCGGAGATAATGGCATTTGCAATTTTTGATTGTTTAAGGTTTCTAAACACTAACACAATTAGCGCAATTAACAAAATAAAGCCGGCCATAAAGCCGTAGGTAATGGCTTTTTGTTTATCTAAGTCGCTTTGCTTACGCAGGGTTTCTTGTTGATGTATGATTTCTTTTTTTTCTTGCTCCAACTTTAAAGACTGCTCCTTTTTTTCATAGGCCAATTTAAATTCAGAACTCATTAGCGCTTTTTTATTTTCTTCGCTTACTAATTTATCTTTAAAGGTATTGTATTGCTCATAATAAGTTAATGCTTGTTTAGCGTCGCCTTTTATTTTGCATACTTCGTAAAGCATTTGGGCTGCCTCGCGCTGTAACGATACATAACCAATTTCATTTGCCAACTCAAATTCTTTTTTAAACAACTCATAAGCCTTGGCGGTATTATTACGTTTTAAATAATTTTTGCCAATGTTTTCTAAACCATTTGCTATACCTTCTTTATCGCCTATTTGGGTGTTAATGGCTAAACTTTTATTAAATAATTCTAACGATTTATCTAACTCATGCATGCGCTCGTAACAAGCGCCCAGTGAATTGTACGACATGGCAAGGCTACGTTTATCTCCTAATTGTTCGCGCAATTTTAAACTTCTTTCAAAATAGTTTAAGGCGGTTTTATAATCTTTTGCTTCTAAATAAAATCCTCCAACAAAATCCAAACTAAACGAAAGGTCGTGCGTATCCTTAAGCTTTTCGCGAATTTGTAAACTTTTAAAGGCATACTCTTTTGATTTTTTTATATCGCCAATAGATTTATAGATATGCGCTAAACTGTGTAAACAATCTGACATGCCACCTTTAAAATTATTTTTTTCGGCTATGCGTAAACCTTTTTCAAAATAATTAATGGCATTTGGTATGTTACCTTGTTGTTTTAATACATTACCAATATTGTTATAACAATCTAACTCGTTTTGTGGATTGTTTAATTGCACCGCCAATTGCGCAGCCTGCTCATAAAACTCTAAGGCTTTAATTAAATTGTTTTTACGTTGGTGCATGGCACCCAAGCTAATTGTTATACTTAGGTTGCCTTGTTTGTTGTTTGCAATGGTATAAAATTTATTACCATTATATAAATTTTCCATGGCCTCGTCGTAATTGCCATCAAACTGGCCTATAAACGCCAAATTGCTATAGGCATATCCTAAAAAGTTTGCAAATTTTTTCTTTAGCGGACCTTTTTCTGCCGCGGCTTCGTATTTAGCTTTTGAAAGATCAAATAATTTTTTGTTAAACCCGGGCCACTCGTTATCGGGTGCAGTTTCTGCTAAGATCATTAAAACCCGGCAACGGCTGGTATCATGCAATTGGGTGTTGAGTAATTTTTTTAAAGAATCTACAGAATTATCTTGCGCCACCGTTAAAATGGGGCTTAATAAGATTAAGGATAAAAAAATAAATTTTATGGATTTATAAAGCGAAGTAAAATTCATACAAACAAAAGGTGACCAAGAATTGTGATTTAAAATTTAGGTTAAAATACCAAAAAAAAGCCAATCTGTTTATGTCTTTAAAATTGAAATAAAGTAATTATTCTTTATCCCTTTATTGAAATAATGGCGGAAGGCTTATTATTAATGGTAAATTGCCAATAAAACAGTCAATTTAAATTTAAAGGAAGTTTTTTTTGATGTTATTACATTTAATTTAAGTTGTAATATTTTTTAATGATTTAGTCTTCCTTTTTCTTCTTCGTTACTACTTACTTCGCGCTCTTCTACTTTTATTTTGCCAAAGGTGTAAGTAAAACTTAATCTAAATCTTCTGGTATCGTTCGTAGCAATAATGTTCCAATCTTGGCCGGGTAATTTAATTTGGTTACTGCCAATCATGGTAAAAAATACATCATCTAATGCCATTACAAGTTGTAATTTATCATTATAAAACGATTGTTTTACGGCACAATAAACACCCCAACGTTTATTGTGATACCAAACGCCATTGTAACGCGGTGCAATATAACGCGCATTAATATCTAGTTTGGTGTTTTTTAAAATAATAAATTGGTTGGTAATAGAGCCACTGTAAAAATAGCCACTCGATTTGTAATCCATCCCCAACACCTTTCCTGAATAATCAGAATAAGTAGCAGTACCATTTAAACTAAGGTTCCACCAACTTTTAAGGTCGGTTTGATAAAATAAAGAGTAGGCGTAGGTGTTACTCCGTTTAAGATTGTCAACATAAGCCGTGGTTTCTTTTGTTGAATCGTTTTGTAAGGTAAGGTCTAAGATATAATTATCTAGTAAGGAATAAGAAAATGAGTTAGAAAGTTTTGCTTTATAAGTATGCGATACCTCAAAGGTATTGCTGTATTCGGGTTTTAAAAATGGATTGCCCTTGCTGGACATAAAAATATTTTCGCGCGATTTATATGGATTAAACGAATAATAACCCGGGCGGTTAATGCGGCGGTTATACGATAATTGTAATTCGTGATTGTTAGCAGTGGCATAACTTAAATTAAATACCGGAAACAAATTAAAATAGTTGCGCGTGTACTTAACATCGCCTGTTTTGCTTTGTGCAATTACGTTTGTGTTTTCGCCTCTTAAACCTAATTGTAAAGATAATTCGCCTACTTCTTTAGTGGCATTTATGTAGGCTGCCATTATTTTTTCGTTGTATGAAAAGGCATTGGTGTAATTTGTATCAATCGTATAATCTCCTGTTACATTATTTTTATTTTGCAAATTATAATTGCTGTTCATGTTTTGTGAATTTGCTTTTAGGCCTGCCTCCAAGCTAAAACTCTCCGAAAAATGTTTTTCTAAATCTAGTCGCGACGAAAGAATGTTGCAGTTAACGTTATTTACTGTTTTGTAATTAAAGGGTTGCAAAACTTCATGATCTAAACTATCAAAAAAATTATTTTCAAAACGCCCTTCGTTATAATCATAGTTAGGGCTGTAATCTATCGAATATTTTAGCTTACTGCCAAGCGTATCAAATAAATGTTCGGTATTAACATTAAAGTTTAATGAGTACCATGGGTTTGGTGTATACGAATTAAATTTTAAGTGGGTGTAGCCCAAGGTATTGTCGCTAATGTAATTATTACCATCGGTATTATAATATAAAGCTCTTCCGCCATCAGCATCTACTTTAAAGCCTACTGTGTTTTTTTTATTAATATACCAATCTAAGCCGGTGATGCCGGAAAAAAATCGTCCGCCTTCATGATTACCCATGCTTTGTTCAAATTTTGTAATGGTGTTACCAAAAATTACTGTTTTATTAAATTGGTGGTGGTGGTAGGTCATCTCATCAGAAACATTTATGTTACTAAAGAAGATTAGGTTTTTTCCTTTATAGTTAAGCGATAGGCCACCGTACGAATTTAAAAATACCCCTTGCGATAAATTTAAATTCGTTTCACCACTAAAACCCACAAGTTTTACTTTTTTGGTTACAATGTTTATTAAGCCTGCCGAGCCTGCAGCATCATATTTAACCGGTGGATTTTTTAGCACTTCTATTTTTTCGATATTAGAAGCATTAATACTTCGTAATAAATTAATAAGAGCTGTGCCCGAAATTTGTTGAATTCGGTCGTCGATTAAAAGTTTTACACCGGTTCTGCCTTGAATGGAAATAACATTATTCTCATCGATAACCACACCGGGTAATTTTGATAAAAGATCAAAGGCTGAATTGCCTGTTGCAAGTGGATTTCCGCTTATATTAACGGTAACATTTCCGTTTTTGTAGTCAATGTTTTTGCGTATAACGGCCACGCTAACTTCATCAAGATTTACGCTTCCGGTTTTGAGTTGTATTTCAGGAAGGGTTTTTGAGTTTTCATTTATTTCTAGATTTACGAAATGATCTTGGTAACCAATTAAAAATACTTTAAGTAAATAAGTGCCTTTTTTTAAGGAGCTTAGTTCGTATTCGCCATTAAAATTTGTAAGTACACTCTGCAATAAGGTGCTATCTGTGGTGTTAAGAACAGCCACGGTTACAAGTTCAATGCCGGTATTTTTATCATCAATTATTTTACCGCGTATAACCTCTTGCGCTTTGCCAGAAAAAGCAAAAAGTAAAAGAATGAGTGCTAATTTTTTTATAGCCATGGTGGTACTATAAATATATATAATTTTTTAACTAAGCCGTTGAGACTTTAAAAGAATTAAGCGCTTTTTACTAATCTAGTGAATCGAGTGTATAACAATGCAGTTTTTACCTCTGTAAAATTAATTTTTGAATTTAGTTTATGATAGTGCCTATTGTATAATTTGCGCATAATTTTTTTGTATTTGGGCCTAATAAATTGAGAAATTTTATTAATTTTAGAATAGTGAAAACACTTACAACAAATTTGGCTAATTATGAATACGAAAATGATATTTTGGTGGTAAGACCAAAATCGGGTTTGGTATTAGAATTAGAGGATATGATTGTTATGCTAAAAGAAGCTGTTGCATTTACAGAAGGTAAAAAGTATTTTGCACTCATTGATACCAGTAACCATGTTGAAACAACGGTTGAGGCAAGAAATTATTATTCAAATTCAGAGTTCTCTAAAAACCGTTATGCCGATGCCTTTGTGGTTACCTCATTGCCAATAAAAATAGTGGTTAATTTTTACCTTAAATTTAATAAACCTGCCA
>Ga0066439_1000257_pt1 | contig 23315 bp, 20 predicted proteins | sample LakWasMet57_HOW8_2_FD_59527 | JGI IMG/M metagenome (GOLD analysis project Ga0066439, IMG submission 59527) | Freshwater sediment methanotrophic microbial communities from Lake Washington under simulated oxygen tension - Sediment Metagenome 57_HOW8 | ecosystem: Environmental > Aquatic >...
GTTTTAAAGCGAAGGGTGTTTCGCCAAATAAATTTATAAAAACATACACCACCGTTTATTCTTGTAATTATTTAAATAAACAAGGTTATAAATTAACTATTAAAACTGAAGAGTCTGACACTTGCAGTGTATTTTCACTTGGAAAAAATGCTGTTAAACAATTTAATGATCATCCAAATTATTTTATTTTAAGTTCAAAAAGTAAAAAATATTTAGTTAGTAAAGATTTCAGTCAACCAATTTTTAAAGGTTATAGCGAACTTTATTTAAATACGGAATCTAAATTTGTTATTGCTGAAATAAAAAACGAAGCTGGGATTTCTTATAAAGGCTTAATTAATTTGCAGGAAGAACAAGTTGTTCCATTTTTATATTCGGGTATAAAAATAAATTCAATCGACTCATTAATTGTGGGCTGTAGTGCCGGTGTTGGAAATAATGGCGATGATGACATTTATGATTATTCAGGAAAAAAAATTGCCAGCTATAAACGACATATTGATATTGCCACAAAAAACTTTGTTATTCATAAAATTTTTGAACCAAGAGAGTATTATATACTTTTAAATACAAAATCAAAGGAAGAAACAATTTTTAATGCCGATGAGGTTATTCCAAATGGCAAAGATGAGGTGTTAATGCGAATTAAAAATGATTGGTTTACGTTTGATTTAAATTCTAAACAACGAAAACCTTATCATAAATAAAATTAAATTTATTAAAATGAAAAAAATTAGAGTTGCTATAAATGGTTTTGGAAGGATAGGTAGGGTTTATTTACGTAATTGTATAAACAACCCCCTTATTGAAATTGTTGTTATTAACGATTTAACGGATGCAAAAACACTCGCTCATTTATTGAAGTATGACTCCGTGCATCGTAAATTTGATGGAGAAGTTAAGGCAGAGGAAAATAAGTTAATCGTTAACGGCAAAATAATTAAGGTTGTTTCAGTTAAAGATCCTGAGCAATTACCATGGAAAGAAAATAGTATTGATGTGGTGGTTGAATGTACCGGACATTTTTTAGATCGTGTAAGTGCAAATAAGCATATTGTGGCAGGAGCAAAAAAAGTAGTGCTTTCTGCTCCACCAAAAGATGAGGATATTAGAGCTGTTGTTTTGGGTGTGAATGATTCTGTTTTAAAAGAGACGGATGTTATTGTTTCAAACGCAAGTTGTACAACAAATTGCGCTGCGCCTATGTTAAAAGTGTTAGACCAGTTTGGTATTGAAGAGGCATATATAACAACCGTGCACTCTTATACAAGCGATCAACGAATTCATGACGCACCGCATAAAGATTTGCGCAGAGCAAGAGCTGCTGCAATGAGTATCATTCCAACATCTACTGGTGCTGCTAAAGCTATAACAAAAATATTTCCGCATTTAGAGGGAAAAATTGGTGGTTGTGGTATGCGTGTTCCGGTACCGGATGGTTCTTTAACGGATATTACATGTGTATTAACAAAAATTCCTACCGTAGAAGAAATTAATAATGCATTTAAATTAGCCTCTCAAACAAGCTTGAAAGGAATTTTAGAATACACCGAAGATCCTGTTGTGAGTGTAGATGTAATTGGTAACCCACACAGTGTTTTATATGATGCTGAGTTTACAAGTATTGTTGGTAATCTTGTTAAGATAATTGGCTGGTATGATAACGAATGGGGTTACAGTAACCGTTTGGTTGAACTAACACTTAAAATGGGAAAATAATTAATTCAATAAACTTAAATAGAAATACTGCTTTGTATTTCTACAATAAATAAAGTTTATTTTAATTCACACGTGTAATGTCTGTCGCCTTTATTTGTTACACTAACAGTTAAATTAAAAGAAGAGGCTGGTACAGAAGTTAATATTGTTTCGCTGTAAGGCTCACTGTAACTAATGCAATTGTTTTTTGCTGCGCGCTTAGTAACTTTTTCCATTTTTTTATCTGCAGATAGTGTTTCATTAACACTGGTTATAAAAGAAGTGTCGGCTAATGGTATAGGAAAGCCCGGCAATAACATTAAATCTGCTTTACCCGTAGTTGTTGATGTGCCTGTTTTTGTTATAGTACAAGAACATGTTCTGTCTTTTTTACACGATATAATTGTTAAAGCAACTAATCCAAGAATTAAATAATTTTTCATCTTTGTTTATTTAAAACCAAAGATAATTTTTTTTATTACATTTTAATATGGAATTTGTTTTGTTTTAGTTACAACAGTAGCCATGTTAAACCAACCAACCGCTTTAGTTTTAGTACTGCTTGGTGTAATAACGTTTGTTCTTACATTCTCGGGAGTTGTGGCAAATAAACCGCCATTTTGTATTTGTGTAACCGCCTGAATTAAAAAGTTATTTGTTTCGCGCGAAATAGAATGTATTTCTACTTTGCATTTATCACCCGGTTTATAGCGGTTAAATCCTAAAAATATAGCAGGAGGCGTAAAATCTAAAGTGTCTACCGAAATATCTTTTACTTCGCCACCAGTGCCATCAATTGCTGTATTTAAATCACTTGGGCTTGAAAATAGGGTGTCGTTTCTGTAAGTTTTTATCCAGTAATAATCTGCAACGTAATCTACTTTGTCTCTTGCCCATAAAAAGCATTCGTAATAAGGTTTTGGAGTTCCAAACCCTCCATTCCCGTCATTATAAATTGCACTAATACTATCCAAAACAGCGGTACGTTTTTGTGTAGATAGTGCTGTGTATGTGTTTCCGTCAATTGAAACATTTAACTCATATTGATGTCCAATACGTGAAATTGTATCTGTTGTTGCTAAGGCATAAACGTAATTTCCATTTGCCGTATAAACAAAGTTATATTGAATGTTTGAAGTAAGGTCTTTTAATATAACCGTTGCGTTTGTTACAGGTGGTGCCTCGCGATTGCTAAAATAATTATCGTTTGATAAAACACGCACAGTTTGATTTTCGCGCAAATTATTTACAAACGCATCAATAACATACAGTTTAGAACCTTCATCTAATTTTATTTGAACAACATCTTCGCAAGATGTTAATGAGAAAATGAATGTGCTAAGAATAAAAAATCTAATTATATTTTTCATAAGTAAAATTCTAAAAATTAAAATTATAAGTAACAGCCGGTACAATTGATCCAATTACAGAAAAACGCACTGCTTCTGTTTCAAATGTTGAGCCTTTTTTGGTTCTAAAATAAATACTGTAAGCGTTTCTTCTATTATAAACGTTATATACACTAAATACTAAAGTTTGTTTGTACTTGCGCTCTTCATTCTTTTTAAAGTTATACGTAGCACCAAGATCTAAACGGTGATAGGGAGTTATACGGTAATTATTTCTTGTGCCGGTTGTGTTATAAGGTATGTTTAAATTTTGAACAGTAATTTTTGAGTTGGGAAATGTGGCTGGTGTGCCGCTTAATAAAACAAAGTTGGCCGAAATAGACCAACGTTTAGCTATATCGTAATTTACTACAGTATTTAAGCAATGGGTTCTATCATAACGACTATAAAACCATTTGTCGTTACTAATCCCTTTAACTAAACGTTCGGTTTTGCTTAACGTATAACTTATCCAACCATTTATTTTACCTTTTGTTTTCTTAACATAAAACTCAGCTCCATAGGCACGGCCAAGTCCTTGTACTAATTGATTTTCAACAGTTGGGTTAATAAACAGGTTAGCGTTATCTACATAATCTAATTGATTTTGCAAATATTTATAATATACTTCAACCGATGTTTCAAACATATTGTCTTTAAAATTTCTAAAATACCCTAAGCTCCCTTGGTCTGCCAATAAAGGTTTAAGGTTATTTGTTGCAAGTGTGTAAACATCTAACGGTGTGCTGGCTGCCGTATTACTTATTAATTGTAAATACTGTGCCATACGATTATAACTTGCTTTAATTGAACTAAAACTGTTTATTACATAGTTCATTGAGAAACGAGGTTCCGGATTTATATATGCCTGAATTATTTCTCCGTTTTTATAAATTTTCGAACTCTTTAAAGGCAATTCTTCATTTGGCAAGGTGTCTCCAAACGTATAAGATGTTCCTTTTCCTAAATAATTGTAAACACTTAAACGTACACCATATTCCATTGTTAAGCGAGGCCTAACTTTTTGTTCATTACCAATGTAAGCCGAGTACTCGATGCCGTAGCGTTTGTCGGCCTTAAATTCAACTTTTGTAGTTTCAAAAGAACCGGTTGCCTTATAGGGTAAAAAATCGTAGAATAATGCTTGCGCTCCAAAACGAATAGTGTTTTTACTATTAGCATAATAAGAGAAATCGTTTTTTAAACTATAATTAACAATATTGCTTGTCCAATTAAAACGTTGGTTATTGCTTTCTTGTTTAAAGTCTAACAAATAGTCGTAATTACTATAAAACGCTGTGGTATTCATAAATAATTTATTATTAAAGATGTGATTCCAACGAGCGGTACCGGTTGTGTTGCCCCAATTAAAGGTAAAGCCGGGGGCTCCAAATGCATCTCTTCCTAAATAGCCACTTGCAAAAACAGTATTCTTATCATTAATACGCCAATTTATTTTTGCAGTAAGATCATAAAAATAAAATACTGCATTTTTTATAGGGCTCGTTGATTTTACAAATGGTTTTACTAAAGCGTCCAAATAACTTCTTCTACCAGCAATTATAAAACTTGCTTTGTCTTTTTTGATTGGCCCTTCGATTGATAAACGACTAAAAATAGTGCCAAGGCCACCGTTTACTGAAAGTTTTTTACTGTTTCCTTCTTTCATTCTAACATCTAAAATAGACGAAACTCTACCGCCATATTGCGATGGGATACCTCCTTTTATAAGCTTTACATCTTTAACAGCATCTGGATTAAAAACAGAGAAAAAACCAAACAAGTGTGATGAGCTGTAAACCGGCGCTTCATCCAATAAAATTAAATTTTGGTCAATATTTCCTCCACGCACATTAAAACCACTAGCGCCTTCACCCACGGTAGTTACACCGGGTAGCATTTGTATAGCACGCACTACATCTACCTCGCCAAATAAAGCCGGTATTTTGTTTATTTGTTTTATGTCTAATTTAGTAGTGCCAACTTCAATGCTTTTAATGTTTTTGTCATCTGCCTCGCCTGTAACTTCTATTTCATCTAATTGTTTTCCTTCTTCTGCTAATTCAATTTTTTTGCTAATGTTTTTATCTAGATTTACAGAAAATGTAAACGTTTTATAACCAATTAACGAAACAACAATAACATGCTCTCCTTTAGGCAGCGTTAAAGAATAAAAGCCGTATTCGTTTGCTGCAGAACCAACATTTGAGCCTTGTTTGTAAACAGTAGCACCAATTAGCGATTCGCCGTTTTTGGTATCTTTTACATAGCCACTAATAGTAGCTTTTTCCTGACTATGGACATTGATAATAAATAAACTAAAAAGAAATAATAAGAACAATCTCATAATGCGGTGTATAATTTTGATTTAGTAACGTAATTAATGTAAAAATGTTTTAATTGGCCGCAAAACTATGGAAACTTTTTTTTCCTCGCAAGTTTCCGTGGTGATTATTAACCTTTTGTGTAGAATTTTAAATATTAATGTTGGCTTAATGTAAGAAAGCAGGTTTTGTTGGTTTAATGTGGCAGAACTAGGTTTTTTATTGCGGTATACTACGTATTCTAATAGGCTTTAATAAGCATCTTTTTTGTAAGTTTGCCAAGTATTTGAATAAATTTTTAAATGAAACCATCTATTCCTAAAGGCACGCGCGATTTTGGCCCTGCAGAAATGCAGAAACGCCAATATATATTAAATATCATCCGTAAAAATTTTGAATTATTCGGCTATCAGCCAATAGAAACACCCTCAATGGAAAACATTGGTACTTTAACCGGCAAGTATGGCGACGAGGGAGATCAATTAATTTTTAAAATTTTAAATTCACGTATTCATGAAAGCAAGAATAAAGAATTGCTACGTAAAGAGTTTGAATTGTCTCTCGAATCATCTCGTAACTCTGATGAATTAACCGAAAAAGCCCTTCGTTACGATCTTACCGTGCCTTTTGCCCGTTATGTAGTAATGAATCAACATCAATTAACTTTCCCGTTTAAACGTTACCAAATACAACCGGTGTGGCGTGCAGATCGCCCGCAAAAAGGGCGTTACCGCGAGTTTTATCAATGTGATGCGGATGTGATAGGTTCTGATTCTTTAATTAATGAGTTGGATCTTATTTCGTTAATGGATAAATCGTTTAAAGAATTAAACATTCCGGTTATTTTAAAAATAAATAACAGAAAAATACTTGCAGGAATTGCAGAAATTATTGGCGCTCCCGAAAGGATGATAGATATTTCTATTGCAATTGATAAAATTGACAAAATTGGATCTGATGGAGTTATAAAAGAGTTAATTGAAAAAGGCTTTACAAATCAACAAATTGATTTATTATTTGATATATTAATAATAAATCAAAATAAAATTCCTGCTATTGATTTAGGTGTGAAAATCGATGGGTCGAATATTATTAAACTTAAAGTGCTTAAGGATAACTCAGCTTATAAAGATTCCGAAATTTTTCAAAAAGGCATCGAAGAATTAGAGTTTTTAGTTGATAATGCAAATATTTCATATTTAAAATTAGAGCTTGATTTTTCATTAGCTCGAGGCCTAAATTATTATACCGGAACAATTTTTGAAGTAAAAGCAAATGCCGGAACATTTACACCAAGTATTTTGGGTGGCGGAAGGTACGATGACCTTACCGGAATTTTTGGTTTAAAAAATATGAGTGGAGTAGGTATCTCTTTTGGTATTGATCGTATTTACGATGTGATGGAAGAACTGAATTTGTTTCCTGAAACCATCAGTAAAGTATCGAGCACTAAATTATTATTTGCACATTTTGATATTGAAACTCAAAAACATTGTTTGCAATTAGCAGCTGCATTAAGAGCTAATCATATTTCTTGCGAAATATACCCTGATGTTACAAAAAAATTAGGGAAACAATTTGATTACGCAAATAAAAAAAATATACCTTTTGTTTGCACTGTTGGTGGCGATGAAGTGGCAAGCCAAACTTACGCGTTTAAAATCATGGCAAGTGGCGAACAAAAAAAATTAAGTTTAACCCAATTGATAGAAAAATTAAAATAAATAAGGATGACGTTTAATATTGATCATACAAAAAAAATTAGCTTAACTGATTTAAAAAATTTCTTAACAGATAAGGATGCTAAAGTTGCATTAACAGAGGAAACACAAAAATCTATTTTAAATTGCAGAAATTATTTAGATGAAAAACTAAAACGCAATAATGGACCAATTTATGGCATCAACACCGGCTTTGGTTCATTATGTAATGTTATTATTCCGGATAATGATTTAGAACAATTACAAGAAAATTTAGTAAAGAGTCATGCTTGCGGCATGGGCCTTGAGGTGCCTCAAGAGATTGTAAAATTAATGTTGTTATTAAAAATACAATCATTAAGTTATGGTAAAAGCGGAGTGCAATTGCAAACAGTTGAGCGCTTGTGCGATTTTATAAATCATCAAATTTATCCTGTAATTTATCAGCAAGGTTCGTTAGGTGCTAGTGGCGATTTAGCTCCGTTGGCACACTTAAGTTTACCTTTGTTGGGTTTTGGAAAAGTAAATTATAAAGGAAAACAATTAAGCGCAATTGAGGTTTTAAAAGAAAACAATCTTAACCCAATTAAATTAAAATCTAAAGAAGGTTTAGCGCTTTTAAACGGCACTCAATTTATGAGCGCTTATGGTTGCTACTGCTTAATTAAAGCCGAGCAACTAAATAAGTCTGCCGATTTTATAACCGCTATTTCGTTAGATGCTTTTGATGGCAGAATGGATCCTTTTAAAGACAATCTTCATACCATAAGAGCACATGCAGGGCAATTGCAAACAGCAAGAGCAATTAGAAGTTATTTAGAAGGAAGTGAAATTGGTAAGCAAGAAAAAAAACAAGTTCAAGACCCATATTCTTTCAGATGCTCGCCGCAGGTTCATGGCGCTACAAAGGATACTGTTAAATATGTGAATACTGTTTTTGAAACCGAAATAAATTCTGTTACAGATAATCCAACTATTTTTCCGGATGATGATGAAATTTTAAGCGGTGGAAATTTTCATGGACAACCTTTAGCTTTGGCATTAGATTTTTTATGCATTGCAATGGCTGAGTTAGCAAGTATTTCGGAGCGAAGAACCTACTTGTTAATTTCAGGACAAAGAGGTTTACCTCCATTCTTATCTCCTAAAGCCGGATTAAATTCAGGATTTATGATTCCGCAATATACTGCCGCAAGTATTGTTAGCCAAAGTAAACAATTGTGTACTCCTGCAAGTGTTGACAGCATTGTTTCCAGCAACGGGCAAGAAGATCATGTAAGTATGGGCGCAAACGCCGCTACAAAATGTTTTTTAGTAATTGAAAATACCGAAAAAGTTTTAGCTATTGAATTATTAAATGCGGCACAAGCGTTAGAATTAAAACGCCCATTAAAATCTTCAGATAAAGTTGAAGGCGTTATTGCTACTTACCGGAAAACTGTGCCGTTTATGCAAAACGACGAGGTGGTATACGAATTAATGAAAGCATCTCAAGAGTTTTTACAAAACACCACGTTTTAAAATGAATACTAATTTATTTAAACTTGTTTTTTTAAGTTTACTTTTATTTTTTAAGGTAGAATTCGCTAACGCTTGTCAATGCCCTTTAACAATTCTAGGAAGAGAGGAGTGTGATAAGTACGAAATTATTTTTAAAGGAAAAATTCTATCAGTAGCGCCATGTGATAATAAATTTGGTGTTGCTGTTTTTGAAGTGGAAGAATTGTATAAAGGCAATACTTCAAAACAATTTAAGGTTTTGTTTGAATGTGGAGTTGAGTGTGCACAGCAATTTACTGAAGGAGATGAGTGGATTATATATAGTAAGTACAAACAAATAGATAAGGCAATGATGGATTGGTGTAGCCGGAGCAGAAAATTTTTTAAAAATGATAAAGAAGATTTTTATACTGTTACCTATGGCAATGATTATTACGACGAACTGAAATTTTTAAGACAAAAGTTAGGCTTGCATAGGTTAAGAACCGAAACGCATAACGCAGCCGAAGAACGAAATTTAATACCAACAAAAATGCAAACTGTTTTAATGTTGTTTGTTTCACTCGCAGCAATTTTCTTGTTTTACTGGTTGTTTAAAAAGTATTTTAAATTTTAATATGAGTTATCTTAAGTTTAAACCGCATCCTTGGCATGGCATTCCAATTGGAGAAAATTGCCCAAATAGTGTAACCGCCTACATTGAAATGGTACCTAACGATACTGTAAAATATGAGATAGATAAGGTTACGGGTTATAGAAAAGTGGATCGGCCGCAAAAATTTTCTAATTACGTACCTGCATTATATGGTTTTGTTCCCTTAACTTATTGCGGCGAGAAAATAAGAGAATTTGCTGCCTTAAAATCAGGAAAAGAAGTGGTAAAGGGTGATGGTGACCCTCTGGATATTTGTGTACTTACCGAAAGAAATATTACAAGTGGTGATATTATTTTGGAGGCTATTCCTATTGGTGGATTTAGAATGATTGATAATGGCGAGGCGGATGATAAAATAATTGCGGTGTTAAAGCAGGATGAAATTTACGGAAGTTTAAGAGATGTAAATGAATGTCCGGAAACATTGATTAATCGATTAAAACATTATTTTTTGACGTATAAAAACATGCCGGGTAAAGAAATTAAAGCTGTAGAAATAACACATACCTACGGAGCAACCGAAGCACATGAAGTTATTTTAAGAAGTATAGAAGATTATAAAGAAAAATTTAGAGAGTATTTGTAATTTATTGTTTGAGTTGTAAGTTTGGATTAATTAAATTTATTTCTCTGATTCTAAGTTCAATTGCCATTTCCAGGCACTAAGCATCATATCGTCTAAAGAATATTCAGGCACCCACTTTAATTCTGTTTTCGCTAAATTGTTATTTGCATAAATAGCAACCACATCACCCTCACGCCTTTTTCCTATGGTATAGTTTAATTTTTTATCCGATACTTTTTCAAAAGATTTTATTGCTTCTAAAACACTTACACCATTTCCCGTTCCTAAATTAAAAAGCGAAACGTTTTTTTTGTTTTCTCGGTTTATTAAATAGTTTAAAGCTTTAACATGTGCGTCAGCAATGTCGCTAACATGTATGTAATCGCGAATACAAGAGCCATCGCGGGTATCAAAATCATTCCCAAAAACAGTTAGAGTATTTTTTCCAACTGCAGTTTGAGTAATAATAGGAACTAAATTGTTTGGTCGGTTTAAAGGAAACTCACCAATTTTTCCACTTGGGTGAGCTCCTACTGGATTAAAGTAACGCAGTAGTACGGCATTAAATGCGGGATTTGCCTTGCCAACGTAATTAATAATGTCCTCGCCAATTTGTTTAGTGTGCCCATATGGACTTTCGGCATTTTTTAATGGTGTTTTTTCGGTAACCGGCAATTCATCGGCGTTACCGTAAACAGAGCAGGATGATGAAAAAATAAAATTATTTATATTTTGGTCATATGCATATTTTAAAAGATTATTTAAAGAGTTAAGGTTGTTACGATAATAGAGTGGTGGATTAGAAACACTTTCTGGTACAGATTTAAATGCGGCAAAATGAATGATGCCAATAATGTTTTTAATTTTTGATAATTCAGAAGTTAATTTGTCTTCATCACAAAGATCAAGATCTAAGGTTTTAAATGATTTCTTTGTAATCTCCTCTATTCTCTGGTAAGCCTTTGCAGTAGAGTTTGAAAAATTATCAATAGAAACTACATTAAAAGTAGTTTTAGTCAGCAATTCAATAATTGTATGAGAGCCAATGTATCCGGCACCTCCGGTAACGATAATTGTGGATGTATTTGGATGTTGCATAAATTTTATTTGAATGAGTTGTAAACTTCAATATATTTTTCAATACCATCTTCTAATGAAAAATATTGTTTTGCTGTTTTAACAGAGTTTTCTACATTGAAATTACTATTTTTTAATAAAGAATCTACTGCCATTTCATAACTATTTTGACAAAAATCTGAGATACTTATTCCGCATCGCGATGCCTCAATGATAGTATCTACATCTCCAATTCCTGCATTTGTAAGAATTGGTATACCCATCGACAGAATTTCTCCCATTTTTGTGGGTGAAGAAGCAGATTTTGAAAAGGTTGGTTTTATAAAAAAAATAGACGCGGACGATAAAGAAATATATGTAGGCATTTCGCTTCTTGATGCAGCTACAATAATTAATTTATCTAAAGGTATCATTTGTTTTTTTGCTGCTTCAATAATTAACTCTTTATCGTCTTTTGTAATAATTAAAAATAGTGCATTTGTTTTATCTGACAATAACTTAAAAAGGGCTAACATTTCATCAGCCATATACCATGTGCCTAACGAACCAACATAGCTTAACACAAACTTATTTTTTAATTGAGGATATTTATTATTTATTTCAGATACTAGATTAGTATCAATGTTTTTTATTGAAAAATGATCTAAATCTACACAACAGGGTATAACACTAATTTTTGAATCTTCAATGCCATAATTCCAGTTTAGAATAATTGCTTTTGCTTTTTTTGTTAATGAAACAATAGCGTCGGCATTTAATAACATTTCTTTTTCTTTTCTTTTGAAAAATGAAAATAAAAAATAATCTATCGGGTTTGTTTTATTCCAAATACCACCTTCAACTCTTTCATCTGCCCAAAAGCCTCTCATGTCAAAAATAAAACCTGTTTTATTTACTTTTTTTGAGTGTAAGCCAATAAGTCCCGCCAAATAACTTCGGCAATGTAATACAGTATTTGAAGGGTTTTGATTTACCTTATTTATTACTTTTTTTTTGAGCGAAAAATAATTTTGTATTTGCGAGATTAAGGGTTTTCCTTTTTTATAAAAACTATAATCCCACCAAATATTGGATGCCTTAACAAGTGCTTCTATATTACGATGATGTAATTTCCAATTTTCTTTTTTTTCGCAACTTACAATTCCAATTGTGTAACCTTTTTTTGCCAAACCAACCAAATAGGGTAAAACTTGAGATTGACCTAAAGGGTCGGTCATACCATCAATAGAAACAAATAGAAAAGTTTTTATATTACTCATAAATTCAGGTAAAAATAGTATTTTTATATTTGTAAGTGCAACCATTATCCAATAATTAACCCAAAGTTGGTAATTAAATTATTCAATACGTAATTAAGGCCAGTTAATAGAAAAAATGAATACTAACTTAACCATTTTTGATATTTTGTTGACGCCTTTATATATTTTAGGGGCAATTGTATATGGTTTTTGGGTTACTCGAAAAAACATTCATACCAATCCTGAATACTCTTTTTTTCTAAATGGTTTAATTGCAAGAATTGTTGGTTCAATTGCATTAGGCTTGGTATATTTTTATTACTATGGTGGCGGCGATACTATTAATTATTATGAAAGCGCAACCTCGTATGGCAATTTAATTTTTAATAATTCCTCTGATTTTTGGACAGCTTGGTTTGGTAACCCTAAAGGGCAATACTTTGCGTTTGATGACACTACAGGCTATCCGGTATATACCGGCAGAGATAGCCATTCCTATTTTGTAGTTAGACTTTTAATTCCAATTGTTGCACTAGCATTTCATTCCTATTTTGCGAGTGCAATTTTAGTTGCATGTATAACCTATGGCGGAATGTGGAAATTGTATCAAACTTTTTTACAAGAATTTCCAGAATTAAAAAAGGAATTGGCTATAGCTGTATTATTTGTTCCATCATGTTTGTTTTGGGGTTCTGGTTTAATGAAAGATTCGTTTACTCTTTCGGCAGTGGGTTGGTTTACTTTTTCGTTTTATAATTTTTTTATCAAAAAGACCCGCAAAGGACCCTACATTATTTATCTTTTGCTTTCTTCTTTTATAATTTTAGCAATTAAGCCATATATCTTTTTTGCCTTATTGCCAGGAGCAATTTTATGGTTAAGTAATAATCAAGTAAAAAAAATAAAAAATCAAATTTTTAGAGTTGTTGCAACGCCATTAATTTTTGGAATTGGAGCATTAATTGGTTACTTTTTTTTAGATGCTATGGGTGATAATTTAGGGCAATACAAAATAGAAAGCGTTTTAGATAAAGCCGTTATTACACAGCAGGACATGAAGGCCGATCACTATGGAGGAAAGGCATTTGATATAGGAAATTTTGACGCAAGTTTTACCGGTGTTTTAGAGGTTGCGCCAATGGCTGTTTTTTCGGGAATTTTTAGACCTACGATTACTGATGTGAAAAACCCTGCAATGTTAATTTCTGCATTAGAAAACACCTATTTACTTATTTTGACTGTTTTTTTAATTTTTAAATTAAAATTTTTGGGCTTCTTTTTTCTAATTAGAAAAAACCCAATGATTTTATTTTGCATGTTGTTTTCGTTGTTTTTTGCCTTTTCGGTTGGGTTAACCGTTGCTAATTTTGGCTCTTTAGTGAGGTTACGTATTCCTGAATTGCCTTTTTTTGTTGCCGGAATTTTTATGTTAAGACATTTATACGAAAAGCAAAGCGGTACAAAGGTAAAGTTTTAAAACATCCACTTTTTATACCACATTTGAAACATCAATAAATACCAAATTTTTACAGCATATTCTTTTTTTCCTGAATAAAATTCGTTTTTTAAATTTTGAATATACTTGGCATTAAAAATACCTTGCCTTTCAATTTCCTTTTCATTTAAATAATCATAAACATTTTCTTTAAGTTCATTGCTTAACCAATTTTCTATTGGGATTGCAAATCCCATTTTTGGTCTATCCATTATTTTTTTTGGAATATATTGATGAACAATTTCTTTTAAAATGTGTTTTTTTGTGCCATTATAATATTTATAATTATCAGGAAGTTGTGATGCAAATTCAATTATTCGGTGGTCTAAAAAAGGCTCTCTCGCCTCAAGACTAGAAGTCATAGAAGCTCTATCTACCTTTTGCAAAATATCATCAATTAAATAAGTTTTGTAATCAACTGCCATCATATAAGAAAGTGGAGAGTGGAATGATTCCTTTAATTCCTTATTTAAATAATCGGTTTCCAAATTAGAAACTTTAAATTTAAACAGCTTCGAAATTTCTATTTCGCTAAATTGGCTACTTAAACTTTGCATAATATTTTCAGATGATGGATTATTTAAAATGTTTTTTAATTTTTCATATCTGTTTAAGAAATTATATTTATTTTTTAAAACCGGAATTTTATTTCCTGGAATAACGTCCATTAATTTTGAGGTGCTATTTCTTAAAAAAGCTGGCATTTGATTTAAACGCTTACCATATTTCATTAAATAATCATATCTATTATACCCTGCAAAAACTTCATCTCCTCCATCAGCACTCAAAACAACTGTAACCTTTTTGCTTGCCATTTTGCAAACTAATGTTGTGGGAATAGCGCTGCTGTCACCAAAAGGTTCGTCGTAAAAATAAGGTAAATCGTTTATTAAATTTAAAGCTTCACTATGCGAACAGTCAATTTCTGTATGATTGGTGCCTAAATAATTAGAAACTTCTTTTGCATAAGGAGCCTCATTTAAGCCAATATCCGGAACAGCAATTGTAAATGTATTTAATTTCTCTGTCATGTTTTTTTGTAAGATTGCCGTTACACATGCACTGTCATAACCGCCACTTAAAAATATTCCAACAGGAACATCAGATACCATTCTATATTTAAATGCTGAGCTTAGTATTTTTTCTGTTTCTATTTTTGCTTCTGAAAACGAAATTTCTAATTTAGGTTGATTATAGCTATCATAAACATTCCAATATTGAGTAGTTTCTATATTTTTATTTTTGAAATTTAACTTCAAAAAATGGCCCGCTTTTAATTTGTAACAATTTTTAAAAATACAATGTGGGGTAGGCACATTGCCATATTGCATAAATGCCGCAACTGAATTCAAATCAATTTCTTTTTTAAATTGCGGGTGTGAGTGAAAAGCTTTTAATTCAGAAGCAAATAAAAATAAACCGTTTTGCCAATAATAAAAAAATGGTTTTACTCCGGCTCGGTCTCTTATGCAGGTTATTTCTTCTGTTAACGAATCAAATATAACAAATGCAAACATGCCAATAAATTTTGAAATAGATTTTATTCCCCATTCCGAAAAGGCATGTAAAATTACTTCAGTATCTGAATTGCCAATAAAAGTATGTTGTAGTAAGGTTAATTCTAATTTAATTTCTTTAAAATTATAGATTTCTCCATTATAGGTAATCCAAAAATTTTTAAATTGCATGGGTTGTTTACCTGTTTCACTCAAATCTATGATTGATAACCGGCGATGACCTAACCCTAATTGATAATTGCTGTGCTCAAAAAACTCGTAGCCAAAACCATCAGGCCCTCGGTGTGATAATGTGTTTGTAATTGTCTCCAAAATATTTTTCGAAGACTGGCGATTGAAATCAATAAATCCTGCAATACCACACATTTTTTTTAAGGTTTGTGATTAATTTACTCGTTTATATTTTTAAAATCAATTTTTTGTTTCTTTCGTAGCTTGTATATTATGAAGCATTCTTTTAAAAACATAAATAAAAATAGTAAGGGTAAAAGATAGGTAATTACCAAAGTGATTTGATGAAACAGTAACATTTTTTTTGCTGGAAATTCATTAGCCTTTCCGTAAGAAACTTTTTCTAATAATTTATTGAATAAGGGCTTCGAATATCTGTTTTGATAAGCTAAATACAACGAATCTTTATTTTTTAAATAATACTCCAAGCTATTATTATAATTTGTAATGTTTTTCCAAACAGGCTCCATTGTAACATCGTATAAATGCCATGAATTATTGTAAAAAACTTCGCATAAAAAATGCCCCGGACCTTCTTTATATCCTAATCCTACACTTCTTTCAATTATTCCTTTCCTTTTTAAAATTTCCATAAAAACAATAGTTTGTTGGCTACACAAACCATTAGGATGTTTTAAAATATCAGATGGGTTAACTAAACCTGAAAAATGCGACCAAATTAATTTTCCGCAAGCGTTAGCAATCCAGTTTTCGGAAATATCATAATTAGATAAACCAAAATAAAATTTATCCTTTACAGTTTCGCTTACTACATGAACATATTCTCCAGTGTCAAATTTATTTAATGATTTTAAATTATATAAACTATCAATGTATCCTATCATTTTATCGGTTGAATTTAATCGTAATAATTTAGGATTGTACATTTCTTTATTTGAAGGATCTTTGGGAGTAGCATGAATGATTTTAATTGAAAAAGGAAGGAGGCTTATGATTAATAAGATTCCAAATAGAAATAGTTTATACTTTTTCAAAATTAAAAACACAGGGAAGAATTTTTAAGAGACAAAATATTTTTCATAAAATTTAGCGGACTTCTAAAAAAAGCCATAAGGCCGTATTTAATTGAATGAAGTCTATTTTGTATTTTGTTATTTGCGCCACAAAGAATATAATAACCTAAAAATAAGCTTTTATCTCTAATTTTGGGTGGTATCAAATTATTTTCTTCTAATAAATAATAATACAACTCATTATCGGATACTAATTTTTTTGACAATAAATTTGACATGCTGTTTTGACTAACCCTGTATAATAAAGGAGTACAGGCAGCTGCAAAATCAAAAGTTCCGTATTTAGCACATTCTAAAAGAAAATATCTATCTGCGGTACTTGATAATTTTGTATTAAAGGTTAAATGATTTAGTTTTAGAAAATTTGTTTTAAATAAATAATTTGAAGGGCAGGTTATTACTTTTTGATCATAAAGTAAAATTTCAGAAATAAGATTTGAACTTGTACCTCTATAGTTATGGTTTGGCTGTTTTGAACCAGAGTTAAATTTTTTTACTTCGCCGCAAATAAAGTCCAGATTTTTTAAGTTTGTTAATCGAGAATAAATAAAATTATCAGTCATTAAATCATCGGCATCAAAAAAAATAGTATAGTTACCTTTGCTTTTTTGAAAACCTAAATTTCTTGCGGCAGAAACTCCGCTATTTGCTTGATAAAAATAAATTATTCGATTGTCTTTTACAGATTTTATTTTTTCTTCAGAATCGTCGTTACTTCCATCATTAACAATTACAACTTCTATATTTGCACTTTGTTGGCTAAGGATGCTTTGTAATGTATCTAAAATAAATTCAGATGCATTGTAACATGGGATAATTATAGAAACTAAATCATTTTGCATTTCCAGCTTCTAAATATAATAATTCTAAATCTGCAATCATCTTTGAAATACTAAATAATTCTAAAACATTTTTTTTGCCGTTTTTTATTAATTGAGTAGTTAATTCTTTATTATTAATAATTTCATTAATTGCAAGGTAAATACTCTCTGAATCTTTATAATTAACTACTAATGCATTGTGTTTATCCTTAATAAATTCATTAGCTATTCCTGAAATTGTAAACACACTCGGTATTGAGGCGGCAAGCGCTTCTACATAAATTTGTCCAAACGCCTCAGCATATTTATTAATAGGCACATGAACAAATACATCAAATAGTTTGTAAAGTGCAAATGCGTTATTTTCAAAGTTTATTTCAATATAATTTTCGGTTGAAATATCTTTTAATAATTCTTTAATTTCAAATGCGTAATCACCATGGGCATTTGCTAAAACTAATTTTGCATTTGGATATTTTTTTAATATTTTTTTAAAGGCAGGTATTATAAACTGAATACCTTTCCATTCTGTATATCTTGAAATTACACCTATTACCGGATAAGAATTTTGAGTAGAATATTTTTGTTTTAGAGATTGAATCAATTCATTGGATACATCTGAAAAATTTTCGAGTTTAAAACCATGATGAATTAATTGGATTTTATTTGATGGTACAAATTCTTTCTCCTCCAATATTTCTTTTACAATTATAGTGGTTGCTATAATTTTAGTTGACAAATAATTGCATAATTTGTCATATTTAACTGCTTTTGGAAAATAATCATGATGATAACTACTGTGATGTCTTGTGTAAATTCTTTTTTTTACTCGGCATATCCATGCAGCTAAAAGGCCCACAATGTTTGCGTCAAACAAATGAGCGTGCAACACTGCTGGTTTTTGTTTCATAATAAAGATTATGGTGTACAACAATGCTTTTGGTATGTCAAATTTGTTTTTATAATTTATTCGTTTAACTAAATAGCCATTTTTAAGTAAATATTTTTCGAGTTCGGTTTCGCCAGGATTTAATAATATGAAACTTAATTCAATTTTTTCTTTATTTATAAGTTCGGCAGTCCATTCAAAAGAAATGGCTTTATTAATATTAGATATTATATATGTTACCTTAGTTTTCAAAAATAAATTAAATTAGCTTTAAATATTTTGCTGTTTCTTCTGAGCAAATCAGATAGTTGTAATATGAGCTTTTGGTTATTTTTTGAACTTGTTTTGGCAATCCAATTTCATCGATATTAAAATAGAGGTAATTTATATTTTTAATAATGTTGTTTACTTTTTCTCCTATCTCATCATTTAAAATTTCAATTAACAGAGTTGGCTTATACATTTCTAAATAATTTTCCATTCCTTCAAGAACTTCAGGTTCGTGAGTTTCAACATCAATCTTTATTAAATCTATGGCGCCGATATTATGTTGTTGAATGAAGGTGCTTAATTTAGTAGTTTGTATTTTTGTAGGAATAGTATCTTTTAATCCTGAAATGTTTTTATTTACGGCCACAGAATATATATGCGGAGTAGCGGTATCATAAATTATAGCTTCTCCATCCTTATTTGAAACGGCTAATTCAAAACAATTTATATCATAGTTGTTTAGCAAATTGTTTGCGCATAATTTTTCGTAAACTCTATTTACCGGTTCAAATGCAAAAACCGTAGCCGATGGATTTATGCTTTTAGTAATTAAAGAATATATACCGGTGTTTGCTCCTATATCAAGTGTAACTTTTGCTTTTTTTGAAAGTTCTATCCAGATTTTAATAGATATTTTTTCCCAACCATTAGTTAAGCCATTCCAAAAAATTTCGTTTTCTAGTTGAAAGCCGTAATGTTTAATTAGGAATTTTCCAGAATCGCATGTTACTTCAAATATACCTTCAAAATATAAATGCTGATAAATGGATGGAGGTAATTTTAAATATTTTAAAACAGAAAAAACCTGCTTTTTAAAAGGAAGTAGTTTATATATATATTTAAAAATATTTTTCATTTATTATTTTAATGTTATTTAAAATACCCTTTGTATAAATAGATAGCTAATAGAAAATTTATAATTTTAAAATACAGAAAATCTAAACTTTTTGTATTTGGGATTATTTTAAGTATAAAAAACAAAATGTTTTTAAAGTAAAATAAAAACTTCATCAAATAGATTTTAATTAAGGGCGCTTTAATATCCATTTCGTTATAGCCCAATTTGTATGCAATTTTTCTGGTTTCGGCCGATCGTTCTTTTCTTTTTAACCAAGGTAATAATTCTACTCGATCCTCCTCGTTATGCAAAACTATACTTAAAGGATTACACAATCCTTTAACAAAAACCTTTTTTAAACGCATTGCAAAGTCAAAATCTTCGGCTCCTGCATGCGGGAAAGTTTCGTTGTAGCCGCCTATTAAATTAAAGTTAACCTTGCTGATAAATAAAAAATAACTTGCAATTAATTCAACTTCAAAAATCTCTTTATCATTCCATTTTAAGTTATTGCTCCAACCTTTAAGCGATGTAAAATTATTTGTATATAAATATCTGCCAAATTGAGTTTTAGTTATTTTTTCTAACAAACTTCCGGGATATTTCCAATTAAAATTAATAGCCGTGTTTGGATGTTGATTTATATTTTTAGTTAACTCAATAATGTTTTCTTGTGTTATAAGAATATCATCATCTAAAAATAAAAGATTTGGATAATTTGAGTTTTTAACTCCAAGGTTTCGAGCAGAGGCAACTCCATTTTTTGGGTTATTTATTAGTTTAACTCTGTTTTTAAAGTTGTTGTCAATTATTATTTCTGAATTTTTAGAATCATTTATAACTATAATTTCAGAAAGTATGTTTGCAGTTGCTGTATAGGCAGCTTGCAGTGTTTTTGCAAACACTACTTGCCTATCTTTGGTAGGAATAATTATACTTAAGCCGCCTGATAACATTTTATTTATTTTTTAATTTATGCTTACCATAATCAACTACTTTTCTAAGGTTAATTGGTAAAGCAATATAAAATTTTCTTGCCAATTGTTCATATAAAGATTCAACAGGTCTGTCTTTTAAATTAATTTTTATATTTTCTTTCTCGCAAAGTTTTAAAGCGCCTCTCATCCATTTTCCAGCGGAAAGTGCAGTGCAATAATATTTTATTGGACCATGAACCTTTTTTTCGGAAGGGTTGGCAATCACACATAAAAATGGGTTTTTAATTAAATTTGAACGTTTTGAACCTTCAATTTCAAATTCCCAAGGGTTTTCGGTTGGCTTAATTAAGTTTAATAAAATTTCTTTGTTCCATATTGCAGTTTGCAAGCTTAATCGATATTTACTTTCCTTTTGTATTATACCTATGCCTGGTTCATTAGCTAATATTGTGTGGGGCCAGAGTGAGTCGTATTTTTTAGGAAATGCCCCTAGTTTCATATAGGCGGCGTCTTGTTCTTCCATTATGGCAATAAGTTTAAATATTTCTTCGTTTATAACGGTTTTATAAATAAAATAATCCTCTAAAATTATAATAATATATTTTTCCGGTATTTGTTTTAGTATAACCGTTAGTTCGTCAGACCATGTGGTTTTTCTGTTTGAAAAAATTTGTTTAACATTTTCAAAATCAAATTGTTTTTCGTTTGTTCCTAAGTAAATTGGAAACGGACAATTAGCCCAATATTTTCTAAAAAATAAAAAAAACGGATTCCATATATCCGCGTACTTATCGCAAGAAAGAACAAGTATGGCAGTATTATTTTTCAATTTGAAAACTTTTTTTACAATAAATATCTGAAGAAATACTTTTTGATTCTTTGCTTAGTTTTTCTAATTGATCAATAATTTCTGATTTGGAGAACCAATTTTTTATCTCTTTTAATTTTTCTTTATCTGGAATTACAAAAACGTATTCCCCAATTCTTTCTAATTCATTTACACAATCAATTGCCGATTGTTTCATTTCTGGCAGAGTTATTTCAAAAGAGATGTAATTTGCAGGATAACTAAGGCCTTTAAGAACTTCTAATTCAAATCCCTCAACATCTATTTTTATATACTCTGGGGCAAAGTTTGTTTTTATTATTTGATCTAAGGTAGTAACCGAAATTGTTTCTGTTTTATTCCAATTTTCGCCATCAAATCGTTTACTTTCTTTCACAGTATTTATCCAATTTTTATTCATAGAAGCTATGGTGTGTGAGTTGGATTTATGAATTTCTTGAATAGATTCATTTGCTCCAGATGCAGACTTAACTAATTTAAAATTGGCATTTGCGCCTAAACGTTTTATTAAAATATTTTGACAATATTTTTGAGGCTCTACCCCAATTACCTTTGCTCCAAAGTTTAAAAAAACTTGAGAATAATTTCCAACATTTGCTCCAATATCTATAATCTTCATATTTGGAGTAATAAATCCTGAATAAAAATTTGTGATATAAGGCAAAGTATTTGCTTCATTTCTTTTAATTTGCCAGTATTCAAATAAATAGTCAGCATTAAATAAAGCTAACACTTTGTAAATGTATTTTTTAATTATTTTTTTCATTTAATTTTTAATTTAATGCCGAATTTATTTGAAAATTACGTGTAATTATAATTACAAATCCAGTTTGTTTTTATTTAAATAAATTGCATCGTATTCAGTTATTAAAATACCATTTTTTTTTGAAGTTATTATTATATCTGCTAATTTAAAATTGTTTTCTCTGAGCCAGTTATCAACCTGATAATATTTACAGCCATTAACATAGATATCATGATTACTCATTTCAACCAAAACAAAATAGGTGTTGTGTAATGTTTTTTTTGCTCCTTCTAATACCTGTAATTCATGCCCTTGCGTGTCTATTTTCATAAATAAAACCTCCTCATTAATTTCTATCTCATCAAGTGGTTTAGTAGCTACAGAAATTGTTTTTTTAATGGATAATTGATCTGAATACCCTTCTTTTTTTGCTGATGTGTTAGAAACTATATTAAGGGATGAGGAGACTGAATTTTCTGTAATGTTAAAATCCATCTCGCCTGAGCTTTCAGAAAGAGCAATGTTTAAAATTGAAATTTTTGTATTGGATTCACAATTTTTTTTAGCAATTAAAAAAGAATCGGTATTTGGTTCAAAAGCTATTATGTTATTATTTGGAAAGTTTTTTGTAAAAAACAGCGATGTTTTTCCATCAAAAGCACCGATATCTAGTATTGTTTTATTTTCAAAATCCGAAACTGTTTTTTTTATTAATTGAATTAGTCGAGTAAAATTCTCATCCTTATCAGTAAAAAAATTATCCTTTAAAAACATTTTTTTTTGTTTAAAGGAGTAGGAAAACAGAAAGATGAATATTTTTTTTAGCATATACTGTTTGTTGTATCTTTTTAAAATTTTAAATAGTTTCTCAACCCCTTTATTTTAAACAATAATTTAAAATAATTGGATATATATGAATTGTTTTTAAGAGGAGATTGGTTATAAATGTTTTCGATATTAATTCCTTTTGATAAAAAATTTGTACAAATTTCAAACCAAATTACAGATACAGTTTTGTGTAATGCATCTTTTCCAATTAGTGAAATAATATTTTTTTCCTCCAAAATTTTAAGCAACCATTTTTCTGAAGCTTTTAAAAAATTTAAATTATAGCTGTAATCTTGGTAATAAATTTTTTTGTGAATTTCTATATCTGATTCTGAAATATTTAAATTAAGTGAGTTAAAAAAATGTTGGTGTGCCTTTGTTATGTTGTTACGTTGTTCGTTATCATAAATAAATGATATTTGATTATTGTGGTTTTCATAGAACAATAAGGGTTCATTTAAAATTCCAAATTCGGTTTGTTTAATAGAAGTTAACCATAAATTGTAATCTTCTGCATGCTTAAAATTTTGATCGTATGATACATTATTCTCGTTTAAAAAACTTTTTCTAAACATCACTGTTGGGTGATTAAAAATATTGTTAAAAATGCATCTCGCCTTAAGCTCGTTTGAATTTAATTTTGGATTTGAATAAATTTTAAATTTTTTTTCTTTTTGTATGCAAGTCCCTAAAATCCCTATAGAATTATTTTTTTCT
>Ga0066439_1000270_pt1 | contig 22454 bp, 19 predicted proteins | sample LakWasMet57_HOW8_2_FD_59527 | JGI IMG/M metagenome (GOLD analysis project Ga0066439, IMG submission 59527) | Freshwater sediment methanotrophic microbial communities from Lake Washington under simulated oxygen tension - Sediment Metagenome 57_HOW8 | ecosystem: Environmental > Aquatic >...
CACAACTTGCAGGAAATTATGTTACGCATACCAATACAGGTACAAGTGGTACTGGTTCTAAAACCTGGACCTTTAATTGGACGGCTCCTGTATTAGGTTCAGGCAGCGTAACTTTTTTCGGGGCATTTAATATTACTAATTCAAGCAACAATGCTTTAGGCGATACAATTTATAAATCAACCTTAATTGTTCCTGAAAATACAACTACCGGAATTTCTAACTTATCAATAGATAAACCTACCATTAAAGTATTTCCAAATCCTACGTCAGAACAAATAAATGTAAAATACTTTTTAACTGAATCAAACGCGGTAGAAATAAGATTACTTAACATTCAAGGAAAAAAGCTAACTACATTGTTTTCTGAAATGAATGAAGATGGATTTCATGTTCAAACATTTGATATTAATGGTAAATATGAGCCTGGGGTATATTTTGTACAAACCATAATTGGACAAAAATCTACTATCGAAAAAATAGTTATCATTTAAAAATAATTTTTTACCACTAGCACCTCTATGTTGGAGGGCATTTATTAATAGCCACACAATTTTTTAATCGCAAGTTGCGTTTTTAATTTTTGTGTGGCTAATTTTTTCGGTATCACAATTGTTTTTGATTGATTTTTGTAATACGTGTTTGCCCTTAAAATCGAATATATTAATTTTGATACAGCATAAAAATGAAAGACAATAAATGGATGCTTGGCTTTTTTGGTTTCCTGGGTTTTTTAGCTTACCCTTCTCTTAAACACGGCTTATCTTGGGAGGCACTGTACTTATTAAATTTTTTCTGGTTCCTTTATTTTATTCCCCAAAAAAATAAAACATAAGTTTTATTTAATAGTAGCGTTTAATGCTGTAAGTAAAGCATTTGCTTTTAATAAACATTCATCATATTCTTTTTCGGGATCACACAAATGAGTAATAGCGCTGCCAACAGCAATAGATAAACGTTTTGTTTTTTGGTTATAAAAAATACTTCTAATGTTAACCGCTAAAGTAAAATCGTTATTTTCATTTATCAGGCCCATGGCACCCGAATAAAAATTGCGGTTAAAATCTTCAAACGCATCAATTAATTGCATAGCGCGTAACTTTGGTGCGCCGGTCATACTCGCCATCGGGAAGCTGGCATCTATGATTTTTTCAAAGGTGGTATTTTCTTTTAATTCGCAACTAACAGTACTTACCATTTGGTGTACGGTTTCAAAAGTTTCAATATTATAAAGCTTGTTTACTTTAACCGTTCCTTTTTTTGCAACTTGCGAAAGGTCGTTACGCGCCACATCTACAGCCATAACATTTTCTGTACGTTCTTTTAAATTATTAAACAAATTTGTTTTTAATAATTCATCCTCTTCTAAAGTTTGTCCACGTTTGGCAGTACCTTTAATAGGTTTTGTGTAAAGTAAATTACCTTCTTTCTTTAAAAATAATTCGGGGCTGGCGCTAATAATAAAATCATCCTGCAGTTTTACTAAACATGCATAAGGTGCTTTACTAATTTGGTTAAGAGTTGTAAAGATGGCAAATGGATCTATTTCTATATTCTCTGCAAAAAATTCTATGCAATAATTTATTTCGTAAATATTACCCTGTTGTATTTGTTGTTTAAGAGCTACTAAATTTTTTATATAATTTTCTTTAGTTGTTTTTGAGTTTAAAATAATTGCTTGTGGCAAATTTGTTTTAGGTTCAATTTTAATTTGGGTGGTTTTAATTACATCAAAAAATAAACACTCGGGCTTTTTTATTTGCGGGTTTTGGTAGGGTAATAAAACAAATGAATTTGCTTTGTAGGCATTAGTTGGCAACAATTCAGTTAAATTTCCAAAGCCTTTTGTGGCACCAAGGTTAAACAAAAAGTAATCTAAATTGTTGTAGGTAATGTTCACGTGGTAAAATTAACAAATTACAAGTTAAAAGACTTTTTTTGGGGGTATAATTTTGTATTTAGCCTTCATTTTACTACCTTCAAACATATTTGATTTAATGTTTAATGCAATATTTTAAGTTAATAAATATCATGAAGACAAATTTTATTATACTGGTTTTGCTTTTTACAGGCTTATTTGTTTATTCTCAAAATTCGCCTCAACCCACAGGACTTAATTATTATAATGATAATTTTTCAACAATGGTTGAGAAAAGAACATATAGTCTTTCAATTGGACAACAATATAATTCCATCGCCAGTCAATCTCATCCTGATTTTGGGACTTTGCCATTTAACGCACCGCAAAAAAATGTTGTTGAGGTTCTTGAAAAAAGGACAGTTGATGAAAGGTACTATGTAGACATTAATGATCCTATGTTTTTTTATATTCAAAAGTCTGGTGTTCCTATTAATTTTTATAAGAATGGATATTTAATTGCAATAGATCCAACATTGCAAGAAGTATCAAACGGTTTGTACGAGGCTCCAAATCAGCCTTATCCAACAAAATTGGATTTTAACGCAAATAAAACAGTTTTAAATTGCCAAAATTATTTTGTAGAAAATAACAAGTATACTTTATCTATTGTAAATTCATCCAACACAGTAGTAACTTATACTGCTAATTGGTCTAACCATGTAGTGGGTAATAACGGTTCATATATTGTTGATGCATTTCCAGGAATTGATATGAAATTAATTTTCGATCAATCTAAAGTAAAAGCAAATTTCATTATTAAAGCGCCAATTTTAAATTGTAAAAAATTAATATTTACAGATCATTTGGTTTTATCTAATGGTTTAAGTTTAGTTCAACAATCAGGATTTCCAAATCAATTATTTACTGATGATATTAGTGTTGTTGATAATGCTAGCACCCAACAATTTTTGATTAAAAAAGCCAATAGTTATGATGCTTCCGGAATAACGAGTCATATGACGTTTAATAGTTATAAAATTTCCGGAAATGATATTGAATTGCATGTTGATTCAGCTTTTTTAAATATTCCAAATGTAGTATATCCAATTGTTGTCGATCCATTGTTTACTGCGGTTGGTCCAATCGCTGCTCCTGCAAATACAATAGGTTCGGATATTAATCCAGCTTTTTGCAGTCAAAATTTAATTGTTGCATTTCCTGGCGGCAGTACGCCTTGGGATTTTTCTACAAGCTGGCAAACTTCTTCAGGTGCATGTTGCAGCATATTAGGAAATTGCACTAACGCCTTCCCTTTAGTGGATATAGTTTCAAGTTGTGGAGGCAAAACTCCTGCTGGCACTGGTTTGTTTTGGCAATGTACTCCTGGTTGTAATACACCTGGAACATGGGGGCCAACACTTCCGTTTAACGGTTCTGGTTGCCAGAGTATGGTTCAATGTTACCCCGCATCTTGTTTGTCGCAAAATTTTTCATTTAGTTTTCAATTACGAAGAGGTAATGCCTGCCCAACAACAGGCGGCTGTAATTGTACCTATGCAACAAATACCTGTGTTCGTTTAAATAATTGGAGTGTAACTTTACAAGGTCGTTCTGCCGAAACACTTGCAAATACAGTTACAGGAAACGGCACAACAACCCAAGCAGCAACTTGTTACTCATCTGTTACTATGAATCCAAATGCCCAATACGGCGTTAGTCCGTTTACATATTTATGGGCGCCAGGTGGCCAAACAACGCCAACAAGAACATTTATGCCAACCGCTCCTGGCAGTAATGTTTTTACTTGCACGGTTACAGATGCTTGTGGTACTGTGCGCGTAGCAACTTTTACAATTACAAATAACTGTGTACTACCAATTCAATTATCTGAATATACAGCTCAATATGATGGTAGCGCTGTAAATTTAAATTGGACAACTTCAACTGAGAGAAACAGTAATTATTTTATAATAGAAAAATCTTTAAATGGGATTGATTACGTTTTAGTAGAAAAAATTAATGCAGCAGGCTTTAGCTCGTCTAATAAAAAGTATCTTGTAAAAGATAATAACCCAAACAAAAACGGTTTGGCCTATTATCGCTTAAAACAGTTTGATACTGATGGCAGTGAACAATACAGTAAAGTGATTACAATAGATATTAGGGAAGAATCGGTTGATGTAAAACTTATTCCAAATCCCGCTTCAACAGATTTAGAGGTCGTTTTATCAGATAAATTTATTGGTAAAACAGTTAGTATAGAATTATATGATGTTAACGGCAAAAAAAATACCTTAAAGAAAAATATTGCGATAGAAATTAGTAATAAAATTATACACTTAAATATTTCAGATATTCCTCAAGGCACTTATTTTATTAATGTTACTACAGAAGATTTTTCGACATATAAAAATAAATTAATTAAATTTTAATTAAATTTAAATATTTCCTATCCACTTATATCTGAAAAAACTTCTTTTTAAGCTGTAGTTTTTATTTAATTTTTTAGAGGCGTAATTTTCAAAAATTAATTTAACCTGGTTTTCTGTTAGTGTTAAAGCATCGTTTAAAGTTATTCCTGCTTTTTGAATGTACCAACTCTGACACATTAAATTATTTAGTTTTTCTTGGTTGGTAATGCTTTGTTCTAGTGGCGATGCTGCCATGTTAACAGATTCAAATTTACCGCGCGCGTGAGGATGATCCAATCCTAATATATGCCCAAGCTCATGAGGAATGGTTCTTTTATTTATACCTGAGTTAATAGAATCTAAATGTTTTGGATTTAATTTAATTAGTAAACCGCCAAAGTCTGCTTCTGCAACATTATCATTTGTAATGTTTGAACTTATGGCAATAACCAACTTATTATGTAGTGCTTTTAATTTGTAATCGTAAAGTGGTTTTACAGAAACGTTAGACTGTAATTCAATTTTTCCAAATGTGCCTGAATAAACGGTTTCAATCTGTTTTTTAATTGATACTGCTAATGTAAAAAGATTAATATTGACAAGGCTTGTTTTATTGATAAGATAAATTTCAAAATTTAGAATAATTAAATTATCCTTTCGCGTGACAGACAGCATATATCTATAAAATTAAAAAATAAGTCTTAATTTTACAGTATGCGTGTTGGTTTATTTTTCGGTTCGTTTAATCCTGTTCATATTGGGCATTTGGCTCTAGCCAATTACATGGTTAATTATACCGAAATGCAAGAGGTTTGGTTAGTGGTTAGCCCGCATAATCCATTAAAAAAGAAAAGTCAGTTGTTAAACCAAAACGATCGTTTGCATTTAGTAAATCTTGCGCTTGATTTTCATCCAAGCATTAAAGCAAGTAATTTTGAATTTGATTTGCCTCAACCTTCTTATACAATAAACACGCTCGTTCGTTTAAATGAAAAATATCCTCAACACGAGTTTAATTTAATTATGGGTCAGGATAATTTAACCTCTTTTAATAAGTGGAAAAATTACGAAGAGATTTTAAAGCGCTATCACATTTATGTGTATCCTCGGCCTAATTGCGGCCCAAGTGAATTTGATGAGCATCCAAATATTCATATTACCGAAGCGCCGATAATGGATATCTCCTCTACGTTTATACGTAATGCTATCAAAGAAAAAAAAGATGTACGATTTTTTACGCATCCAAAAGTGTGGGAAGAAATTGATACCATGAATTTTTATAAGAAGTAACCTCCTGTAAAATTTAACCACCTAGTTTCCATAGGTTAATAAACTAAAGCGCATATTTTAGAAAAGATAGTTTTGAAGCGAAACTTCAACTATGTGTGCCTGATAAATTTATTTCATTAAGCCTATGCAATCTATGTTTCTATGTGGTTTAAAATTTACATCACAACCGATTCGTAAACTCAGTAATCAATTTAAAAACATCTACATAATCGGTTAGCGGTAATGTTTTTGCCACATCATACACATCGTGATACGCTTTTATGCCACCCATGGTGTAAATAAAAAAGCAAGGTACGCCTGCTTCTGAGAACCAATAGTGATCGCTATTTGAAGCCTTGCCCCGTTTTTTAATTTCCTTAACTAAGTTTTTTTCTTTATTAATGTTGTCAAGCAAAGCAAATTGTTTTTCAAAGGTGTAACCGTTAACCACCATTATACCATCATCGCCAGTGCCCAGTAAATCAAGGTTAACTAAGAATTTTATTTTTTTAAGATCTACTACTTTACTTTCAACAAAATATTTAGAGCCTAATAATCCTGCTTCCTCACCGGCGAAGAAAATAAAAAGGGTTTTATATTTGGGCGGGTTTTTTGTGTAATATTTCACTAAATTTAATAATACACTCACGCCACTGGCATTATCATTGGCTCCCGGAAAAAAAGTGGCTTTTCCCATTCCTCCTAAATGATCATAATGTGCTGAAAAAACCATTACGGTATCATTATTTATTTTACCGGGGATGTAAGCGCAAATGTTTTTATTAATGTATTTGGTAAGTACTTTGCTTTCAATATTTACTTCTACAGTAGCTAAATTGCCGTTTGCTTTGGTGTTTAATATTTCAAGATTGCAAGCGGAAATGGAGTTAGTTGCTACACTATACGTTAGCTTCTGTTTTACTTTAACAGTTAGCGGAATTAAACTGTTATTTGCTAAATAAGTGATGCTGTCTTTTTTCTGAAGGCTGAATTTTCCTTTAAGCGTGGTACTTTCCGGACTAATTAAATAATCAATGCCCGGCTTTAAAAGTTTGTTGTTTAATTTTACAATTACTTTATCCGGAAAAGTGTTTACATTAAATTCAAACCATTGAAAATAACCTGTTGGAAAATATGGCAATGCCTTGTTTGATTTAAGCTCGCCGGCTATATAGTTTGCAGCAGCATCTAAGCCATTGTTTAAATAACCCCTGCCAAAATATTTTTTTGATGTTAATGTTTTAATTACACTTCTTGCATAACTCGTGTCTTGAGCAAACGAAATATTAAAAGCAAATAAAAAAGAAAAGAAAAAAAGTTTAGTGCGCATTAAAGAAAACGTTTTTTTGAAATCGAAAAAAAGTAAACAACAACTTCGTGCTCGTGATCCCAATTATATAAACTTTTTAAACTGTTTAAATAAATTTCAGTATCAGCCCAATTTTTTAAATTACTTAATTGCTCAATAGCAACATTGTATTCAGAATGATTTTGTTTAAACAACTCGTTTATTAAACGAAATTTATCATTTATTCCAATGGCGAAGGGGGGAATAATTTTTGTTTCGGCTTTAACAACTTCTTCAATAATTGTATTTATAGGCTCAGCGCTTTCTGTTTTTTCTTTCTCAATAAGTGGTCGCACCATTTCTGGTGTAGGTATTTCTACGTTTTCTGCCGGTGCACTTTTTTCGCTCACTTTGGCATGAATACTAAAACTAGGAGAGATTTCTTTGTTTACTTTATTATACTTATAAACGGCTAAATTCTCTTGCAAGAGCGTTAGTTGTTGTTGTAATTTTTCACAATTGTCAGCCGACGGCTGAATAGTCTCATCTACAAACAATTCCAGAGTTGGTGCCAAATCGTTTATTTGTGCTTGTATTTTATGTAAGACTTTCTCTAAAGACATTTTTTGTGAATATTTATAATTAAATATAATTTGATTTTGCCACATCTTACACTACTTTTAAGTTTTGTTTTTAACGCCTTTTAAACAATGTTTTTAGAGACTACAAATAATGATCGTAAACGTGGCTGGATTGAAGTTATCGTTGGAAGTATGTTTTCGGGAAAAACGGAAGAGTTAATTAGACGATTAAGACGTGCGCAATTTGCCAAACAAAAGGTAGAAATTTTTAAGCCCACCGTTGATACGCGGTACGACGAGTTTAAAGTGGTAAGTCACCAAGGAATAGAAATTCACAGCACGCCTGTTCCTTCTAGCGCAAATATTTTATTATTGGCCAACGATGTGGATGTTGTTGGAATTGACGAGGCACAATTTTTTGATAACGAACTGCCTTATGTTTGCAATCAATTAGCCGATAGAGGTATTCGTGTAATTGCTGCCGGGCTTGATTTAGATTATACCGGTAAACCTTTCGGGCCAATTCCAAATTTAATTGCTACCGCAGAGTATGTAACTAAGGTGCATGCCATTTGTATGCAATGCGGCAATTTAGCTTATGTAAGTCACCGTAAAACAAATGAAGAAAGTTTAGTGTTGCTTGGCGAAACCGACAGTTATGAACCGCTGTGTCGCAATTGTTTTAATAAGCATTTTAAAAAATAAAAAATTTATTTATGTACAACCTGCAACAAATAGCAGAAATTACTAACGCTACTTTAAGCGGTAACACTATTCACAAGATTAGTTATTTTTTAAATGATAGTCGTGCTCTTCAATCTCCATCCGACACATTGTTTATTGCATTAAAAACAAATCGTAATAACGGACATAATTATGTTACCGATTTAATTGAGAAGGGAGTTAAATCTTTTTTAATTCAAGAAAACGAATTTGATGTTTCTAAGTATAAGAATACAGATATTTCTTTTGTTATCTCAAAAGACCCCTTAAAGGCAATTCAAAAACTGGCGGCATTTCATCGCAAACAATTTACTATTCCTGTAATTGGTATTACAGGTAGCAACGGCAAAACTGTTGTAAAAGAATGGTTATATCAATTATTAAAAAGTAATTTTTCAATTTGTAGAAGTCCAAAAAGTTATAATTCGCAAATTGGAGTACCCTTAAGCGTTTTAAATTTAAATCACACGCATACCTTGGCAATTTTTGAAGCCGGTATTTCATTACCAAACGAAATGGATGCCTTGGCAGAAATAATTAACCCAACCATTGGTGTATTTACTTCTATTGGCTCTGCGCACGATGAAGGTTTTGAAAGCAGAGAGCAAAAGGTAAGCGAAAAATTAAAATTAATAAACGCTTGTGATAAAAAAATTATTAATGGTTTACACAAAGAGCAATTATCTGCTTCAGTTTTAAAAAATAGTTTTGTGGTTTCTGAATTTGAGGATGCTGATCTTAAAATTAATTTTACCAATGAAACATTAGAATTAAAAAGTGCAACAACTAATTATTCTTTTAAAATACCTTTTTCAGATAAGGCTTCAGTTTTAAATGCTTCAACCTGCGCTGCTGTTTTGTTGCAATTAGGGTTTAAAGAAGCAGAAATTGCGCAACGTTTGGCTACCCTACAACCTGTTGCTTTAAGATTAGAAATTAAAACAGGAATTAATAATGCTTTAATTATTAATGATTATTATAATTCAGATATTGATTCAATTAAAATAGCCTTAAATTATTTGTTGCAGCAAAATCGCCGGCAACGAAAAATTGTAGTTGTGTCTGATCTTGAGCAATCGGGGGTTTCGGCCAACACGCTTTATAAACAATTAGCCGATCTTTTTTCTCAAAATAAAATTGATCTTGTAGTAGGTATTGGAAAAGAGATTAGCAATTACAAACCATTGTTTAAATCAAATTCTTTATTTTTTACTGATACCCATAGTTTTATAAATCAATTTAAATTAATTAATTATCAGTTTAGCGAGGCTAGCATTCTTTTAAAAGGCGCACGTAGTTTTGGTTTTGAGAATATCAGTCGTGTACTACAATTAAAAAGCCACGATACTGTTTTTGAAATTAACTTAAACAAATTAATTAATAATGTAAATTATTACCGAACCTTGGTGGCAAGTGAGGTTAAGATAATGTGTATGGTGAAAGCCATGGGTTACGGCAGTGGCGGTGCCGAGATTGCCAAAACACTACAGCATATTGGTGTAAATTATTTGGCAGTTGCCTATGCTGATGAAGGGGTAGAGTTAAGGCAATCGCAAATTACATTGCCAATAATGGTTATGAGTCCCGAGGAAGATGCATTAGAAGATATTATTAATTATCAATTAGAACCCGAAATATATAGTTTTAAAGTGCTACATGCTTTTGTAAAAAAGTTGGATGCATTGGGAATAACAGAGCCTTATCCGGTACATTTAAAAATTGATACCGGTATGCACCGTTTAGGTTTTGAAGAAAATGATTTTGAAAAACTTTCGGTTGATTTAAAAAATTTACCGCAAATAAAAGTAAAGTCTGTTTTTTCGCACTTGGTTGGTTCTGATAGTGCAGACTTAGATGGTTTTACGGCACAACAAATTACAATTTTTGAAAAAGCATTTAAATTGTTTGAAACAGCTTTAGGCTACTCTGTTTTAAAACATATTTGTAATTCCGGAGGTATTACCCGTTTTAAACAGGCGCATTACAATATGGTTCGCCTTGGTATTGGCATGTATGGCATTGGAGTTAATACTGCCGAACAAATCAAATTAGAAAATGTTGGGAGTTTAATTACTCGAATAAGTCAGATAAAAAATGTTGTCAAAGACCAAACCGTTGGTTATAGTAGAAAAGGAAAATTAGAAAGAGATACAAAAATAGCTACCATACCAATAGGTTATGCTGATGGATTTGGTAGACTGTTAGGTAACGGAAAACATGGTGTTTACATTAATGGTAAATTTTGTAAAACAGTTGGTAATATTTGCATGGATATGTGTATGATAGATGTTACAGACTGTAATTGCCAAGAAGGCGATGAGGTTATAATTTTTGAAAATGTAGAGCAAATAAATTCTTTAGCAAAAGCATTAGACTCTATATCTTATGAGGTACTTACCAATGTTTCGGCGCGTGTAAAGCGGGTTTATGTGCAAGAGTAATTGAACAATTAATTTACCAGCAAACGGTAAAAGTTACCTGCTTGGGGTAAGGCGGTGTTATACGCAATTTTATATTATTACAAATATTCCGTGGTCAATATGTCCAATGACTATCTGAATTTTTGATTCTGTAAGTGTTTGACTTCGTGTGAGATTAATTTCTTCAGCAAGTTCCTTTGTTTCGCAAGCAATAACAATTATTATTTTTTCAAAAATGTCTAAAACACCTCTTGAACGGAAACGAGGAATTAAATGTTCCAATAAATTCTGGACACTCTGCTTTCGAAATTTTGGATAGTATTTTACCTCAAGTCCGATATGCATTTCTGGGGTCATGATTAAAAAATCCACCCCATAGTCGGGTCCTTGTAAGTATAATACTTCGCCTTGAAAATATTGTTGAGCCCAATGATAGACAATTTGTTCAACGCGAGAGACCATCATATACTGGTTAGACTCTTTGACTTCTTCAATTACACTTTCCGCGATAACAGTTCCTAGTAAATCATTGGACTTATCTAAAAATTGATTCGAACTGTACGACCAAAAGTCAACACCACACTTGTCCTTCATTTCCATAATCAGCTCTTCCCTTGGAGAATCAATGATGTTCTTGTCTTGTTGATTCTTGTAGCACCAATCAATTTTTAGGTCGTCAATTATTAAAATTATTGGTTTCTTCTTCTCTTTTGCTAAATCTAGAATCTGATTCCAAATTATTAAGTCCCCATATATCTGAAGTCCTATTTTCTCCTTAAGATCTTCGTAACCTGGCGGAATTGAATTTCTATATCTCAGTTCTCCTTCTGTTACAATCTCCATCTTTTTTTCGAAGGAATATTCAGCACCAACTAAAAACGACCTAGCAAAGAGATTTAAAATCGTGTCTTTTGTTTTGATTTTATGTATTTCCGTCTTCTTTTTCTCTATTTCCTTATTTAGTTCCTCTTTGAAATTTGAAATTTCCTTTTCGAAGGATGCAATCTTAGTTTCAAAATCAGTCAATAGTGCCTGTTTGATATGCGGATGTTTATTAGTCTTTTTAGTCCTTTCTTTTAATTGATTAAATTGATTTTTGAAAGTTTGAAACGACTTCAAATCAAAATGAACGGATAGTAACTCGTCATAAAGTTTAGCTGGTTTAACTAATACAGTTTCACGATTTTTTAAGTATTCATATTCTGTTTGTTTGGTTATCCAAAGCCTTCCTTTAAGCTGCTTAAAAATGGTCTTGTTAATTTCTTTTCTGGCGTCATTTGAGTACTCATAAAAATTGAGTAAAGCTGAACTGTCAAAAACAAATAGACAGTCTGACCATAATTTTCTCTCATAGTCGTCTGTCAAAATATATCCTGTTAATGTCTTCTGCATAAAAATTGCGTATAACGTTTTCGGGGCTTGCGTTCGGCGGGCTTATGAACCCGTTAAACTTTCTACACGCCGAAACGTTTATTAAATGTACAAATGTTTATTAGCAAAGCCAAATGGAAAAAAGCTCCGGTAAGTTTATATTGAGCCTGTCGAAAGGCCAGGCAATAAATTGACTTTGCGGTGCCCGGTTCCGCTCGCTGACGCAATTGTCCAGTGTTATGTGCTACTGTTTTATTCAGACCTTGTTACGTCTAGGCCTACGAACTGGTTGATATGGCGGCTTGATTTCTTTTAGTAATTCTAAGAGAATATTATAGTTTATGCTGTCTTCACCAGAATCTTTGTCACTTATGGTAAATGTTTTGCCATTGTCAAGTACCAATTTAATATAGCTGTTCTTATGCCGACTATATATGGATAGCTGTGTGTACATTTCTTTTATAACAAAATTAAACTGCTTGAAATTGATTGTAATATTACGCTTTTTGAATAATTGGTAATATTCAATAGTCAACTCCTTTTTAAGTTTGTTTATTGATATTACTGAAACCATTTTCGCAAAACAAACATAAATAAAAACCGATACTAGTATTATTGTCGGCATTATAACCTTAAATTCAAAACTAAGCTTATTTGAATTTCGGCCATAGAAAGACATAATATAAATGAACACAATAATTAAACATATTAAAGAGATACGTTTGAATAGTTCGATCTTTGACTTTTTGAGTTTTGCAATTAGACCATTTTCAAGAATAATTATTTGTTCGTCTTCCACAGAGATTTCGTCTATGAGTTTATTTTTCTACAGTTGTCCCTAACTTATTTATCTCGCTACTAGGCTTCTCTTATCTTACCCACAGCGAAGAGATATTCGAAGTTCTATAGGGTTGTATTAAATGTAATTATATATTTATAAATAATCAAACGGCTCTCATATTATTAATCCGCAATTACCGATATCTCAATATGCGCGCCTTTTGGCAAAGCCTTTACTTCAATGGTTTCTCGCGCCGGTGCATTGCAAGCAAAATAGGTTTTGTATACCTCGTTTACTTTTGCGAAATTTTTTATGTCGGTTAAATAAATAGTTGATTTAGAAATGTTGTTCATATTCATATCCGCCGCTTCAATAATGGCTTTTATATTTTTTAATATTTGCGTGGTTTCATTTTCTATTGAAGTAGAATCAAACGATCCATCTAATCGTAATCCAATTTGCCCCGAAACATACAAAGTGCCATTGGTTTTAATGGCTTGGCTGTATGGGCCTATTGGCGCAGGTGCTAGTTTAGTAAAAATAACTTCTCTTGGATTTTTATTTGTAAAGGCAACTAATAAAATAATTACACCGGCAACTATACTTATTTTTTTTATCATAGTTTTTATTTTGGCGGCGCCGGTGGCGGATCCATTTTAGAAATTTCGGTTAACCCTTTAACTAATACATCCAAATCTTGAGGTAATGTATAAACATTTGGCGCCACTCTAATACCATTAACTTTTTCCAAAATCATTGATACGGAATGTATTTTATGTTTTTCAAATAACTTTGCTTCAATTTGTTGCGCCTGCCAACCTTCAAATCCTAAAGTTGCAATGCCGCACGAGAACTCAGGTTTAAGCGAAGTAAATAATTTTGTTTTTGGTAACTTTACTGCCTTCTCTGCCCAATAATTTTTTAAATAGCGTAAGCGCGCTTCCTTTCTTTTTCCACCAATTAAGTTATGGTAATCTACCGCTGTGCCTATTGCCATTTCTGCGGCAAAAGAGCGAGTGCCTATACTTTCAAATTTTTTCATGTCACCACTATCAGGGTCAACCGAAGAAAGTAATGCCCAAACATTTTTAATTTTTTCTTTTTTTATGTACATCAAGCCTGTGCCAAATGGTGCACCTAGCCATTTATGTAAAGCGGTTGCAAAGTAATCTGCCCCAGTGTCTTCAATTTTAAAATCCATTTGCGCAAATGAATGCGCTGCATCTACAATCACCTCGCAGCCTTTGCTGTGTGCCATATCGGCAATTGCTTTGCTTGGCACTACATTACCTGTCCAATTTATCATATGTGTTATATGAACAATTTTTGTTTTTGCGGTAATGGCATTTTCATACAATTTTACAATTGCTTTTTCATCTTCAAGTGGTTGCGGAATGTTTATCCAAACTAATTTTATTTTATCACGTTTCTCGCGTTGCTTCCATGCATTCATCATGTTTGGATAATCAAAAGTACTAAGCACTACTTCATCTCCGGCTTTTAGATTTAAACCAAAAATTACACTGTTTAATCCTTCGGTAGCATTTCTGTTAATGGCAAGCTCTTCGGGTAAAACGCCACAAAGCGTTGCCAATTTTTCGCGTAGGGCCTCTCTGCCTTGGTCTAAAATACGCCACATGTAATAACTCGGCGCCTCGTTACAATATTGATAAAAACGAATGTGTGCATCTTGCACCACTTTTGGTTGCGGACTAACACCGCCATTATTTAAATTTATTATGTTAGGTGATACAGTGTAACCCTGACGAACCCAGCCCCAAAACTCCTCGTTTTCGGCCGATGCATCAAAACTCATATTTTCTAATTTATTTAAATTTTTCTCTAATTGTTTAGTGAAGCCTTTATCAATTGTAGAAAATAAATCAAGCGCTGTTACAGAGCCAGCTGCTGCCAATAAAAAATTACGACGATTTACCATGGATAATTAATTTTGATTAAAGATAGGAAACAGATTGAAAAAATCATACTGTTTAAGACGTAATTATAGATAACGGAATTTAATAATGTTTACTGTAAATGAAAACCGTTAAAACTTTGCACCTAATTGCAGTGCCAGATGCATACTACTGATGTAAAGCGAACTGGCCGCATAACTTTCTGTAAAATAGTATTGCGATAAACTGTAACGAAAGTTTAATTCGGCAAAAAAGCTGCCTTTTGATTTACTAATACTGTTTTTTTGCCAGCCAATAGTAGCACTTAAAAACGAATTCATTTTATTAGTTATAAATCCATTTCTAAACCTTAAATCAACTACATCTTCTTTAACACGATTTCCGTTTTGGGTAATTGAAACATTACCGGGTAATAAATAACGTAAATGATAACCCAACATCATGTATGGACTAAACACGCTGTTAGTCTCTCTGGTAAAGGAATGTTTAAATTGAAGTGGTAATCCTAATTCATTTATGATTAATGAGTAATTGTAGGGAAAGGTTTTATCGTATAACTGCAAACTATCCGGCTTAAAATAATAAGATCTAAAATTTAAACCGTGAAAAAAATACTCTAGTCCAAACAAAAAAAAGTTTTTATTTGAATGGTCAACCCTAATTTCTTTTTTGAAAGAAACTATGGCACTCATTTTTTGACTTGGATTTTTTGCGTGATTAGTATTTACCGAGTATAAGCCTAACACAGGGCCAAAGCCAAAACGAATGCCCGCGCCAGGTGAATTTTTTTGTGCAAGGCATGTGCTGGAGCACACTACAAGAAACAAAAGCGTTATCGAAAAAAAAACGTTGGTATTTGTTTTTTTTATCATTAATTATTTTCTAATTACATTGGTTGCTGTTGCCTGAACAGTTGGCATAATTATAATATCATTTATGTTTACATGTGGCGGACGATTTGCAACCCAATATATTGTTTCTGCAATATCTTCTGGTTTTAAAGGTTGAAGACCCTCGTAAACTTTTTTTGCTTTATCGGTATCACCATCAAAACGCACAATGCTAAATTCGGTTTCAACCATGCCGGGATTAATGGCTGTTACTTTAATATTGTGCGGTAGCAAATCAATTCGCATGCCTTTGTTTAAAGCATCTACGGCGTGTTTTGTAGCACAATACACATTGCCGTTCGCATAAACTTCTTTACCTGCTATTGAACCAATATTTATGATGTGCCCTTTTTTATTTTCAATCATTAAATTAGAAATGGCTCGAGAGATATAAAGTAGGCCTTTCACATTAGTATCAATCATGCGTTCCCAATGATCAATATTTCCACTTTGAATCGGACCTAAGCCTGCTGCTAATCCTGCATTATTTACAAGCACATCAATTTTTTTATTATCTGGTGACAATGTAGAAATTGCATTTTCAACTTCGCTTAATTTTCTGATATCAAAACACAAAAACGTTACTTTAATTTTAAACTCAGCCTCTAATTGAGATTTAACTTCTTTAAGTCTATCTTCTCTTCTTCCGGTTATTATTAAATCATGACCGTTTTTAGCAAACAGTTGCGCGGTACTTTTTCCTATGCCTGAAGTGGCGCCGGTAATTAAAACTAACATAATACTATTTTTGATGTGCTAATTTACTATGGCTTCTGCCATAAGCAAAATATATAATTAAACCAATAACTAACCAAACACCAAAATACAACCAGTTTTTATAACCCAGTTGCGATAACATATAAAAACAACTTAATAGTCCTAAGGTTGGAATAAGCGAAAAGCTGTATTTAAAGGCCATAAAGGCAATTGTAGCAAAACCAATAAAGAAAAAATAAATTGGAAGTTTTGTAAGAAATGCATCAAACGATTCGAATTTTAAATAATAATCAATCCATGTTTTATTGTAAACGTTTAGCAAAACAAGAGTTAAAATAAATAGTGCCGGAATAATAAATTTAGAATTCACGTAAGGCGTTTTAAATTTTGATTTTGGAGCGGTAGGATCCATGCGCAGTTTGAGCACACCAGCACACACTAAACAAAATGCGAATAAAGTTCCGGCAGAACAAATATCCGTTACCATATTAATATCCACAAAAAATATTGGTACCGCCACTAAAAAGCCTGTAAATATGGTTGAGAAAGAAGGCGTTTTAAATTTTGGATGAATTTTTGCAAAAGCCGGAGGTAATAATCCATCACGACTCATGCTCATCCAAATACGTGGTTGGCCTAATTGAAAAACCAACATCACACTCGCCATAGCTACTACAGCACTTACTGCAATTACACCACCTAACCAATGCAGACTTTGAACTTTTTCAAACACATAAGCTAAAGGGTCGCCAACATTTAATTCGGTATAACTTACCATGCCGGTAATAACTAATGCAATAGCAACATATAAAATGGTGCAAATAATAATTGAATATAATATCCCTCTTGGAAGATCGCGTTGTGGGTTTTTGCATTCTTCTGCCGTTGTTGAAATAGCATCAAATCCTATGTATGCAAAAAACACTGCACTTATTCCCGAAAGTAAACCGCCTACACCATTTGGCAAAAAGGGATTCCAGTTTTTGGTATCCACAAAAAAAGCACCTACAAAAATTACTAGAAGTACCACTACAATTTTAATAATCACCATAATGTTGCTTGCGTTACGACTCTCTTTAATGCCGCGATACACCAACATAGTTATAATAACATTTATAAAAAGAGCAGGAAGATCAAATATAATTCGCAATCCAAATAATTGTGGCGCCTGACCGTAAGCTACAAAGCCTTCAATTAAGCCTGCCGTTTTTCCGTTTTGTTGAATTTCTTCAAGCGGCACACCGGCTGTTAGCATCGATGATACAATTTCATAATTGTGTTTTGCCGAAAAATAATCTAAACAGAGCCACTCGTTAACTCTGTAACTTGTAGAATTTTGGATTAAGGAACTAAAATAATCACTCCACGAAATAGCTACTGTTACATTACCAATAGCGTATTCCATAATTAAGGCCCAACCAATTATCCAGGCAAATAATTCGCCAAACGCAACATAGCTATAAGTATAGGCGCTTCCGCTAACCGGTATTAAAGAGGCAAACTCTGCGTAGGCAAATGCCGCAAAGCTGCAAGCTACTGCCGTAAAAATAAATAATAAAATTACTCCCGGTCCGCCATCGGCACTTGCTTTACCAATGGTTGAAAAAATACCCGCACCAATAATTGCGGCAATCCCAAAAGCAGTAAGGTCGCGAACGCCCAAATGCTTCGCTAAATTTGTGTGGTGACTTTCTGATTCGGCCTTTTTTAAAATGGCGTCAATTGATTTTTTTCTAAATAAACTCATTTTGTGTTTTTGAACTTTTGCCTTTATGAAGCGCTAATAAATATACAAAGTAAATTTTAATTAGAGCTTGGCACTTTATTGTTTTTTGAAACAGGCAGGTAATACAAGGCAGCTAGCAGTATAAACACAACCGCGGGGCTACGATATCTGAAAATTGCGCCGCTGTTTGGCGTGGTTAAGCCAATAAGCAAGCATAATAACAACGCAAATAAAACAAAAGTTATAGCCGGAAAACTATCCTTTTTGTTTTTAAGAAGCCCAAACAAAAAGAAAAATAGAGAAATAATAACGAATAAATTTTCTAAAGAGGCAAGGTGTTGCAATAAACTTTTAGAATTAAAAAAGAAGGGGTGAAGCAGGCTATAATAAAGACAAGAAGCTCCGAGGCTAACCATGTTGGATGAATTATATGCTAAAAAAATATTTGAACCACTTTTTGGTAATTGATAAACTAACTTGTATTGGGTTATTGTATCGGTGTTTGCTAGTGCAAATAAAGTGTCTTGTTGATGGCTATGTTCCCAATAAATATAGGGTGCATTTTTTTTGATTGTAAAATAATCGGGTTTAGTCGCTATCTTTTTTACAAGGGTTGAATCAAACTCTAATCGTACAAACTTTACACTGTCCAGTAAAAAAATACCACCTTTTGATGCGTCGGCAAATATGCGCTGGTGTGTAATGGCAGCTTCTAATAGTGTTCGGTTTTTAAAGGCCATGGATAAACTGTTTAAAAAAACAAACACAATAGTTATTGCTGAAATAAAAACAAATGATTTGTATTTTATTTTTTTGGAATGACTAAGAGCAAAAAAAACTGAAAAGTAAATGGCTGCAAAAAATAATAAGTATGGTTTTAATAGCAGCGATATGAAAACTAAAAAAAGTAAACTGCCAATTGAGAAAACAGAAATTTGTCCCAAGAATACTTTTTTAGTTTGGTAAAGCGTGCTGCCTAAAATAAAAATTGCTATTCCTTCTTTTAAAACAGCACCTGTATAAAACCAAAGGGCGGGAAGAAAACAAAGGATTAGTAAAACGAAAATCTCTTTTTTGGCAAAAAAATCTTTAATGGACTTGTAAATAAAAAAAATGCCGATGAAGCTTAAAAAGCAATTAAATAAGGCGTGTACGTGATAAGAATTAAAAGCAATAAAATGAAGGAGCGAATGTAAGCGAATAACAATTCTGTTATCGTTATATAAAAAATCTTTTAACCGGCCGTTGTCCCAATTAGTAGTGTTTACTAAATAGTGGTCAAAAAAATTAGTACCTGGTGATTCGTCTTGAAAACCAAATAACACTTTTAAATAACCCGCAAAATCCTCTCTGGCATAATCATTTAGTATAGTGGCATCGGTATAAAATTTACCCGCATCAAATTTTTCTAAACCACCGTACATTTTTTTGTACACCAAATAAAATGCCGGTATGGCAAGGACTTTTAAAAGAAATAAAAATGCAATTGTTTTTGCAGAAACTTGTTCGTCATTAAATAAATTAAAAAATTTGTTTTTGTAAATCAGAAACAAAATTATAAATAGGTATATGCTGGCGGCTATCAATTGTCGTAGGATTCAAAAAATTTGATCTCCATCATGGTTTCTGGTTTGGCAAGTGCATTAAATCCAAATTGTTTGTACAAGCCATGCGCATCGCGAGTAGCTAACATAAATCGGCGTAATTTTTTAAAAGAAGGGTAATCCATAATAAAACGCATCAACTCTTTTGAAAGTCCTTGCCCTCTGTGTTCTTCTAAAACAAACACGTCTGCCAGATAGGCAAATGTTGCATTGTCTGTTATTACCCGTGCATAAGCAATTTGTTTATTTTCAAAATAAATGGCAAAACAAATACTGGCGGCTATACTTTCTTTAATAAGATTAAGCGGCATGTTTTGCGCCCAATAACTTTCTTTGCTCAAATAATTATGAATGACATCTAGCTGTAATTTGCTTTTATCTGTGCTAAAAAAATAACTGTTTACATTTTTTTCATGCATAACGTTAAAGGTTATCTACAATTACTAAATAGTTGTTTTTTGGATCAAAATTAAAGCGTGTTATTTTTTTAATTCCAAAACCTGAAAGATCAAATAAAAGAAACCATTCTTTTTTTAAATCATCATACCTAAATAATTTATTGCCTTCGGATTTAATTAAGCCAAATTGATTGTGCCAAATGGCATCTTCATTTATCGAATTGTATTGGGTATATTTTTCTGCTTTATGCAAAACAAAATCATATTTATAAAACGTAACTTTTGTTGAGTCTTTAATTCCGTAAATAAACGTATGTCGGTTAATAGTTTTAAATGCTCTTGTGGGGTTATTGCCCAACCATTTATCTTCATTCGTACTTTTTACAAAATAGCGTAACGAATGTGGATTGGTTAGTTTATAATATAGCACTGTATCTGAATTTAAAAAGGTGTAATAGCCAACCGAATCAACATCGTATTTTTTTTCACTTATGCCGGTTAATGTATTAATGAAATGAATTCGTTGTGCGCTATCACTTTCAACAACAACTGCATTTAAAAATTTTCCATCCGTTGAAAGTACTGGCGAATATTCGCTTTCTTTTGTTTTAGTAATTTGAATTGTTTTTTCGTTTTTTAAGTTGTAACAATAAAAATCTGCTTGGTTATCTTCGCGAATGCTTACAAAATAAATGTTTTTAGAATCGTTACTAAATGAAGGTTGATTGTCGTATCCTTGTCTGTTAGTAATGTTTTTGGGAGATGTAAGCTTAAGTTCTGTTTTGTTTTTTTCTATCTTAAATAACCACACATCCGTATTAGGAACTTGTGATTTCAAAAAATGAGTTACGAAAACCAAGGTTAAAAAGCTAAGCGTTTTGTTCATCTAATTTTAAAAAATGTTTATTCATAATTAAGTAAACTAGCCAGCCGTAAAAAATGCCAACCAACATTCCGGTAATAATATCGCTAGGATAATGCACACCTAAATACATACGGCTGTATACAACAATAAGCGGGTAAAGAAATATGAGAAATTTATATTTTCTTTTAATCCAATGAATACTTAAAAATAAAAAAGTAATAATTCCGAATGTATTTGTTGCATGCCCGGAAAAAAATGTAAACTTTCCGCCTCGGTAATCATTAACCAAATGAAGTTGGTCTTTAATCTCCAAATTATGCGTTGGTCTATAGCGTTCAACTTTATGTTTAATGGCATTTGCTGTTAGGTCGGCACAGGCAAAAACAATTGCACAACCAATAATTAACTCTACTGCTTTTTTTGCATTATATTTTTTATAAAAAGCAAATGCAACCGTTAAAATAATAAAAATGGTTGGCCAGGTGTTACTAAAAAACCACATGATTTCGTCTAGAAGCGGATCATGCATAGCGTTTATTTTTAACAATAAACTTCTGTCCAACAATTTTAAAGATTCATACATGCTTAAAAGTAATAATTATTCTTATTACTCTGAATTAAAGTAAATGTAAAAGAGTAATGGATTATTTTATTTACTTGCTGTGCAAGCTTGAGTAGCAATATCAGTAGCTACATCATTTAATTTGCTTATAACTCCAAAGCCGCCTTCTACATTTGTTAGGTTTTTGTAACCATTTGCTTTTAATATTGAAATGGCAATCATACTTCTGTATCCTCCGGCGCAATGTACCATGTAGGAATGCGATCTGTCTTTTGCATCAATCCAATCAAAAATAAAATCTAGCGGTTTGCTTTCTGCTTTTTTTAAGTGAGCCGAATCAAATTCGCCTGGTCTTCTAACATCTAAAGTTTCGGCACCTTTTTTGTAATTCTTTTCATAAAATTCTTCGGCAGATATGCTTGTGACAGTCTCTAATTTTTTTCCGGCATTTTTCCAGGCATCTATTCCACTTTCGAGGTACCCAATACAATTGTCGTAACCCACGCGAGATAAACGCATAACAGCTTCCTCTTCTCTGCCTTTTGGAGTAACTAATAAAATAGGAGAATTAATATCGCTTATTAAAGTGCCTACCCAAGGTGCAAATTGGCCATCAATGCCTATAAATAAAGAACCTGGAATATTTCCTTTTGCATATTCATCAGGTGTTCTTACATCTAAAACAATAGGTTTTATGTTTTGCATTAATTCTTCAAATGCAGCAACAGATAATTTTTTTGCGCCGGCATTTAATACATCTGAATAATTTTTGTAACCTTTTTTATTTAAGGAGGCGTTTTTTGCGAAGTATTGTGGGGCTGGTAATATGCCTGTTGTTAGTTCTTTAATAAATGCTTCTTTTGAAATATTTTGTAGCGCGTAATTTACTTTTTTTTGATTGCCAAGAGTGTCAAAGGTTTCTTTACTCATGTTTTTACCACAAGCCGAACCAGCGCCGTGCGCAGGATAAACAATTACATCATCAGGCAATGTCATTATTTTATTTCTTAGGCTGTCGTATAACATACCTGCAAGGTCTTCTTGGGTTAGTTCTGACTTAATTGCCAAATCTGG
>Ga0066439_1000272_pt1 | contig 22372 bp, 23 predicted proteins | sample LakWasMet57_HOW8_2_FD_59527 | JGI IMG/M metagenome (GOLD analysis project Ga0066439, IMG submission 59527) | Freshwater sediment methanotrophic microbial communities from Lake Washington under simulated oxygen tension - Sediment Metagenome 57_HOW8 | ecosystem: Environmental > Aquatic >...
CGATTATATTCTATTATCTACGATGCTATCAACGAAATTAAAGCAGCAATGGAAGGTATGTTAGCGCCAGAGTTTGAAGAGAAAATAGTTTGCAATATTGAGATTAGAGATGTATTTAATATTACAAAAGTGGGTACTATTGCAGGTTGCTATGTTCTAGATGGAAAAGTTAGCAGAAATACAAAAGTACGTGTAATTCGCGATGGCATTGTAATTCACACCGGTACATTAGGTTCTTTAAAACGCTTTAAAGATGATGTAAAAGAAGTAAACAAAGGCTTTGAGTGCGGATTAAACATTGATAAGTTTGATGATATTAAAGTTGGTGATATTATTGAAGGATATGATATGATAGAAATTAAAGCAAAACTTTAAAAACTAATCTTTTTTAAATTAAAAGTCCGCCTAATAAGCGGACTTTTTTTGTTTTTATTATTTACCTATTGCAATAAAAACTTATTAATGCGTTAAAATTATTTTTTTGATCGATATTACCTTATTATACTTATACTGCCTAGGCAAGCTTAAAATACAATCATACAGCCTGTTATTACTCGTGAGCAATAATAATATGTATGCCAAAAAAAATTCTTGCCAAACAACTACAATCAAGTTAAACTATTAACTATCAATAGATTAGACTCTGTTAAACATCGTTTATACAACATTTAAACAAAATTTATACGCAAATCAAACAACAACAATACAAGAAAAAAATAATGGTTATTTCGTAACTTTTTAATAAATAGAACGTTTAAGCCTTGTATATATACTCTATTTATAATTTAAAACAATAAATGGTGCAATAAACAAGCAAAAAATATGAGGATACTTAAGGAAGAAGAATTCAACAATTTAGCACTAAAAGGCAAAGGCAGAAGTTCGCCTATTTTTAACTCTCTCGTAAATCTAAATGTTGGCGAGGGAGTGCTTATCGAAAAAAAAGATTGGAACCGTAAGGCAAGCCCGAGTACGTTAGTAAAATATATTGAAAAAACGCACGCGTTAAAGTTTACTTGCGGAGAATTATTAAACGGACAAGGATGGGCTGTAAAGCGCATAGAATCTACAACTGAGCCTGCTCAAAAAAAACACGCATTGGCTAAAACAACAAAAGAAATCCCTACTTCTAATCAACCTACACAAGAAGATATTTATACAGAAGAAGGGCAGCTAAAATTAAAATCGGATATTGTTATTTTTTATTTAGGAAGAATTGCTTCCTATAAGATAGAAAAAATAGAAGATTCGCTGAAAGCCGTGATGGATCAATTCTGGGAACAAGACAGGGCTGTTCTTAAAAAATTATTTTTAGAGGCGATAGAGGTTCTTTCAAAATCAAATCACATAGTAATCGAAAACGAAAAAACATATATTCCTTTAAAAAGAAATTAAGTTTACGATAAAATTTTTTGGATTAGTTTTGTAGTTGAATATCCTTCTAAAAAAGGAATGGTTACTACCTTTCCGCCGCCTGCTATCACAACATCGTAGCCAACAATTTTTTCTACTTCGTAGTCATCCCCTTTAACTAAAACATCTGGCTGAAGAAATTTAATAAGCTCGTATGGCGTTTCTTCATCAAACAAAATAATATAATCTATACAGCCCATTGCGGCTAGTACTGTGGCGCGCGCATGTTCGTTATTTATTGGGCGATTAGGTGCTTTGTTAAGCCTCCTTACAGAATTATCGGTGTTTAAACCTAAAACCAAAACATCTCCTAGATCTCTGGCCTGACTTAAATAATCAACGTGTCCGGGATGAATAATATCAAAACAACCGTTAGTAAAAACAATTTTTTTACCCTCAGCTTTTTTTAAAGCAATGTTTTTTAAAGCAGTTTCTTTTAATAAGATTTTATTTTTTAGTTGTTCTTTAAACGACATTTCTATTACGATTATAAATCGGCACTATAATTAAACTAATTAATCCTAAAACCAAAATTAATGCAAACTGACTGGTCCATGCCAACCACGGTAAAGCAAAAGATGATATTTCATCAACCCCATAGGTGTTAAATAAAATCCAACTAATAATTGCCGGGTACGCCCCCAAACCACCAGGCGCAAACATTACGCCAAAAGTTCCAAATAATAATAGAGTTAAACATTCTGATTGCCCTAATTGCGAGGTTCCGTTTAATGCAAAAAAACAAACATATAACGAATAAAAGTAACAGGCCCAGATTAACAAACTTAAAATAATAAATTTAAAAGGCTTTTCCATTTTAGCAATAGAACTAAGGCCTTCGCCCATTCCTTTTACAATACCCCCTAGTTTTCCCTTTAAAAGATTAGAAACTTTTTTTCTTAATAAAAAGAAAGCAGCTACCATTACTAAAATGACTACACCTAACATTACCAGTTTTATTGGACTGTGACCAAGATTAGATAATATGTTCAACAAAGGGTCAAAAATATATTTACTAACTAAGCCGCTTAGCTCTTTAAATTGTACCAAAAAAGTTAAGGCAAATATTGTTAGAAATAAAATAAAATCAATTATTCGCTCAGTAATTACAGTTCCAAAAGCCACTTCAAACGGTACATTGTCATATTTTGGCGCAAGCGTACAACGCGATATCTCTCCCATACGAGGAATACCATAATTCGCCAAATAACCTATCAGCACATAACAATTCGCATTTACCAAATTAATATTGTGCCCCGTAGGCTTTAATAAATAATTCCACCTATAGGCTCGCAAAAAATGGCTCAACCAAGAGATTAGTAAAGAAACAATAATCCAAAAATAATTAGCTTGTTTAAAAGCCTCTATTATCTTTCCCTTCTGCTCTTCGGTAATTGATCTTACAGAAAGCCAAATAAACAAAACACCAATGCCAAGTAAAACAATAAATTGTAATATGGATTTGGTGCTTTTAATGGCCACTTTATTTTAGTTTATTAGTTTTAGTGTCAGGAAAAACAACCCATGGATGAAAGGTTTTTGCCTTCTCAAAATCCATAGTAGCGTAAGAAATAATTATTACTACATCGTTTAATTTAACGCGTAATGCAGCCGGTCCGTTCAGGCAAATAACTCCGCTTCCACGCTCACCTTTTATCACGTAAGTAATAAAACGCTCGCCATTATTTTTATTTAAAATATGTACTTGTTCATTTTCAATAAAATTAGCAGCATCCATTAGATCCTCATCAATCGTAACGCTCCCAATATAATCTAACTCAGCCTGCGTAACTGTAACGCAGTGTAATTTAGATTTCATAACAGTAATTTCCATAGCGGTGTAAATTTAGGGTTTTTTATTCATTTGGTGTTGCATTAAACCCAACAAAATCGATAACTTTAAACAATATTTAAACCCCAAAAACCGTTATCTGAATTCTGAGAAGATTTAGTTTTATAGTTATTACGCTTTTAATTGTCCTTAACTCGTTTTCGCAAGAAAACGATGGTTATGGCGTGCACTTGCCTAAGTTTTACAAGCAAAAGCTACACTTTGGTTTCACAATTGCAGGTAACTCTACAGATTTTAGAATAAATCCTAAGCCCAATTCTCAATTCCCGGATACAATTATTGGCACAACCCGTTACAGAATAAAAACAGTTTACTCTCAACCAGCACCGGGCTTTGCAATTGGCATTGTTAGCGATGCCCGAATATTTGATTATTTAAGAATTCGTTTTACACCAAGTATTAGTTTTGCCTCGCGCAAAATAGAATACCACTTATCAAATGCTAACCGTGATAGCTCCAAAGTGTTTCAAAAATTAGTTGAATCGGCCTTTATTTTTTTCCCGCTTGAGGCCAAAATACAATCTAAACGCTTAGGTAATTTTAGCGCTTATGTTATTGGCGGCGGGGGCTACTCGTTAGATTTAGCGTCAAGAAAAAAATCTGCAGGGGTATCATCCGGCGGGCCAAATCAATTGGATGATAATGTAAAACTTAAACGTGATGATATTTTTTATAGTGCAGGAGCTGGAACCGATTTTTATTTAGAATATTTTAAATTAGGTTTAGAATTAAAACTGCTGATAGGCACCAAAAATTTATTGCGCCCCGAAAACAGTATCTTTACTAATAGCATTGATAAAGTAAGATCGCGCATGGTTGTTTTTACTGTAACATTTGAAGGTTAATAATTAAAATTTGAGGGATAAAATCCCTCCTGTCCTATGCAAACAAAAGTACAACTTAAGGTTAGTCCACAAACTGCCGTTAACGAACAACTAATTAAAGAAGAAGTAAAACAACAACTTCATCTAAAAGAGAATTCAAAATTATTTGTAAAAATTTTAAAACGTAGTATCGATGCGCGTTCGCGCAGTATTGAAATTAATTTAACAGTTTTGGCCATAGTTGATGAAGAATTTGTTCCCGAAAAAATTGAGTTTAGTTACCGCGACGTTTCATCTTCAAAACAAATTTGTCATATCATTGGTGGTGGTCCCGCTGGTTTGTTTGCGGCTTTACGTTGTTTAGAGCTGGGTATTAAGCCAATTATTATTGAACGAGGTAAAAATGTAAAAGACAGAAGACGAGATCTTGCTGCGATAAATAAAGAACACATTGTAAATCCCGAAAGCAATTATTGTTTTGGCGAAGGTGGTGCCGGAACCTATAGTGATGGCAAGCTTTATACGCGATCTAACAAACGAGGCGATATTGATAAAATATTAAAGGCCTTTGTTTATCATGGCGCCAGTGAAGAAATTCTAGTAGACGCACATCCACACATTGGCACAAATAAATTACCTCAACTCATTGAAAAAATGAGAGAAACCATTTTAAGTTTTGGGGGCGAAGTCTGTTTTAATACTAAGCTAATAGACCTTGAAATTAAAAACGAATCGCTTGCATCCATTAAAATTTTAAACGAAAAGGGAGAGCAACAAATTCCTATTCAAAAATTAATTTTAGCTACAGGGCACTCGGCACGTGATATTTACGAATTATTACACAGCAAAAATATTTTATTAGAGGCTAAACCTTTTGCTTTAGGCATAAGGGCTGAGCACCCACAAGAATTAATTGATAAAATACAATATCATTGCGGCAATCTGCAAGAGGTAATCACTAAAAGAGAATATTTACCAGCGGCAAGTTATAGTTTGGTTCATCAGGTAAAAGGCCACGGTGTTTTTTCATTTTGCATGTGCCCAGGCGGTATTATTGCACCATGTGCCACTAGCCAGCAAGAGGTGGTTACAAACGGTTGGAGTCCGAGTAAACGAAATAACCCTTATGCCAATAGTGGTATTGTGGTAGGCTTAGAGTTATCAGATTTTGAGCAATTTAAAGAGTTTGGTCCTTTGGCAGGGTTAGAATTTCAAAAACAAATAGAAAAAAAAGCCTGGAGTTTTGGTGGTAAAACACAAACCGCTCCCGCACAGCGTTTGCAGGACTTTGTAAATGGCAAACTTAGTTCTTCCCTACCCAATTGTAGTTATCAACCCGGTGTAAAAAGTGTTGATATGCAACAAGTATTAGGAAAATTAATTGGTTCAAGTTTAAAAGAGGGATTAAAAGCCTTTGGTGGTAAAATGCGCGGGTATATGACAAACGAAGCAATTGTTGTTGGTGTTGAATCGCGCACATCAACACCGGTTCGTATTCCAAGAGATAGAGAACTTTTACACCATCCACAATTAAAAAATCTTTATCCTTGCGGCGAAGGCGCCGGATATGCCGGCGGAATTGTAAGTGCTGCAATGGATGGCGAACGCTGCGCCTCTGTCTTATTCCAAAATTAAATTTATACTAACTGCATAATCTGAAGCTAATTGTTGAAGGTTTCGTTAGATAAAAAACACTAAATTTGTTCTACCTAAAATTATGACACGCATTTTAACAGGCATACAAAGCACCAATGTTCCACATTTAGGAAACATTTTAGGTGCAATTTTACCGGCCATTGAATTAAGTAAACACCCAAATAGCGAAAGTCTATTGTTTATTGCAGACCTGCATACCTTAACAAGCGTAAAGGACGCAGCATTTATTAAACAAAGTACAAATGCCGTTGCGGCAACCTGGTTAGCGTTTGGTGTTGATACAACTAAAACCGTTTTTTACCGTCAAAGTCGTGTGCCACAAGTAACAGAGCTTACATGGTATTTAAATTGTTTTACACCCTATCCAATGCTTGCAAACGCGCACTCATTCAAAGATAAAAGCGATAGATTAAGTGATGTAAATGCCGGCTTATTTATTTACCCTGTTTTAATGGCAGCAGATATTTTATTGTACGATGCACATAAAGTGCCTGTTGGAAAAGACCAGATACAACATTTAGAAATTACCGCAGATATTGCACGCTCATTTAATCATAAAGTTGGCAAAGAAGTTTTTGTTGTTCCTGAAGCCCTAACCGATGACCGTGTTATGATTGTTCCGGGAATTGACGGACAAAAAATGAGTAAGTCGTATAACAACTTTATTAATTTATTTTTACCCGAAAAAGAATTAAAAAAAGTGGTTATGAGCATTGTAACTGATAGCAAGGGTTTAGAAGAACCAAAAGATCCTGAAACAGATAATGTTTTTAAACTCTATAAATTATTAGGCAACGAAAAACAAACCGAAGAATTACGCCAAAATTATATTAAAGGCGGCTTTGGTTATGGTCATGCAAAAACAGCTTTATTAGAATTAATTTTAGATACTTTTAAAGAACAACGCCTAACTTACGATAAGTTAATGGCAAATACAGATGTACTTGAAAAAGAATTAGCAATTGGCGAAGCAAAGGCTTCTAAAATGGCTAACGAAAAATTAAAACAAGTAAGAAATGCTGTTGGATTTAATTAAAGATTTGCGTTAATTGATATAATGATTTTTTCAGTAAGAGACTTGAAATCAAGATAGGCGTTTTTTACTGCTCCAAGGTGTGCGCCAATTGCGCCTTCAGAAGGTTTTAATAAAAAAATAGGTTTTCTCGACTCCATTGCCATTGGTATTAAGCTATGATAATGTTTCAATAATGAAATACAATATTTATCTTCCTCAACTTTAATCTCTTCTATTATTGTTTTCTTTAATACAAATTCTCTAAAAACTTGTGGGATTCTGTTGGCCCATTTTAGATATGATTTTACAGGTCGGCTTTCCTTAATTCCATGTTGCATAACTACATATCCTAATGGTTTCATTTTTCCAACTGGTAAAATTAAAGAAGGCTCGGGGTTGCGGTTCGATCTGTCTTCCCATTCAGTATGCCAATTATCCAATCGATTTCCTAAGTTTTTCAATCCTTGTAATGAAAATAAATCTGCTGCCATTGGAACGATAACGTAATCTGCTGCGATTAATGTAGCTCGATTTATTGCGCCAAAATTGGGGCCAATATCAATTATATTAAAATCCGCCTTAAATCTTTGGCTGGCTTCGACTATGACTCTATAAAAAGAAGAAACAATTCTAAAAGCAGCTTCATCTCTGTTTAAACAATTGCCCCAACTACTACTTAATTTATCTTCAAATAACGATAACTCTAAATCTCCACATATTAGACCGATTTTTTCACTTATGTTTTCAATATGTGCTGGTTGAATATCACTTATACCGCGATTTAATGGCTTTATACTTTCTAATATTGTTGGTCTTAGGTTTTCGTTGTCGTAAACTTCTTGAAGCCTCTCATCAGTTAAAAACATTGAAGTTAAATTTGCTTGGGGGTCAAGATCAATTGCTAAACTTCTATAGCCCAATTCCGCAAGCATATAAGCAAAATGATAAACCAAAGTTGTTTTTCCAACTCCTCCTTTATTATTGAAAAACACTATTGTTTTCATTTTAATTTTTTATAAATTATTACTCCAAAACTCGTTTGTTGGTCAAAAATAAATCTTGGATCTGGATTACCGTTTTTATTTAAAGCCGCTTTTGCTCTTTTTATACCAACATTAAAACTATTAATGAATCCTAAGTTTTTAGCAGCTTCTGCTAAAGTTGGATTTCTATAATCGTTTTTATTTGGAAAATTTTCCGGTCTTGCGTCGCCAAATAATCCGCCAGGATTAATTATTTCAATTCTGTCACTAAATTCATAGAACTTTATTGGTGCATTTGATTGATAATCTTTATGAATAACAGCGTTATATAACAATTCTTGAATTGCTGATGATGGGTATGAAAATTCATAATCTTCCCCTAATCTGTGTTGTACTTTTTTTGCGATCTGTGATTTAACGAAATCATCCATTAATTTCATTTGGGTAGTCAAATCTCCTTCAAACCTATGCTCATATTCAAAATCACTTACTTCATCCTCTCCAACAAAACGAACATATTGAACATATGCTCCAGACATATAAAATCTTGGATTCTTTCCAAACATTAATATTCCTGCATTTGTAGGACAATCAGCTTTTGAGTCGTAAAATTTTAAAGATGCTAATTGTTGTTTGATTTCACGGCCGTTCGCAACTAATGTTTCTTCATCAATTGCTGATGGGAGATATGTAATTTTAAAAATATCTGTACTTAAATCATCAAGCGTGCTCCCTAAACAAGGTTGAGTATCAAATGATCGAGCAAACGTAGATCTTTTTGCACTTAAAATTCTTTCTTCTGCTTCATTTGCTGTTCCTTTTCTAGGGCCAATTCTAATACTTACTTTACCCTTATATCTAACCGGTGGAACTGTTGATGGTTGGACTTCAACAACAGCAACTTCTCCTTCAGGATAAATAAATTTAGTTACAACCATTGCTGGTGGAGGAACAATCCTTCCATCTGTTCTAAAACCTAATAAGGTTTGCATAAAGTGCTCGTCTATAGTTGTATTATTTAACATGCCATTGTCAAGTGCGCCAACAATTAAATACCCAGGTAAACCATGGGCTGCCATATCATTACTAAAAGAACAAATAGCTTCGCCAAACTTATCAATATCTGTTTTAGAAATTGTCTTTTCTATACGATCTGCCTCTAAGGCGGTTAACATTTCTGTTAATTGATCCTGTGTAATCATTTCTTACAAATGTAATTCTAAATTATTTTAAAGGGATGTTGTATATTAATAAAAATGAACAGACATTACTCCACCCAACTTTTATAATACTTACCGTCATCAATTCCCATTGCTTCTTCGGTAACCATTAGTGGTCTAAATGTATCTATCATCACGGCTAATTCTTGAGTTTCTTTTTGCCCCAGACTGCGCTCCATTGCTCCCGGCGCCGGTCCGTGCGGAATGCCTTTAGGGTGCAGCGTAATATGACCTTGCTCAATATTATTACGGCTCATAAAATCGCCGTCAACATAATACAACATTTCGTCACTATCAATATTGCTGTGATTATATGGTGCAGGAATTGAAAGCGGATGATAATCATATAAACGTGGCACAAAACTACATACTACAAATGTGGAAGTTTCAAATGTTTGATGAACCGGTGGTGGTTGGTGTAAGCGCCCTGTAATGGGTTCAAAATTATGAATAGAAAATCCCCAAGGGAAATTATAGCCATCCCATCCAACCACATCAAAAGGATGCGTTGCATAAACAAATTCATGCATCATGCCTTCTTTTTTAATCTTCACAATAAAATCACCTTTTTCATCGTGCGTTTCTAAATCAGTAGGTAATTTATAATCACGCTCACAAAACGGCGAGTGCTCTAACAATTGCCCTTGCGAATTTTTATAACGTTTTGGCGTATAATAAGGCGCAAAACTTTCGCAGTACAACAAACGATTGTCGGTAGTTTCAAAATGCATTTGGTAAATCATTCCACGTGGAATAATTAAATAATCACCATACTCAAATTGAATATTACCCATAAAGGTTTTTAACGTTCCTTTCCCTCTATGAATAAATATCATTTCATCGGCATCGGCGTTTTTATAAAAATACTCGGTTTGACTTTTAGTTGGTGCCGCTAAACCAATGGCGCAATCACCATTAATTAATAATGTTTTACGGCTCTCTAAAAAATCTGGTGTAGGTTTAATTTCAAAACCTTTTAGTAATAATGATTTTATGTTTTTTTCGATTGCAATTTTTGGCGCAACCGAGTAACTTTTTAAAATTTCTTTTACCTGTGTTGGCCTGTGTGTATGGTATAACAAAGAGTCCATTCCCGAAAAACCTTCTGTTCCAAAAAGTTGTTCGTAATAATGATTTCCCTTTTCGCTTTTAAAGATAACATGTCTTTTAGCGGGAATTTTTCCTAGTTTGTGATAGATAGGCATCTTTTAATATTTGTTTAGTTAAGATTTTTTTGCTTTTACATGAACCGTTTGATCCATTTTTAATTGTTGTGTAGCCGTTAAGCCGGTTTGGATAGTAACGGTAACTCTAAATTGTATTTTATCGTTAAAAATATATTCTTTAACATTTATATCTTGAAGATCCATTCCAAAAGACGAAACATTTTGTGGAATAACCGTTTTAGTGGCAATTAATATATCGCCTAAGCCCGACGTTTTTAAATAAATATTTAATGATTTTAAAAAATTCAAATTTCCGCTTGCTACTGAAAGGTCAAATCTGGTCATTTTAATTTCATCAACTAAATTTTGAACGGTTTTTTCTGATATAAATTTATTTTTAGAATCGGTATTTATATCCGGACTATTAAAATCTGCCGGAACGTTAACGGTTATGCTTGAAGAAGGAATTGAAAGGGTTGTTGAATAATCAATATTAAACTCAGTTACTTTATTTTTTTTACAGGATACGTTTAGGGATATTGCTGCCAATATTATTAAAGCACTAAGAGTATTTTTGATTATACGTTTACTAAACATTTTTTAAAGATAAATTATTTTTTATAATCTCCTTAAGGTTTGGTCGTAATCTGCTTTTATAAACCGCTAAACACTCTGGTCCGTTTTTTACACGGCCTTTGCGCAATTCACGTTGTTCTTCAATTGGCAAGGCAGCAATGGCAACACATTCGGGCGTACAGCAACCCTGCATTTTTTCGGCACAAGCAGCGCATTGAATAAATAATAAATGACAGTCGTCGTTTTTACAATTAACATGCGTGTCGCATGGCGCATCGCATTGGTGGCAGGTACTTAAAACATCTTCAGTAATTCGTTCACCTATTCGCTCGTCAAAAACAAAATTTATGCCTTTAAATTTACTTTCTAAACCTTTCTCTTTTATTTCTTCGGCGTATTTTATGATTCCGCCTTTTAAATGGTTGACATCCTTAAATCCTTTATGCTTAAAATAGGCGCTTGCTTTTTCGCAACGTATGCCGCCTGTGCAGTACATTAATACTTTTTTATCTTCTTGTCCCTTTAAATGATCAATTACCAAAGGCAGCTCTTCTCTAAAGGTATCTGCATCCGGACAAAAAGCTCCTTCAAATCTTCCTACTTCACTTTCGTAATGGTTGCGCATATCAATTACAATAGTGTTTGGGTCTTCTAAAGCACTATTAAATTGTGCGGCATCTAAATAAGTTCCGGTTTTTGATGGATCAAAGTCTGGGTCGTTAATACCATCGGCAACCACCTTTTCTTTTACTTTAATTACCAACTTATAAAACGATTTTCCGTTACCATCAACAGCATGTTTAAACGGAACATCTTTAAAATATTCTATACTGTTCAAATGCGCTACAAAAGCGTCCCAGAAATTTGCCGGCACGCTCATTTGCGCGTTAATACCTTCGTGAGCTATATAAATTCGCCCAAAGCAATTCCACTCACTCCAAACTTTAAACAGATTGTCGCGCAGCTCTTGGGGGTTTGTAATGTTTACGTAACGGTAAAACGAAATTGTTTTACGTTCGATGTTTTCTTCTTTTAAACGTTGTTTTAAAACGTCTTTGTTTTCACGGTTCGCTAAAATTGCCATAACGATAAAAATAATTGCAGTTTATATTATCATTTGTAATTTAAATTTTGACTTTGCGCTTTGTACACCGTACATTGTGCTTAATTTCAAAAATTATAATTACGTTTGCAAAGGTACAAAATTGTTTTCTAACTATTAACGGGTCTTAAGTATGTCAACTAAAAACGAAAAAGTATTAATTATAGGCGCTGGCGGGCAAATTGGTGTAGAATTAACCGCTGAATTATCTAAAATATATGGCCACTCAAATGTTATTCCGTCAGATCTTAAAGAACCTGCCGTGGCAACAGAAAATCCTTTCGAGAAATTGGATGCACTTGATGGAAAAGCATTGTTTGAAATTGTAAAAAAACATGGTATTACTCATGTTTATCATTTAGCCGCAATGCTTTCTGCAACCGGTGAGCAAAACCCAATGTTTGCTTGGAAGTTAAATATGGAAAGTTTGTTTCATGTATTAGATCTTGGAAAAGAAAAACACATTAAACAAATTTACTGGCCAAGTTCTATTGCTGTGTTTGGGCCAACCACGCCGCAAGAAAACACGCCTCAATACACGGTAATGGAACCTTCAACCATTTATGGAATAAGCAAGCAGGCAGGAGAACGTTGGTGCGAGTGGTACTTTAAAAAACATGGTGTTGATACGAGAAGCATTCGTTATCCGGGTTTAATTGGCTGGAAAAGCGCTCCGGGTGGAGGAACAACAGATTATGCCGTACATATTTTTCATGAAGCACTAAAAAAAGGCACTTACGAAAGTTTTTTAAGTGAAAATACTGCCTTACCAATGATGCACATGGAAGACGCTATCCGTGCTACATTAGAAATAATGCATGCCCCGGCAGAAAACATAAAAATACGTGGCGCGTATAATTTAGCAGGTATTAGTTTTAGCCCAAAACAAATTGCTGAAGAAATAAAAAAACACATTCCAAATTTTACAATTAGCTACAAACCCGATTTTAGACAAGCTATTGCCGATAGTTGGCCAAAAAGTATTAACGATGCCGAAGCTCAAAAAGACTGGGGTTGGAACATTCACTACGATTTGCCAAAGTTGGTAGAAAATATGTTAGTGAATTTGAAAAAGTAAAAAAACCAATTCTTAAAATACATACTGCCTAATGAAAAAAGTTCTTATTGTTTCTTTGGTTTTTATTGTTCAACTTTCTTTCTCCCAAAAAAGATTTTCTCCTGGATATTTATACACTGGTAACAAGGATAGTGTTGCCGGAAAAATAAAAGACAGATTGTTTTTTGCCTCATCGGGTAAAAAAATAAAATTTATTGGTGCAGACGGAAAGGTTAAAAAATACAAAGCGAAAAATTTATTTGGTTATTCAAAATTAGGGCTAGTAAAATTTCTTTCTACCCCAGCATCTCCATTTGGCGGCCAGTTAAGATTTATGAGAGTGATTGAAGAAGGAGATTTGGTATTATTGTCGTTTACCTATACACATTCATCAGGCGGCACTTATGGCACATCATATGGAGGATTTTCTAATGGTATGTACATTGGTAATGGTGGAAGCACAACCACTACAAGATTTTATATTGTAAAATCAGGCGTAAAAGGAAAAACAGGAAGAATCCCTTACATTGGTTTTAAAAATTTTATGATTGATTACGTGAGTGATGACGAAGAAGTAAAAAAACTTGTTGAAGAAAAATCTCTTACCTACTCAGATTCGCAATTGATAGTTAAAAAATACAATGATAATAAAAGAAAAAAATAAAATTATTTTTTTCTTTTATTATCATTAATCTATCCAAATTTTTTAGGGAATTAAACCGCAGCCTCCATTTTATTGGCATTACAAATAGCAACCTGTTGCGCAACATTTTGCGCTAACTCTATAAATGCTAATGCTTGAGGTGTATTCTCTTGCATAACGGCTGGCCTACCGGCATCTGCAGCTTCACGCACACTTTGTATCAATGGCAATTGTGCTAATAACGGCATTTTTAATTCTTCTGCAAGATCTTTAACACCATCTTTTCCAAAAATATAATATTTATTGTTTGGCAATTCGGCAGGCGTAAACCAAGCCATGTTTTCTATTAAACCTAAAATTGGCACATTTAATGCCGGTAATTCAAACAACGAAATTCCTTTACGCGCATCAGCAATAGCTACAGGTTGCGGCGTACAAACAATCACAGCACCCGTAAGCGGCACTTGACTGCACAAACTAATTTGAATATCGCCTGTTCCGGGAGGAAGATCAACAATTAAATAATCTAATTCGCCCCAAACAGTATCGTAAAATAATTGAGAAAGGGCCTTGCTGGCCATTGGGCCGCGTAAGGCAACAACCTGACCGGGACCTGCTAAAAAACCAATGGAATTTATTTTAACGCCATAACTTTCTACTGGTGCCATTTTCTTTTGTCCGTTAAACTCCCCCGGGCCCGGTGCATCGCGCTCAACACCAAACATAATGTGCTGTGATGGACCATAAATATCTGCGTCCACTAAACCCACTTTTGCTCCTTGTCGAGCAAGACCCAGCGCCAAATTTGCGGCTACTGTACTTTTACCAACACCGCCTTTTCCACTTGCAACTGCAATAATATTTTTTACATCACGCAAAGTTGTTTCATCTTTTTCTTTTTTAGATGTAACTGTTGCTGTCATGTTAATTTTTACTTTGGCATCTTTATCAACATAGTGTAAAACTGCGTTCATACAGGCATTGTGAATCATGTCCTTCATAGGACAAGCCGGTGTTGTAAGCACAACGGTAAAAGCAATGTTTTTTCCATCTACAACAACATCTTTAATCATGTTAAGGGTAACTAAATCTTTTTTTAGATCCGGGTCATCAACATATTTTAAAGCATCTAAAACTTTTTGAACGGTAATTTCCATATTAATTATATAAAGTACAGTGTCTTTAAAAACAAGCTACTGTTTTACGATTTGAGAAAGAAACAATATAAAATTATTTTTTAGTGGTATCTACCACTGTTGCCGGTGCAGCAGTAGGCATTCCTTCTTCAGCTTCTGCAATGGCATCTTTAATTGATTTTGCAATAGAATCTTGAACTTCCTTTGCTCTTTTGTGCATAGAGTCGCGGCTTTCAGCAGCAGGACCACAAGAAGTTTGAGCTAAAATAAAAACTAAACTAAAAAATAAAATAATCTTTTTCATGTATAAATAATTTAAAAGGTAAAGATAGGAATAATAGCTGCAGATTTCACAGGCAGCAAGGATATCTAATTACAAAATATTAATAAAATACTGGGTGTGCTCTTAATTAAACGAGTGTTACTTTTGGCCAACAAAGAGGAATAGCCAAAAACAGAAAGGCCTCAAAGCAATGCTTTGAGGCCAATCAGCTAACTAACTAAACACAAATATTAGTGGTGAGCTTCTGCAGCAGGAGCAGCAGTTTCAGTAGTTGCAGCAGCTGAATCAACTGGAGCAGCTTCTGGAGCAACTTCATTCATTGAAGCAGAGATTGCAGCAGCGATAGAATCAGCTACTTGTTTTGCTCTTTCTTCCATTTTAGCTTTTTCTTCAGCAGAAGGTCCACATGCTACGAAAGTTGTAGCAAATAATGCTACTGCGATAATTGTAAATACTTTTTTCATTTTAGTTTTTTTTAAATTGTTTGTTAATTTTACATTTATCCCGTTTTAAAGAAATAGTAACCCAAAAAAATTGAATATTTTTAAAATTAAATTGTAATTAATTGATAATCAATAAAATAAAATTAATGTGTTTTTCGGTTACCTGTTTTTAAATTTAGTTTCTATAAATTTTTAATGAACGAAAGGGTTACCTTTAGCAAAAAATCGTATTAATCCAAACAAGGCGTTTATGTCAAGAAGCAAAGTGCAGTTTACCGAAGATCAATTTATTGATGGTTTGCGCACAGGAAATAATGAGGTATTAAGCGCTTTGTATAAAAAGTACTATAACATCGTTCTTAAATTTATTGTAAACAATAGTGGCACACAAGAAGCTGCACAAGACATTTATCAAGAAACAATTATTGTTTTATATGAAAATGTTCAAAAACCGAGCTTTGAATTAAATTGCCAATTACAAACTTATATTTTTTCGATTGCAAAGCGTTTATGGCTTAAACAACTGAAAAAAAGTAGTAAAACCTTTTTATTTAAGGAAGATGGTGAAAACGAATTGGTTGATGTAAGTGAAGAAATCACCGAACACTTAAACAAAGAAGTTGAACTAGATAAATTAAATCAAAGTCTTGCTGAACTTGGCGAACCTTGTGCCACATTAATAAAAGATTTTTATGTGCAAAAATTAAGCATGGATGAGATAGCCGAAAAATTTGGTTACACCAATGCCGACAATGCAAAAAATCAAAAATATAAATGTTTACAACGATTAAAGAAATGTTTTTTTGAAATATTACCAGTTGAACAAATAGAAAGAAAATGAGACCGATAGATTTATTTGATAATTATTTAAGTGGAAAGCTAAGTGGAGAAGAAGTTAAAGCTTTTGAAACACAATTAAGTTCTGATTCAGTATTTGCAAATGCATTCGAGCAACACAAAATATTAATTGATACTTTAAACAAAGCCGAAAAAAGAAATGCTTTTAAAAATAAACTAAAGGCAATTCACTCTCAAGCATTTGGTAACGATGCGAAAATTGTTTCTATAAAAGAAGAAACTAACACTAAGCGTTATGTAAAAAGTTTTGCTTATGTTGCCAGTGTAGCTGTTATAGCAGTATTGAGTACGGTTGCTGTTTTAAGCACCGGTGGTTATTTACTAAAACAACAAAGCAATCAAATCACCAACCTAATGCGCGAAATGATCGACTTAAAGGCTTCAAGTGAAGCTGTTAGTGGCGCGATTGTAGAAGGTATTACCAAAGGGAAACAAAAAACGGTTTATGCTCCTGCAAATTTAGAAGGTAGCGCATTTGCGTTAAACAATAAAGGTTACATTATTACGAGCTCACACATGGTTAATGGCGCTGATAGTGTTTTTATTCAAAATGGTTCTTTAGAAAGAACATTAACCGAAGTTGTTTTAATAAATGCCAAATTAGACATTGCAATTTTAAAAGTTGTAAATAAAGATTTAGCTAAGTCATGGGAAGTTCCATTTTTATTTAACGAAAAACCAACTGATATTGGCGAAAAGGTTTACACTTTAGGTTACCCAAGAAAAGATATGGTTTACGGAGAAGGCTCGTTAAGTTCATTAAGCGGATATTTTAATGACACCTCAATGTATCAGATTTCGATTCCTGTAAACCCTGGAAATAGCGGTGGTCCGTTATTAAACGACCAAGGAAATGTTATTGGGGTTATTAGAGGTAAAATTACCGGGGCAGAAGCAACAGGTTTTGCTGTGAAATCTAACGAAATATTCAAAGTAATTTCATCTCTACCATCTGATAGCGTAAAAGAGGAGTTAATGAGTAAGCCAAAAAAACAAACGCTTAAAGGCCTAAAGCGTACTGAGCAAATCAAACGCATTAACCCATACGTTTTTAACGTTTTGGTTTATAAAAAGGACTAATTTTTCAACTTTTTTTCTCGTTAAAAAAATTCAGCGATTTTTTGCCTGTTTTATCTAAAATGGGCAAATTACATTGTTAATTTTACCGAAACAAACAATGTGCTGAAAATCAATAAAATACACTGTTATTAAAAGAATATTAACTGTTTTTTAACGGGTATTTCACAGTATTTGAACACCAAATGCGATTTAGCAAAATATTTTCGTCTAATAAATAAAGTTATTAACAATTATATAGTTAACTTTGTAGTCCAATTATAATAATCATGTTCGAAATTCTAAAACACTTTGAAAGCAAATACGGAACTCTAAAGAAAAAAGGATTACGTATAGAAGGATTATCAATGATAGATCCAAAACGTAAAAAGCATGTTATTATGATAAGTAAGCCGTTTATCTTTGATAACCGCTTATTGCCAAAAAAATACGAAGGCTTGGATATTAAATCTAAAATTGAAGGTGGTTTACCAAAAGAATTTGCGTTTAATAAAGATGCAATGAATAAAGAATATGTTTGGGCACCCATCAAATTTGAAAAATATGTTGACCGTTGTTCAGAAGAAATTCGCAAACAATTCGGAAATCCTGATATGAGCCGTAACGAAATGCTTGATGCATTAGCTTTCGGTAATTTTGAAGAACATAAAAAGAAAAGCTTGCAATTAATGGCGGAAGGAAAAATACCTCCGTTTAAAATGAATTAGTGTTGTGTTGTTTTCTTTGTTTAAGAGAGTAAGTAGCAAAATTGTCATAATTAAGGGTTAAACAATTAGTTACTTTGGTTCGAAAAAGTCGGTTGGTTACCGACTTTTTTGTTTTTATACTCTAATCCACAATCTGTAAAAGCGTTCTAAACGCAGTATATTTATCTTTAAACTTTGCAGTATGCTCGGCTTGTAATTTTGGAGCAAATTCTTTTTGATACTTTTCAATATCTGCCATTTCTAAAAATTTATATTGTGTAGAATAAGTGTGTCCCTCATCCTCAACATATAACACTTTTACCATTTGGTTATCAATAAAACAACCTGTTTTCATCACATCGGGTATGTGAGTTCCTTTCATCCAAGCAACCCACTCTTTGTGGGCATCGTCGGCAATATTAACCGTTACATTGTATATAAACATAATTAGCACTAATATAAAAATAAATCTGCAAAATAACATTGCGCAAAACCATTAAAACCTTGGTATAATATTTGTAATTTTACTGGGTATGAAAACAACAAACTTTGTAGATGAATTACGTTGGCGCGGTTTGCTTCAAGACATTATGCCAGGAACAGAGGAACTTCTTAAAAAAGAAATTGTTACCGGTTACATTGGTTTTGATCCAACAGCAGATTCTTTACACATTGGTCATTTAACCCAAGTGTTTACGTTATTACGTTTACAAAAAGCAGGGCACAAACCCATTGCACTTGTTGGTGGTGCAACCGGTATGGTTGGCGATCCAAGCGGGAAATCGGCCGAACGAAATTTATTAGACGAAGAGGCCTTAAACAAAAACGTTGATGGCATAAAAAAACAATTAGAAAAATTTCTTGATTTTAACTCAGATAAAAACGGAGCCGAATTAGTAAACAATTACGATTGGATGAAAAATTATTCTTTCCTTTCTTTTATTCGTGATGTTGGCAAGCACCTAACCGTTAACTATATGTTGGCCAAAGATTCTGTAAAAAACAGATTAGAAACCGGAATGAGTTTTACAGAGTTCAGTTACCAACTATTACAAGCGTTTGATTTTTATCAATTACATCAAACAAAAAATTGTAAACTTCAAATGGGTGGGTCTGACCAGTGGGGAAACATCACAAGCGGTACAGAATTAATACGTCGTAAATGTGGAGGAGAAGCCTATGCTGTTACAACAACGCTTATAAAAAAAGCAGATGGCACCAAATTTGGAAAAACAGAAAGCGGCAGCATTTGGTTAGATAAAACAAAAACATCGCCTTATAAATTTTATCAATTTTGGATAAACACTTCAGATGCCGATGCAAAAAACTGGATTAAAATTTTTACATTTTTAACCAAAGAAGAAATTGATGGTCTTACTGCAGAACATGAAAAAGATCCGGGTAAACGCATCTTACAAAAAACATTAGCAAAAGAATTAACTACTCTTGTTCATAGTCAAGAAGACTATAGCGCCGCAATAGAAGCCAGTTTGGTGTTATTTAATGGCGAATTAAAAGATTTATCGAATTTGGATGAGGAAACATTTTTAGATGTTTTTGACGGAGTTCCTCAGTTTAAAATAAATAAAAACGAGTTAGAAAGCTCAATAAATGTTTTAGATTTTTTAGCAGAAAAAACGCAGGTGTTGCCAAGTAAAAGTGAGGCAAGAAAATTAATTCAAGGCGGAGGAATTAGTATTAATAAAGCCAAAGTAGAAACCCCTGACCTAATTCTAAACTCTTCTTTTTTAATAAATAACAAATATATTTTGATACAAAAAGGCAAGAAAAATTATTTTCTCTGCACGGTAAACTAAACTATGGCACTTAAGCATTCGCAACAACTTAAACTTTCGCAAAAGTTATTGCCGCAACAAATTCTTTTAATGAAATTGTTGCAGTTGCCAACCCTTGCCCTCGAAGATCGTATTAAAGAAGAACTAGAAGCGAATCCGGCATTAGAAGAAGATTTAAACGACAAACCGGAAGAAGAATTATATAGTAACGAGGATACAGATACCGGCGAAGAAGTTGAATTTGATGAGCAGGGAGATGTGAAAGAAGACGAAAGTAAAATCATTGAAAACGATGTGGTGATGGAAGATTATATGGATGACGAAGAGTTAGATTCATATAAATACGAAATATCAAACAAAGGCGCCGATGATGAAACAAGAGAATTTGTTGTTGTTGAAGGAGCCGGCTTTCAAGAACAATTAGAACAGCAATTAGGCTTAAAAGATATTAGCGAAACAGAATATACAATAGGTGTATATTTAATTGGCTGCTTAGACGAAGATGGTTATTTACGCAGAGAGCTAGAATTAATTGTTGATGATTTAGCCTTTAATTATAATATTACTACGTCTATTCCTGAATTAGAAAAAGCGCTTAAGCTTTTACAGAGTTTTGACCCGCCGGGTGTTGGTGCAAGAAATTTACAAGAATGTTTGTTGTTACAACTTGAAAGAAAAACCGAAAAAACAAAAGAGGTTTTACAGGCTATGGATGTTATCAAGCATCAAATGGATGAATTCTCAAAAAAACATTACGATAAAATTTTAAAACGTTTACATATTGAGAATGACGAACTAAAAGATATTGTTGATGTTATTACGCACTTAAATCCTCGTCCGGGTAACAGCGAAACCAAAGAGAGTAATTTTACTGCTGTTATTCCTGATTTTATTATTACTGTAAATGATGGCGTTCCGGAGTTAAGCATTAATGGCAGAAATTTACCGGACTTAAAAATAAGCAGAGATTATTTTGAGATGCTGAAAGAGTATTCTAAAAACAAAGATAAATCTGCTAAAGAAGCCACAGGATTTATTAAAAGTAAAATAGAAAGCGCCGAATGGTTTATAGAAGCCCTACAACAGCGCCACGCAACACTTGCGCTCTGTATGCACAGCATTTTAGATTATCAGCACGAATATTTTATAACAGGTGATGAGAGTAAACTAAAACCAATGATTTTAAAAGACATTGCTACTCGTGTTAACTTAGACTTATCAACGGTTTCGCGTGTTGCTAATAGTAAGTATGTGCAAACACCGTACGGTACTTTTTTATTAAAAACTTTTTTTAGCGAAAGTATGAGTACCGATAGTGGTGAAGAGGTGAGCAGTCGCGAGATTAAAAAAATATTACAGGATTGCATTTCTGTAGAAGACAAGAAACATCCGCATACGGATGATGAATTGTGTATGATTTTAAAAGATAAAGGCTACAACATTGCGCGTCGTACGGTTGCAAAATATCGCGAGCAACTAGAGATTCCTGTGGGAAGAATGCGGAAAGAAATCTAGTTTAAAAAATCAAAAAGCCCCATAGCCTTGGCTACAGAGCTTTTTTAATCTAATCTTTAAAACTTATTCAATCACTAATTTTCTATTTGTTGTTTTGTCGCCAACTTTAATTTTAATTTCATAAAGTCCTTTTATTAATTTTCCAATATTTAATTCTTCGTTTTTAGCAACGTTGTTTTTATAAAACACTAAACGCCCTTCTAAACTATAAATACTCACATCCATTAATTCGTTGGTTGCATTATCAACTTTAATTTTTCCGTTAGATGGATTTGGCCAAACCAAAACCGAATTATCTAAACTATTTTCATTTAAACCAACACTTAGTATGTTTACAACCGCTGTAGTTGTAGAGCTGTGACATACATTTGACGCCACCAAAGTAACTGTGTATTGGCCGTTTGCTGTATAAGTAACAGCGGGCGGGTTAGCTAAATTGCTTGTAACAGAGTTGCCAAAATTCCAAGAATAATTAGTCGCATTGGTAGATGTGTTTGCTACGGTTACCGAGTTGCCAATTACCGCATTTGTAAAGGCGGCTATTGAAAGAAAATTACTTGTATTATTTGCAGTGTCGGCAATTCCCTCGCTCATGTTGTAATAAGAACCACTTGGTGTTGTTTCTAGTTTCCAAGTTCTTACCATGTATTTGTAAATACCCGGGTTAACTAAACAATTATCTGTGTAAGTTGTACCACTAACCGGTACCGGATTAATTTTTACATAACTAGTGGTTGAAGGATCCCTTCTATAAATATTATACCCTACCACTGTAGTTTCTGTTGAGGCTGTCCACGAAATATTACAGTTGTTACCAACTTTTGTAGCTACTACATTTGAAACAGGGGCAACTATATCGTTACGTAAAGTAGGATCGCCCATTAATGCAATTGTTACAACATTATATAAGCCATAATTTATTGGATACGGCGAAGGATAATAGGTGGTAGTATTATTTTGAGTTAGCTGTGTGCTATAACCAATATTCTCACCCATTGCCATGTGATGAAACATCCAATTAGGACGACCTGCCCAAGCGTTGGTTAATGTTTTACCTTGACATAAAGGGGC
>Ga0066439_1000279_pt1 | contig 21374 bp, 23 predicted proteins | sample LakWasMet57_HOW8_2_FD_59527 | JGI IMG/M metagenome (GOLD analysis project Ga0066439, IMG submission 59527) | Freshwater sediment methanotrophic microbial communities from Lake Washington under simulated oxygen tension - Sediment Metagenome 57_HOW8 | ecosystem: Environmental > Aquatic >...
CGATCGCGTGGATTTGTATTTTCTGCAATGGTTGCAAGAAATGTAGGATAAACCATTGCTGTTCCCCATCCTAAAACAGTGGCCAAAATTATATAGTGTATAAAAGAAGTTGCAAATACAAATAACAGTAATGCAATACCTTGTAAGAACATTCCCCAAAATAACATGCTTTTTTTACAAAAATGATCAGACATTTTTCCTGTAAATAACTGTCCTATACCCCAAACAGCAGGATAAACAGCAGTAACAATTGCTATTTGTGAAATACTAAAATTATTCTCTGCTAACAAAATTGGAAACAAACCCCAGGCCATTCCGTCATTTAAATTATTAATTAAACCTGCTTGAGTTACCGACGCTAGATTTCGGTCAAATAAAGTGGTATCCCAAAACACATTTTTTAATTTTGAAATATTATTTATTGATGATTCTTTTGCTACATGGTGTATTGTATCTTTTACAAATAACCATGATATTAATAAACCTGCAATTGATAATACAATTCCTATATAAAATGGGTAAGGCCTTATTCCATATTCGCCGGCAACCCAACCGGTTACAAACGCTACAATAGCAACCGCTAAATATCCAGCAAATTCATTTAAGCCCATTGCAAAACCTCTATTTTTTTCTCCCACCAAATCAATTTTCATAACCACCGTGCTACTCCATGTTAATCCTTGATTAATGCCTAATAAAATATTTGCAGCAATAATCCAATTCCAATTAGGAGCAAACATTAAAATAAAAGGAACAGGAATGGCAAAAAACCAACCAAACGTTAGAAGATTTTTTCTGCCGAATTTATTGGCTAAAGCACCAGTGAAATAATTTGTAATTGCTTTAACAATACCAAATACAACAATAAAAGATAATACAGCAGTTTTTGCTGCAATGTGAAACTCGGCTTCGGCTATTTGAGGAAGAATAGAACGCTCGAGTCCAACCATGCCACCAACAAAAGCGTTTACGAATAGGAGTAATATGAATTGATTTAAGTTTTCTTTTAATCCCAGTTTAACTGCTATCATCGAAGTAATTTCTTATACCAAAATTACCGCCAACACTGCATAAACTACTTTACATATGATAAGAAATTACTTATTTGCCCTAATGCGACTTAAACTAACCGGTGTAATTCCCAAATAGGAAGCAATAAATTTTAAAGGAACACGCTTAAGAACGTTTGGATGATCTTTTATCAAATTAAAATAACGCTCCTCGGCAGTGTTAAACTGCAAACTCTCTATACGATTAACCGTAGAAACATAAGATGATTCAATGATTTTACGGAACAATCTTTCCAAATCATGATGCAATTCAAAAAGTTTAAATAATTTGTTAGAATCTATTGCTATTAAGCGAGTATCTTCTATAGCTTGAATGGCTTTACGAGAAGGTTTTCCTGTAAATAAACTTTCTGCACGGGCAACAAAAGCATTTTCAAACTCAAAACTTTCGGTAATATCAATATCCTCTTTAAAATAATAAACACGAACACATCCGCTTTTTACAAAATAAATAGTCTTACACGTATGCCCTATTGCCTGTATATCTTTTCCCTTTGAAAACTTAACTTCATTGCAAATTTCAAGAAGCGCTTTTTCAGATTCTTTAGAAATAGGGTGTAGTATTTTTACTTGTTTTAAAAGTGTATCCAACTTATTCTAACAATTTACTTATGAATATATATTATAAAGCAAGTTAATTATTTTTAAGTGCTCTCATTTAAAAACAACATTGTTTTTTGTTAAATTTTAATATTAAAAAAAATTATGATTGTACTCATATGAAAAAATTAAAAATATAAATAACCTTGCATTGGCGTTTACTCTTTTAATAGTTTAAGTAACCTTTTATTTGGATTTATATGTATAAAGATAAAAAAATAAACGTTGTGTTTTTAATTAAAGGTTTAGTATTATTCTTTTTATTCTTTTCTTGCAAAAAACACGAATACCCCCCACAATTCTCAAAAGCTCAATTCACACTACAAGTAAAAGCAGATAATTCTATGTTAGAATGGGATACTGTTAAATACCAGAATGCCGCAGGAAATAAATATGCCATACATACTCTTAATCTATATATTTCTAACATAGTCATGAAGACTTCTGACAATCAAAAATACATTTCTAAAAAAATATTTTATTTAGATCCTTCCATTTCTTCAAAAAATTACTTCAGTATAGATTCTATTCCTCTTGGCGAATACACTGAAATTAGTTTTTATTTGGGAATAGATTCAACAAGAAATAAAATATTTGCACTACCTGCAACAACGGATAATTTAAATATGGCATGGCCGGATATAATGGGTGGTGGATACCATTTTATTAAGTTGGAAGGTTACTATATTGACACCATAAATGTTAAACGGGGCTTTGCAGTTCATTTGGGTAAAAACACAAATTTGGCTTCGATTAAAATTTCTCATCCAATGAGTCAAAAAACAGCAAACCAAAAATATGTATTAGCATTTGACGTTAACGAGGTTTTTACGAATCCATATATCTATAATTTTAATATTGATAATAATTATACGATGGCCGACGCCGGGGCAATGTTAAAAATTAAAACTAACATTTCAGATGCATTTAAAATTTACGAAAATAATTAGCAAAATAGTTTTAATTATACCCCTTTTGTATGGCTGTAAAAAAAAGGAAAGTACCGAGGTAATACAACCTCCCTTAACGCCTTATGAGGTTACTTACCCAATTTATTTCCCTAAACTTCCAAGCTTTTCAGAAAATCCATTAACCCAAGAAGGTATATACTTAGGAAGAAAACTTTATTACGACCCCATATTATCTAACAACGGAAAATCATGTTCATCTTGTCACAATCAAAATGAATCTTTTTCAGCAGCATCAGTAAATTCTCTTGCACACGTTAATCTTGGTTGGAGTACTAATTTTTTATGGAATGGAAAGGTTACAGGAAAAATGGAAGATATTATGATGTTTGAGGTTGAGGAATTTTTTAACAGCGATATTTCAAAATTAAATGCATCTGATTATTATAAAAACGAATTTAAAAAAGTATTTAATGTTGAAACAATTACTTCTAAGGAAGTGTCTTACGCTTTGGCACAATTTTTTAAAACAATGAATTCAAGTAATTCAAAATATGATAGGTTTTTACAACACAAATATTGGTTTACTACAGCTGAAATGAATGGCTTTAATATTTTTACCACAGAAAGGGGAGATTGTTTTCATTGTCATACATTAGGTTTATTAACCGACAATAAATTTCATAATATTGGATTAGATTCTGTTTTTACAAACGAAAATAATGGTCGATACAAAATAACAGGCAATCCATTTGATATGGGACTTTATAAAACGCCAACTTTAAGAAACATTGAGCTTACCCCGCCATACATGCACGATGGCCGTTATAATACACTAGAAGAAGTAGTAGCTCATTATAACACAAAAGTAAAACAAAGCTCTACATTAGACCCAATAATGACTAAGCCTAGTAAGATTTACGGACTTCAGCTCACACCAAATGAAGTTTCTGATTTAATTGCTTTTCTTAAAACATTTACAGATTCAACTTTCATTAACAATCCTAATTTTTCAAACCCAAACTAATCAAAATGGAATATAAACTACTAGCATTATTTATTGTTTTTGCATTTTTTGTTGTATTATTTATTCAAGGAAAAATTTTAAACAAAAAAAAGAATTTCAAAAATGGGTTTATCCTTATGGCGATATCATTCATAACGGGTGTAGTATTGCTTCTTTCTGCTATCACTATGATTTGATACATAAATGATACTCTAAAAACAACAAAACCCCTATTACTAGAGGTTTTGTAACAAGTATTAAGAAAAAATAAATTATTTTTCTTTAGGGCAAGTATTAATGCCAACAAGAGTATAGAGTGGGCAAAAACTCATCACACTTGTTAAAGCAAATACAGCTGCTAAAACTAAAAGAATAATTCCCAATGTGCCTGAAACTACATTAGTAAAAAATAATACTGCAATAACTGCCGCAATAATTAGTCTAATAATTCTGTCGGCTGAACCCATGTTTTTTTTCATGATTTTTTTTTATTTTAATGATTAAATGATTTTACAGTAAAAACAATAAATGAAATTAATCCTAAACAAAGCACACATACAATGAATAATTTTAAAACCTTTTTCATTCCTTATTTCCTAAACAAAAGTACAACTTACAAAAATATTAAATCGGTGACTAATGTCACTGCCTATAAAATTTTTATACTATCATAATTTTGGATCACTTTTTGTTCTTTCTCAAGCTTTTTCATAACTCTTGATACAACTTCTCGTGCAGTTCCTAATTCATTTGCAATTTCGCGATGAGAAATTAATAAAGGATTCTCCTTTTTAATCTTCGAAGTTTCTTTAAGAAAATGATATAATCGTTGATCTAAATTTGTAAACACTAATTGATTAATCGTATCTAACAAATCATTATAGCGAACTTTAAATTGTTGATGAAATAAATCATTAAACTCCGGATACTGGCGAGTGAGTTCATTTATTTTATCAGCTGGAATTAAAAGCAAAACCGAATCCTCAGCCGTTTTTGCATATACATTACTTTTGTCGTTTGATAAACTTGCCGAAAAAGACATAATACAACTCTCAGATGGTTGTATGTAATATAATAATAATTCTTTTTCTTCCTGTCTAGTAAAAACTTTTAAAAGACCTTTAATTACAATGGGAATGACCTTAACATATTGACCTTCTTTTAAAACTTCAACATCCTTGTCAAATTCAACAAGACTGGAAATTTCAAGTATTTTATTATAAAGTTCTTTTCCAAAAAAGGAAAGCTGCTTTTCTAAAAAAGGGTTGCTTATCATGAAAATAAAAATACAAATATTCTTTTCACTTTAAACAATAACTTCATATAATCTTAATTTTCAGAACTTTTTTTGGTTTCTGGTTTAAGGATATTCATGAGTAAACCTCCTAAAACCGAAAAATAAATTGTACTATTTACCGCACTTGACGTTATGGCGCAAGTTCCGCTAGCACATCCAACAAAAAGGTAATAAAGGCATCCTCCAAAACCACCTAAAGCAACACCAATTAAAGTGAGCTTATTTTTTAATAACCACTTCTTCATACTCAACATCGGTGATTTCTTTTTTATTATTTTCTCTATCAAAATTTGTTTCGCATCCATTAGCTCCACAACAACCAACATTAAACAGAGCCATTCCGCCAACAACCACACCAAGTAAGCCAAGAATAATGTCCATTGTAATTATTGCCTGAACAATAGCAAACGCTCCGAAAATTAATCGAAGCGCTCGCATAAAACTTAATGACCTTAAGAATTTCATACTTATTTTGTTTTACAAGTTACATTTTGCCACGGACCAAGATTTTCTATTTCATTCTTGTATCCGGCAGCTTGTAATTGTGCTTTAGCAATACCTGCTCTATTGCCACTGCGACAAACAAAAATAACTTTGTCGTATTTTTTTAGTTCTTCCATCTTATCACTTAGTTCATCTAATGGATAGTTAACTGAACAATCTGCATGTCCGTCAAAATTCCATTCTTCTTGAGATCTAACATCTACAATAATTTCTTTTACTGCTGTGTCGGTTGTGTTTGAAGTTTTCATATTTGTTGGTTTTTTTGTTTGTGAGTCGCATTGTGCAAAAGAAAAAATTACAACAAGTGCGAGTAGTATAGATTTAATTATTTTCATTTTTTTAATTATGATTTTTGAAGTTTACTTTGGCATACGAAATCGGTTTTTGAAACGCCGGTTTCAGCGATAGCTTTAAAGCCTCCTTCAATTTCTTTAAAACTATGAACGCCACGAGATTTTAAAATACTTGCAGCAATCATACTTCTATAGCCACCCGCACAGTGCAGATAAAAAGGTTTTTCGTTATTCATTTCAGCAAACCAACCATTAATTTGATCTAAGGGTTTGTTGTATGACTCTTCAACATGTTCTGCTCTGTATTCACTTTCTCTTCTAACATCAATAACGGTATCGGTTTTTACATTTACTTCTTTAGCGAATTGACTTGCGGTAATTCTATTTACCGTATCAACTTCTTTATTCGCTGCTTTCCAACTTGCAAAACCTCCTTTTAAATGGCCAATCACATTATCAAAACCTACACGACTTAAACGAGTAACTGTTTCTTCTTCTTGCCCCAATTCGGTAATTAATAAAATTGGTTGATTAACATCTTTAATTAAAGCGCCAACCCAAGGTGCAAAATCACCATTAATACCAATATTAATTGAACGAGGTATAAAGCCTTTTGCGAAAAATGCGGCATCTCTTGTATCCAACACAATCGCGTCTGTTGTATCTGCAGCAGCTTCAAATTCAAGTGGAGATAAAGCTCTCATGCCATTATTTAAAACAGTTTCAAAACTTTCATACCCTTTTTTATTCATGGCAACATTCATTCCAAAATAACCCGGAGGAGGAAGTAATCCATCAGTAACAGCTTTTACAAACTCTTCTTTATTAGGTTGGTTTAAAGCATAATTTACTTTTTTTTGATTCCCCAAAGTATCCACGGTTTCTTTCATCATGTTTTTACCGCAAGCGCTTCCTGCGCCATGAGCAGGGTAAACAATTACATCATCTGCTAATGGCATTATTTTAGAATTTAACGAATCGTATAATAACCCAGCTAATTGATCTTGAGTCATGGATGCTGCTTTTTGTGCAAGATCTGGGCGACCAACATCTCCTAAAAACAAAGTGTCGCCACTAAATAATGAGTGATCTTTTCCATTTTCATCTTTTAATAAAAAACAAGTACTCTCCATAGTGTGACCAGGAGTATGTAATACTTTAATAGTTACATTTCCTAATTTAAACTCCTCGCCATCTAAAGCAATTATTGCCTTAAATTCAGGATTTGCATTTGGCCCGTATATAATTGGAGCGCCGGTACTTTTACTCAAATCTAAATGCCCAGAAACAAAATCGGCATGAAAATGCGTTTCAAAAACGTATTTAATTTTTACACCATCTTTTTTAGCTCGGTCTAAATAAGGTTGCACTTCTCTTAAAGGATCAATAATTGCAGCTTCCCCGTTAGAAGTAATGTAATAAGCCCCTTGAGCTAAACATCCTGTATAAATTTGTTCTATTTTCATTTTTATTTATTTTTTATTTTGTTGTTTATGTTTCGTTTATCAAAATTACAATGTTGTTTTATTTTTATTGGTAACAAATATTACACTAAAACTGTTTACAAAATGCAGTGTGATATATGTTACACTTGCTATTTAAGCAGTGTTTCTTTTATTATAATATAAACACCCATTACTAAAACAAACCATCCAAAAATCGGCTTCAGTTTTGCCCCGTCTATTTTTTTAGATAAATAAATTCCAATAAAAATTCCTATGGTTGCAAAAGCTGCAACCGATGTTAAAAGCACCCAATCAATAACAGTTTCGCCCCCTTCTCCAAAAAAACCTATCAAAGATTTTGCGGCAATAATAACTAATGATGTACCAACAGCTTCTTTCATGGGAAGTTTTGATAAAAGAACAAGCGCTGGAATAATCAAAAAACCTCCACCGGCACCAACTAATCCCGTAACTAAACCAACAATAGCACCTTCAATTAAAATTACAGGATAATTAAATTTTTGCGGACCTAAATCTTCTTCCTTTTTCTTTTTATCTTTTTTAATCATACTATAAGATGCAGCAACCATTAATACCGCAAATAATAACATCATTAAAATACTTTTTGTAACCATAAAATCGCCTATTGAAAACACTTCTTTAGGAATTGCCGGTACAATAAAAGCTCTGGTTAAAAAAACTGCAACAATAGATGGGATGCCAAATACAATGGCTGTTTTAATGTTTACTAAGCCCTTTTTAAAATAACCAACTGAACCTACGGCCGCAGTAAAACCTACAATAAATAAAGAATAAGCAGTAGCAGCAACGGCATCAACGCCAAATAAGTAAACCAAAACAGGTACGGTTAATATACTTCCTCCACTGCCAATAAGCCCAAGAGAGATTCCAATTAAAATTGAAGAGATGTAACCAATTATTTCCATTTTATTTTTTTTACAATACAAAGGTGAGGTGATAAAAATCATTTTACGGTTACTTTTGTTACAAATACATTAAACCATGAAATTATGCACGACATATTTTTACTATCGAATTCTATTTTTAGATAATTTGGGTATAAAATTTATCGCTATGTGTGGTTTTTTTGTACATTTATACAATTGAAAAAGTGTATTGCCATATTTTTTCTATCAATTTATTTGATTTCACTTACTGAATTAAATCAGTTAGTGAAACTTCCAGTTTTAATTGAACACTTTATTGAGCATAAAGAAAAAGATGACCGCTTGTCTTTATTATCCTTTTTAAATATGCATTATGCACAGCACAGCAGCAAAGATGCCGACAATGATAAGGATATGAAATTACCATTCAAGTCGCATGAAGGCTGTGTAAATTCAATTACTTTAGCATTTATACCTAATAACTTTGAAGGGTTTTCAGCTAAACCCACTTTCGTTGAAAACAAAACCTACTCAATTTATTACGAAGAGTTTTTACAATCAACATTTCTTTCTTCTATTTGGCAACCGCCAAAGTTCTGTTAATTTAATTTGATCTTTTTAAATGCATAAATACTGTATGAGTATTTGTGTTTTTATATGCTATAACAATCAAAAAAATTAACATTAAAAAATATGCTAAGTAAAATAATTGATTTTTCGATTAAAAATAAACTTATAATAGGGCTATTTGTAATTGCTCTTATAGGTTATGGTACTTATGAAGTAACCAAATTACCAATTGATGCAGTTCCGGATATCACAAATAATCAAGTTCAAGTAATAACCGTAGCACCTTCTTTTGGAGCCACAGATATAGAAAGGCTTATTACTTTTCCGATAGAACAAGCTAATAATAATATTTCAGGCTTAAAAGAAATACGAAGTTTTTCGCGTTTCGGTTTATCTCTTGTAACTATTGTGTTTAACGATGAAACTGATATCTACTGGGCCAGACAGCAGGTAGCCGAGCGGTTACAAAAAATACAATCTCAAATCCCACAAGGTATTGGCACACCTGAATTAGGACCGGTATCTACCGGTTTAGGTGAAATATACCAGTATGTTGTAAGAGCAAAAGAAGGGTACGAAAACAAATACAACGAAACATCGTTAAGAACAATTCAAGATTGGCTTGTGCGACGACAATTACTGGGCGTTAGAGGTGTGGCTGAAGTAAGTAGTTTTGGTGGCAAATTAAAACAATATGAGATTGCTATTGATCCAAATAAATTACAATCCTATAACATTACCATAACCGATGTTTTTAATGCCTTAGAAAAAAACAACCAAAACACCGGAGGAACCTATATTGAAAAAGGACCCACAGTATTGTTTATTAGAAGTGAAGGATTAATTGGTAGCGAAGAAGATATAAAAAACATTTCTATCAAAGCAACCGAAAACGGCACGCCATTATTTATAAAAGACGTGGCAGATATTAGAATAGGCTTTGCCACACGATATGGCGCCATGTGTTATAATGATAAGGGAGAAGTTTCCGGGGCAGTAGTAATGATGCTTAAAGGAGCAAACAGTAGCGATGTAATTAAAAGTGTAAAAGAACGTGTAGTTCAAATTCAAAAAACTTTACCAGAAGGGGTTGTTATTGAGCCTTTTTTAGATAGAACTAAAATGGTAAATAATGCTATTGGAACTGTAGAACAAAACTTAATGGAAGGTGCATTAATAGTTATTTTTGTATTAGTTTTATTCTTAGGCAATTTCCGTGCCGGATTATTAGTAGCATCAGTTATTCCATTAGCAATGCTATTTGCAATTATATTAATGAATACGTTTGGCGTAAGCGGCAATTTAATGAGTTTAGGTGCATTAGATTTTGGATTAATTGTTGATGGAGCGGTTATTATTGTTGAAGCCGTTATGCATCAACTAACACATGGTAAAAAATTCAAACACATTGGTCAATTAAACCAAGCGCAAATGGATACAGAAGTTAATTTATCGGCTAGCAAAATGATGAATAGCGCTGTGTTTGGACAAATAATTATTTTGGTGGTATATCTGCCAATATTTACTTTACAAGGCATTGAAGGAAAAATGTTTAAGCCAATGGCGCAAACCGTTGCCTTTGCGTTATTAGGTGCATTTGTTTTATCATTAACGTATATTCCAATGATGAGTGCTTTGTTTTTAAGCAAGAAAACAAAACATAAAGCAAATATTTCAGATAAATTAATGGCGTATGTAGAAAAAGTGTACCAAAATGCATTAGCAAAAATATTGCGCTACCCTAAAGCAGTCATCTCAATAGTAGTCCTTATGTTTATTTCTGCAATATTTACTTTAACTACATTAGGCGGTGAGTTTATTCCTGCACTAGAAGAAGGTGACTTTGCTGTTGAAACACGCGTATTAACAGGTAGTACAATAAACACTACAATGGAAAATACGCAAAAAGCCGTCCATATACTTAAAACACAATTTCCGGAAGTAATTAAAGTAGTTACAAAAATTGGTAGCGGTGAAGTGCCCACAGACCCAATGCCAATGGAAGCGGCAGACATGATGATAATTTTAAAAGATAAATCTGAGTGGACCTCCGCTAAAACTTTTAATGAGTTAGCAGAAAAAATGGGTGCAGCTGTTGCAGATGTTCCGGGTGTTACAACAAGTTTTCAATTTCCTGTTCAAATGCGCTTTAATGAATTAATGACTGGAGCAAAACAAGATGTAGTTTGCAAAATATTTGGTGAGAACCTTGATACTTTAGCGCTTTATGCAGAAAAACTTGGTGAGCTGGTAAATCATGTAGAAGGTGCAAAAAATTTATATGTTGAACCCGTAACTGGCATGCCCGAAGTAATAATTGATTATAACAGAGATGCCATTGCTCAATACAATTTAAATATTAGTGATATAAATAAAGTTGTAAATACAGCTTTTGCAGGGCAAAGTACCGGGCAACTATTTGAAGGTGAAAAACGATTTGATGTTGTTGTGAGGCTAAATACCGATAAACGAAATGATTTGGAGGATATAAAAAATTTATTGATACCAACTTCGCATGGCACTCAAATTCCTTTATATCAATTAGCAACCGTAAGTATTAAAAATGGGCCGAATCAAATTCAACGTGAAGATGCTAAAAGAAGAATTGTTATTGGATTTAATGTTAGAGGCAGAGATGTTCAAAGTATTGTAAATGAACTGCAACAAAAAATAGATAAAGAAATAAAATTCCCCGCTGGTTACTATGTAACCTATGGCGGTGCCTTTGAAAATTTAAATGCTGCCAAACAACGTTTAATGATTGCGGTTCCTGTTTCACTAATAATGATTTTTATTTTACTTTTCTTTGCGTTTAACTCGGTAAAACAAGGTTTATTAATTTACTCGGCAATTCCATTATCTGCTATAGGAGGAATTTTCTTTTTAGCATTAAGAGGCATGCCATTTAGTATAAGTGCGGGCGTTGGATTTATTGCGCTGTTTGGAGTTGCTGTATTAAACGGAATTGTTTTAATTGCTGAATTTAATCGCCTCAAAAAAGAAGGAACCATAAACTTACAACGCATTGTATTAATGGGAACAAAAGTACGATTAAGACCAGTAATGATGACTGCCTTTGTTGCGTCGTTAGGATTTTTACCCATGGCATTAAGTAATGGAGCCGGTGCAGAAGTTCAAAGGCCTTTAGCAACTGTTGTTATTGGCGGACTAATGATAGCAACATTTTTAACCTTGTTTGTATTGCCGGTTTTATACATTGTTTTTGAAAAAAGTATTAAAGTAAAAATAAAACCAACCGCCATAGTAGTTTTATTACTTTTTATTGGCTCACTAATAAACTCTGCTAATGCGCAAACACCTATCAATTTACAATCTGCCATAGATACTGCACTTAAAAACAACTTAAGCTTAAAAAACGAAAAACTAAAGTCCGACTATCAACGTAAATTAATAAAAACTTCCGCTTCTATTCCTCAAGCAAATGTTACCGGAGAATACGGACAAATAAATAGCTATTACACAGATAATCGAATAGGCGTTTCGCAATCCTTTAATTTTCCAACTGTTTATGCAAATCAAAAACAATTATTAAACGAAGAATGGAAAACGTCAATATTATCGGTTGCGCTTAAGGAAGCCGATACTAAAAAAATTGTTAAACAAGTTTTTTATACTTTCCTTTACTTAAAGGAAAAAGAAAAATTACTGCTTACAAACGATAGCATTTATAAAGCGTTTTTAGAAAGAGCTGAACTTCGTTTTGCGAAAGGAGAAAGTAATGTTTTAGAAAAAACAACTGCCGAAACTCAAAAAGGAACTATTACAATTCAATTAAAACAATTGCAACAAGACCTTGAAATAATTTTGCTTCAATTTAGACTTTTACTAAACACAACTACATTATTTGTTCCGTATGAACCTAGTATAAAGTTAAATGCTGTAGTGATTTCAGATAACGGATTGTTGTTGCAGCACCCTTCATTAAAAATAGTTGAACAGCAAAAAAAATTATCGCTAATAAATCGAAAATTAGAAAAGTCACGTTTAATGCCGGACCTTAATTTAGGCTATTATAACATGACGATGAGAGGAACTGGCTCCGACAACATAACTTATAATTCATCAACAAGGTTTCAATCTGTACAAGTTGGTGTTGGAATTCCTTTATTTTTTGGTGGACAGAGAGCAAAAATAAACTCTTTAAAAATTAACCAAACCATTTCTGAGAATAATTATTTACAAGAAATGCAATTGTTGCAAAATCAATACAACTCCATCCTAAGCCAATACAAAACAAATTTAAGCACCGTAAATTATTTTGAATCTACAGCGTTAAAAAACGCCGAACTAATTTCATTAACAGCAAGTAAACAATTTAATAATGGCGAATTAAATTATCTCGAATGGGTAATGCTAACCAATCAAGCGATTAACATTCAAGCAAATTATCTTGATGCTATTAAAAATCTAAACGAAACCACTATTCAAATCAATTATTTAATTTCTAAATAACAAATCATGAAAAAAATAATCATCTTATTAATAGTAACATTTGCTTTATATTCATGCAGTGATAAAAAAACTACAGAAACAGAAGCACCACAAACTATTCTTGAAAATAAATTAACACTAACCGATGCACAATTTAAAAGTGCTAAAATTGAATTAGGAAAAACAGAAAAAAGAAACATTTCTACATCCTTAAAATTAAATGGAAAAATTGACGTTCCACCGCAAAACATGGTTTCAGTAAGCATGCCTTTGGGAGGGTTTTTAAAATCAACTAAATTACTTCCTGGTATGCACGTTAAAAAGGGAGAAGTTATTGCCTCGATGGAAGACCAACAATACATCCAATTGCAGCAAGATTATTTAACTATCAAATCAAAATTAGCGTTTTATGAAAATGAGTATGTGCGCCAAAAAGAATTAAATTTAAGTAAGGCCAGTAGCGATAAAGTTTTTCAGCAAAGCCAAATGGATTACCAAACTCAAAAAATTTCATTAAGTGCTTTATCCGAAAAATTAAAATTGATCAATATCAATCCCGAAACATTAAATGAAACAAACTTATCTAAAAGCGTAAACATTTATTCTTCAATTGATGGGTTTGTTTCTAAAGTAAATGTAAACATTGGCAAATATGTAAATCCATCAGATATCTTATTTGAACTCATTAACCCATCCGACATTCATTTAAATTTAAAAGTATTTGAAAAAGATTTGGATAAACTTTCTATTGGGCAAAAATTATTAGCCTATAATAATAATCAGCCCGACAAAAAATATCGTTGCGAAATAATTTTAATTAGTCAAGAATTATCAATTGATAGAAGTGCAGAAGTACATTGTCATTTTGAAGATTATGATAAAACCTTATTGCCGGGAATGTATATGAATGCTGAAGTAGAAATTAAGATGAATAATACAGAGTCTATAAATGAAGACGCAATTGTTAGTCACGAAGGAAAAGATTTTATATTTATTTCAAAAGGAAAAAACCAATTTGAAATGATAGAAATTAAAAAAGGGAGTACCGAGAATAATTATACTGAGTTAATCACTTTAGATGGAAAAGACATTTCAGGATTTGAAATAGTTACCAAAGGTGCCTATTCATTATTAATGCAATTGAAAAACAAAAGCGAGGAATAATTTTATATGAAAAAAATTAATTATTTGCTGCTCCGGCATCTATCCAACAAACGATGGCATTTTTTTGATCATCAGAAAGCGAACCGTTTTTTGGCATACTGCCGTTTACAATAACATTTCTAATAGATGAAGACGCAGACTTAACACCGGAATAAAAACTATATTGACTATGACAACTAACACAATTACTTTGAATTAATGGAGAAACATTACTTGCATATGATTTTGTTCCATTGCAACTCGGCGTAAAAACTGCAGCAGTACTTGTGGTTGTTTTGTTTTTTTTACAAGCTGTAAAACCTATTGCAAAAGAAATAGTGATAATGGCAATTTTTTTCATAGACCAAATTTGTATAAATATAAAAACATAACAAGGGTTTAACTTAAAAGAAACGTTAATAATTGCAAATCAATATATTTTGCACAACAACAAAATAAAATTTACAAATTTATACTCGAAAAAAATGGAGCATCAAGAATCACATTTAAAAAGTTCTGAATTTATTACAGATGTTGTAATTGGCATGAGCGATGGCTTAACCGTACCCTTTGCCTTAGCCGCCGGCTTAAGTGGCGCTGTTAACAGCAACACAATTATTATTACAGCAGGCATTGCCGAAATTGTTGCCGGAAGCATAGCCATGGGACTTGGCGGTTACCTGGCAGGTAAAACCGAATTAGATCATTACGAAAGTGAATTAAAAAAAGAATACGAAGAAGTAGAAAGAATTCCTGAAAAAGAAATGCAGGAAGTAAAAGATGTTTTTGCAGATTATGGTTTAAGTAGCGAATCACAAAATATTATAGCACTTGAGCTCGCAAAAGATAAAGACAAGTGGGTAAATTTTATGATGAAATTTGAATTAGGATTAGAAAAACCTCATGCTAATCGTGCAAAACACAGCGCCTTAACAATAGGCGTTTCTTATATGATAGGTGGTTTAATTCCTTTAACGGGTTACATTTTTACATCAACACCACAAGCCGGTTTAATTATTTCGGCAATTATTACAGTACTTTGTTTATTAATTTTTGGCTATTTTAAAAGTAAAGTAACCGGTCAGCCGGCAATAAACGGCGCTTTAAAAGTTACTTTTATTGGAATTATTGCCGCAGCTTCAGCTTTTTTAATTGCAAAACTTATCTCATAATAAAATGAAAAAATCAAGCATTTTAGTTTTAATAGGATTATCAATATTCCTTACAACGTGCATTAAAGACACCTACTCGCCAAACGCATGCTTTCAAGAAGATGTGTTGCCAATTTTTATTTCAAATTGTACTTTTAGCGAATGTCACAATTCTAAAGAAAAAGAATCCGGCTACGACCTTACTACGTATGCAGGAATTATGCGAGGCATTACTGCAAAGCATCCTTTAAGAAGTGAAATTTATAATACCATAAAAGGTCAAAATCCATCTATGCCTCAAAGCCCTTATTCTAAATTAAGTAAAAAAGATGTTTATACTATTAAGGCCTGGATACAAATGGGTGCAAAAAACACATCCAATTGCAAAGGCTGTGATACAATAAATTATACTTTTAGCACGCGCATTAAAGCAACATTGCAAACATGGTGTACCGGTTGCCACAATTCGTCTAATTCGGGCGGTGGGTTTGATTTAAGTGATTACAATGGCGTGGTAAGTTCTATTGCAAACAATAAATTATTAGGCAGCCTAAAACATTTATCCGGCTTTTCGGCAATGCCTAAAAATTCAAGTCAACTTTCGGCATGTGATATTACTGCCATCGAAAAATGGATAAATTCAGGTTATCCAAATAATTAAAAATTGCTCAAAAAAAAAGCCACTCAAATGAGTGGCTTTTTTTTGTGATCCCGCTGGGATTCGAACCCAGGACCCCTACATTAAAAGTGTAATGCTCTACCAGCTGAGCTACGGAATCATTTCACTTTTTCGCAGGAACCGCCTCTAACTAAAGAAGCATTTCGTGTGCGGGCCCGATTCTGTAATGTAATTTTCAAAATCGGAGTGCAAATATACTTGCATTTTATTCATTTCCAAAATATTTTTTGTAAATATTTAATATTTCTTTTTTCATTGTTTTCAACACTTTTTATACTTTAGCCCCATAATGGCTCAACCTCCTATAATTAAGCTTCTTAAAGGCTTTTGCTCGGTTTCTTTTGGCGAAACCCGCGAAAACGTGAAAACTATTTTTGGCGAACCCGAAGAAATGCAAACGCTTACAGATGATATTTTAAATACCTCTTCGTTAGTTTACCATTACTGGGATCAAGGCTTTTCTCTATTTTTTGATAATAATAAAAACCAAACTTTTTCAAGCGTAGAGATCGATAATAAAGAAACTCTGCTTTTTGATGTGAAAATTTTTACCCTTAAAGAAAAAGAATTGATTGAGCTGATGAAAGCCAATGGCTTTGCGCTTACAGACTCTGAAACCCATGAATGGGGAGAAAAACGTATCAGCTTTGATAGCGCCGGCCTTGATTGTTATTACGAAAATCACCGACTTGTTTCTGCCAATTTTGGTATAATTGATGCGGAAAGCAATTTTTATTATTTCCCAAACTAAACGTAATACTTTACACACTTCTTACCCCTCGATATTTATAGAACGGGAGGTGATTGAATGCGTAAACCCTACAATAAAATAGTTAAATACTCGTTTTTGATAAACCCTCAATAAATCGTAATTTTAAACTCACAAAAAAATAAACCCTATGCCTGGAACAGAATTGTTTGGCGCAGAAGAGCGCAAAGAAATTGAAGATGTATTGTCTACCGGAATTATGTTTCGTTTTAACCACGATGCACAACGTAACAACATCTGGAAAGCTAAAGATTTTGAAGAAGAAGCAAAAAAAATAACTAAAGCAAAATATGCACTAGCAGTTTCTAATGGCTCTGCGGCAATTATGGCAGCCTTAGCCGCATCTGGCATTGGTACCGGCGATGAAGTTATTTGTCCGCCATTTACTTATATTGCTACAATTGAAGCTGTTTTAATGCTAGGTGCTTTACCGGTATTTGCCGAGATTGACGAAACTCTATGCTTAAGCGCAACTGGAATAAAAAATGCTATCACACCTAAAACAAAAGCGGTTTGTTTAGTACATATGTGTGGCGGCAATGCCAATATGGACGAAATAATGGCTGTTGTTAAAGAGCACAACTTAATTTTAGTTGAAGATGCCGGACAAGCTTTTGCCGCTTCATATAAAGGAACTGCAACGGGTTGCTTTGGCAAAGCAGGAGCCTATTCATTCGATTTTTTTAAGATAGCTACTGCCGGAGAAGGCGGAATTTTAGTAACTAACGATGAAAACACTTATAAATTAGCCGATAGCTATTGCGATCATGGGCACGACCACGTTGGCAACAACCGTGGAATGGAAAATCATCCAATTATAGGTTTTAATTACAGAATTAGTGAATTACATGCGGCTGTTGGTGCTGCTCAAACGCGTAAAGTACCGCACATTCGCACCGAAAATTTAAAACACAAAAAATTCCTTCAAACACAATTATCAAAAACCGAAGGCATTAGTTTTTCTAAATTAGGAGATGATAATGGTGATTCCGGAACCTTCTTAAATATTTTTTTACCAAATACCGAAATTGCAAAACGTACTGTTGATGAGTTTAATAAAGCCGGCGTAACAGGTTTTAATTATTGGTACACAAATATGTATCACTTCATTAACCAATGGGATCATATTAAAAATTTAAAAACTGCTTCTAAACTAGCCATACAGGTTTTAGGTGCGCCACAAGATTATAACAATTTAAACATCCCTAAATCGCAAGAAGTGGTTGGAAGATTAATTTCTTTTGGCGTTCGTTGCACTTGGACTGAAGAACAAACTAAAGAATTAGCAGCAAAAATTTCGGAATGTGTAGTTAAAGCTATGCAACCTGTAAATGCTTAATTAATTTTTATTTCAAAAGATCCATCTGTCTTAAAAGCCAGATGGATTTTTTATTTATAGAATATATAATCTGACAAACAAGCAAAAATATTTAGATCCCTTAATTAAAGAGTTAGAAAACTATTCTTTAAAGTGTAGCTACAAAGAAAACACTCTTAAGGTTTCTTCAAATACAAAATCTATTACAATTTGTTTTACCGAAGAGCAAACCAAACAAGCAGAGGGTTTTTTAAACATTCCTATTGATTATATAATTACACAACCAATTAAAATTGCTGCAATTGTTTTATCAAAATTAAATTTAAATAAAACAGTTTTTGCAAGAAATTGCAGTGTTAAAAAAATTGACAAAACAACCGCCACAAACTTTTTTAATACCTGGCATTTTTTTGAAGCAACTTCGAGCGCCTACAACTTAGGTTTGTTTTATAAGGACGAATTAATTGGCGCAGCCTCATTTTCGAAAGGCAGAAAAATGAACCGGCTACCTGAAGGCAAACAATCATTTGAATTAATTCGCTTCTGCTGCAAAAGCGGCATTACTGTAACCGGCGGCCTATCCAAATTGATGAGTCATTTTTGTGAAGACAAAAAAGCCGGCGATATTATGACCTACGTTGACAAACAATTCTCAAATGGCGATTCGTTTATTAAAGCTGGTTTTAAAATACATAGCGAAACCCCTCCACTATACTTTTTAGTGAACAAAAAAACATTTGAAAGGATTTCTTTAAAAGATGAAAACGAAATTTTTGATAATAAGCTCTATTATAAAACACAAAATTTAGGAAATATTAAAATGATTCTATTGCCAAAATAAAAATGAACCGTCATTGCGAGGCACTACGCAATCTGTATTTGAGATTGCTTCAGTCGTACCCCCTTCGTAATGACGAATATAAAAAATGAAAAATAATTGTATAGTAATACTTGGTCCAACTGCCAGCGGCAAAACTAAACTCGCCTGCGAACTTGCCTATTATTTAAACGGCGAAATAATTTCAGCAGACTCAAGACAAGTATATAAACAACTAACTATTGGCACCGGAAAAGATTTAAACGAATATGAAATAAATGGTAAAAAAATAAATTACCATTTAATTGATATTATTGAACCCGAAGAACAATTTTATTTACACGATTTTATACGCGAATTAAAATTTGCGTTTAACAAAATTATCGAACAGCATAAATTACCAATTATTTGTGGCGGCACCGGATTATATTTAGATACACTGCATAAAGATTTTAGTTTAACACAGATAAAAGAAAACGAAAGTTTAAGAAAAGAACTTGAAGTGTTATCAAAAGAGGATTTGATAGAAAAATTAAAAAGCTACAATTACAAAGAATCACAAAAGGTAGACCTTAATTCTAAAAAAAGATTGATCCGTGCAATTGAAATTGCCGAGCATTTAAAAAATACAAACGCCAATTTACAATCTGCTCCTCTACCGTACAACCCATATTATATTGGCATAAGATCAGATGTTGAAAAAAGAAGAGATTTAATTTATTCTAGATTAATTTTACGTCTTAACAACGGTTTGATAGAAGAAGTTGAAGGCTTATTAAAAAAAGGATTAACCCATGAACGCTTGCAGTTTTTAGGTTTAGAATATAAATTCATTTCACTTTATTTACAGGGCAAGATTTCCAAAGATGAATTAATTCTGCAATTAAGTACCTCCATTAATCAATTTGCAAAACGCCAAATGACTTGGTTTCGAAAAATGGAAAAAGAGGGAATAAAAATTAATTGGATTGAAAAAGATATCGATATTCAAGCTCTGCTTAAAGATCTGGACTCAAAATTTGATCATTAATTCTGTTTAGGCTCTTCTTCTTTGCTCAAAATTTCCTTTTTTGTATCTATGATTGCAATTGCATTTCCTTTTACTTCAAGTTTAAAAACTGTTTTTTCTATTCCTAAGCCCGGCACATCCATATCATCACTTGTAACAATTGTGGTAATTTCAATTATTCCATCTTCATGTATTTCTGAAGTTGTTTGAGTATTCATCATTGAAGGAGGATCACCTCCTCCAGAAAGTTCAGCAATATTAAAATGGGTTGCTTGCAAATTTTTGTTTACAAAAGTTCCTATTAATAATGTTCCGGAAAAGAACGGACAAGCTTCATAACTGGCGTTTGTAATTCCCCAAATAAATAATTTATTGTTTCCGGTAAAATTTAAAACACCAACTTTATAAGCAATACAGGTTTTCGTCATGCCAATATCAATTTTCTCTAAATACGCCTTGTACCCACCACTTTGTTTTAAAGAATCAATTTGTGCAAATTCATTAATATCATAAACCATTCCGTCTCCCAAGGCACCTTTCAAAAAATTCACACCAAGTTCGCGAACTTGCTGATAAGTAATTCTATTATTTGTATCAACTGTTTGAACGAAAAGAGTGTCAAGGTTTAGCGAAAAGGAAAGGGGCTTAAAATCCTTTTCTACAAAAGGAAAAGAGGATAAATCTGCTATAGTAGTGTCTATTCCACTCTTAGTTTCATTAATTATCTGATCTTTATTACCACAAGACATCAATAATAAAATACCAAATAAACAAAAGTAATTTTTCATACAACTAAGGTAATGAATCTTTTAAAACCTCAATTTTTACTTTCGTTAAACCGTTCTTTACAAAATTTAATTGATTTGCTGCCCTTAAGGTGAGGTCTATTTTTCTCTTCGACCGTTTTGGCAATCGATCGTTTATAGTTACAAAAACAACACTGTCGTTTTTTAAATTAGTAACTTTCACTTTTGTTCCAAATTGTAAAGTCTTATGCGCTGCTGTTAAACTATCGTGTCGGAATTTTTGGCCACTGCTACACTTTCGTCCTTCAAATTTTTTAGCATAAAAACTCGCTGTGCCAATTTCGGTTTTAGCAGAATCGATTTGAGAATATCCATTCAAAAAAACGATTAAAAAACTAATTATGTAAACAAATTTCAATACATCAATTTACAAAAATTGAACAGACAACAAAAACCAAAAAAAACACAATTGACGCAAAAAAAAGTCAAAAGGGGGTAATTATTAGGATAAAATAATGCCTCAAACACCCTGTTATTATTGAAAACAAACACTTATTTTAAAATTTATTTGGAAGTATAAAAATAAATGCATTAAATTTGTGGCAGATTAAAACCGCCCATTGTGTGTTTTAATTTATTAAGAAGTGGCGAGAGAATAGGCTCACTGACCCACTGGCAACCAACTAAAA
>Ga0066439_1000284_pt1 | contig 21244 bp, 19 predicted proteins | sample LakWasMet57_HOW8_2_FD_59527 | JGI IMG/M metagenome (GOLD analysis project Ga0066439, IMG submission 59527) | Freshwater sediment methanotrophic microbial communities from Lake Washington under simulated oxygen tension - Sediment Metagenome 57_HOW8 | ecosystem: Environmental > Aquatic >...
CTGGTTGAGGACGAAGAATACTTAAAGTGTGTAACATACCTATTCTATCTTCTGCACTTTCGCCCATTCCAATAATCCCACCAGAACATACTGTTAAACCTGCCTTGCGAACATTTTTAATCGTATCTAAACGGTCGTCAAATTTTCTAGTAGAAATAATTTTATCGTAATTTTCTTCTGAAGTATCAATGTTATGGTTGTAGGCATATAACCCTGCATCGGCTAATTTTCTTGCCTGATCTTCTGTAACCATTCCTAAAGTAGCACAAACTTCTAAGCCCTTGCTGTTAATGGTTTTTACCATATCTAACACGGTCTCAAAATCTCTGTTATCACGCACTTCTCGCCATGCTGCACCTAAACACATGCGACTAGCTCCGCCGGCTTTTGCATTATCTGCACACTTACTCACTTCTTCAACGCCCATTAATTTATGAACTTTTACCTCTGTATGGTAACGTGCTGCTTGCGGGCAATAGCCACAATCTTCAGGACAACCGCCTGTTTTAATAGATAAAAGCGAACTAACCTGAACCTCACCAATTTTATGATAAGTTTTATGTACTTCGGCAGCTTTTGAAATTAATTCCAATAAGGGGGTGTTGTATATATTAAGAATTTCTTGTTTGGTCCAATCTTTAATCATAGCACTAAATATAAATAAAAAAACAATATTAAATTTTAAAAATTTTGAGCAAATTTAAATAATTATCTCTTAAACAACTATACGTCCGTCGCGCATTACGAGTGTTCTGTCAGCCATTTCAGCCAATTCAGAATTATGAGTAACAATTACAAATGTCTGGTTAAAATTTTCTCGTAATTTAAAAAATAATTTATGTAATTCTTTAGCATTTATACTATCTAAGTTACCGCTAGGCTCATCTGCAAAAATAACTTTTGGATTGTTAATTAAAGCCCGTGCAACGGCAACACGCTGTTGCTCGCCACCACTTAACTCTGATGGTTTGTGATTAATTCTATCTTTTAAATTAAATAATTCCAATAACTCTTCTGCACGAATCTCTGCCTCTTTTTTACTTTTTTTTGCAATTAATGCAGGAATACAAACGTTTTCGATAGCAGTAAACTCCGGCAATAATTGATGAAATTGAAAAACAAAACCAATATTTTGATTGCGAAAAGCAGCTAACTTTTTTTCGTTTAATTTAAACACCGATTCATTATTGATAATAACTTCTCCTTCCGAAGCCCTGTCTAAAGTGCCAAGGATGGTTAATAAGGTAGTTTTACCGGCTCCCGAAGAACCAACAATAGAAACAATCTCACCTTGTTTAATTTCGAGATCAACGCCTTTAAGTATTTCGAGGTCGCCAAATTTTTTATGAATATTTTTTCCTACAATCATCAATTAAAATTTTAACCTAAATATAAATAGCACATAAAGGTAATAAGTAAAATGCCAATTGCATCTAAAACTATACCAACCCTAAGCATATCTTTAATATGAATTTCTTTTGTTCCAAAAACAATGGTGTTTGCGGCAGTTGCAACGGGCAACATAAAACCAAGTGAAGCTGCAAACGTTGCCGGCATCATTAGCATTAACGGCGCCACATCCAAATCTTTTTGTAAGGCAATCATTACAGGAATAGCTAATTGAATACTAGCGATATTGGAAGCAAATTCGCTAATAATGGTAACTATGATGCAAATTCCTAAAATAATTAATATAGGCGATACGCCTTTTAAAACAGTTAAACTAGCGGCCAACCAATTACTTAATCCCGTTACTTCAAAACCATAAGCCAAAGCAAAGCCCGAACCAAACATTAAAATAATATCATACCGCAATTTTTTGGCATCGTCCCAAATAAGCAAGGCTTGCCCGCGATTTGTTTTTGAAGGCACTAAAAACAAAACCAATGCTGCCAACAAGGCTACAAAGGCATCGTCTACAAATTTAGGAACCGTAAAAATATGATTCCAACCTTTAAATTTAAAAGCTCCAAAGTCAATATCGGCGCGGGTAAGCCACATTAAAATACATGAAATAAAAATACCAAAAACCCATTTTTCTTCCCACGAAAACTTACCCAATTTCTTATATGCATTTTCAAAAAACTCTTTGTGAATTTTTAATTCAACTTTATTTCTGATAAAATAGAAATTTAATACAAAGAAAGTTAGTACTAAAAACGATAGCGAAATAGGATAACCAATAGCACTCCATTTAAAAAAAGTAAGGTCATTTGCGAAAGGAAAAGCCTCCTTATAGGCCTTAAAAAAATACATGTTTGGCGGCGTTCCCACCGGAGTTGCCATGCCGCCAATAGTGGCCGAAAAAGCAAGGCCTAACAATAATGCGGCAGCAAACTTACCTGCATTTTTATGAATGTATTCTTTAGTTTCGTGAACCAATGCAAAAACAGCACCAAAAAGCATCATGGTGGTGGCGGTATTACTTATCCAGTTACTAATTAAATAAGTAGAAATCATAACGCCAAATAAAATAGTAGAAGGCTTTGTACCAACAATAGTGAGGATTTTTAAGGCGATGCGTTTATGAAGGTGCCATTTTTCTATAGCAAAAGCCAACATAAAACCACCAATAAATAAAAAAACTATACTGTCTGTATATTGTTGCGACACAGTTTTACAATCGCTTATTCCTAAAACGGGTAACATTAAAACCGGCACTAACGCGGTAACAGCAAGACTTACTGCCTCAGAAAACCACCAGGTGCACATCCACAAAGCAACGCCGGCCATTAAACTTACTTGATGGTTATTTTTATCAAGATCGATAACAAACCAAAAAAATAATGCCAATAAAGGGCCAAGTACCTGAAAAAAATATTTTTTATTTGCGCTCAAATACTATTAAAAGTTAAAGTCTGCATGAAGATAATTTAAATATTCATTCCTCTTTAAATATTTTGTTAATTTTGTTGATATGGCAAATTTAGTTACTGTTATTAAAAGTTCGTGGCATTTTGTTACAGAAAAAATCTGGCATATTCGCTTAGATAAAGTTGACAAAAGACAAGGTTTTATTTTAAGACAATTGCGCATTTTTACCCTTGCAATTAAAGGCTTTAATGAAGATAAATGTTTAACTAAAGCAACCGCATTAACATTTTACACGCTTTTTTCTATTGTTCCGATATTAGCTTTAGCCTTTGCTATTTCTAAAGGTTTTGGCTATGAAAAAGATCTTCAAAAGATGATTATTGATAATTATCCGCAATACAGAGATGTTTTAGACCAGGCCTTTATTTCTGCCAACTCAATGCTTGCAAATGCTAAAGGTGGAATTATAGCAGGTTTTGGTATTGTGCTTTTATTATGGAGTGTTTTAAAATTATTAGTAAGCATTGAAGAAAATTTTAATGAAATATGGGAAATAAAAAAAGGTAGAACTTGGGTTAGAAAAGTGACAGATTATTTAACGGTTATGCTCATTAGCCCACTATTATTGATTGTTGGCGGTGGTTTAATGGTTGCCATTCAAACAAAGGTTGGCGATTTGCATATGATTAGTGCAATTTCCACCATACTTTTAAAATTATTAGCTTATGCCCTAATTTCTTTTGTATTCGCCTTTTTATATCTTGTTTTACCTAACACTAAAGTAAATTTTAAATCTGCTATGGTTGCGGCCGTAATTGGCACTATTTTATTTCAACTTTTACAATGGGCCTATGTAAAATTTCAAATTGGTGCCAACTCATTAAATGCAATTTATGGTGGTTTTGCCGCATTACCTTTATTTTTAATTTGGGTACAGTATAGTTGGTATGTTGTTTTATTTGGTGCCGAAATTGCGTTTGCAAATCAAAACGTTGATCACTATGAATTAGAGAATGAAATAACAAAATTAAGTGTACGGTATAAAAAAGTAATTTCATTAATGATTGCCAACCTAGTTGCAAAGGGTTTTTATAATAGCGAAAAACCAATGTCGAGTATTGATATAGCTCAAAAGTTAGATTTACCTGTTAGATTAGTGCGAACCATAATAAACGAATTTGTTTCTACCGGAATTTTTGTTGAAATGAGAACCGATACTGAGAAAGAAATTGTTTATCAACCAGGAATTACTGAAAGTAAGTTTACAGTAAAAAATTTAATTGAAGCTCTAGAGAAAAACGGTGTAAATAATTTGCCGATTAATGACACAAACGAACTTATTCACATCAACAAATTAATGCAGGATTTGGATAAATCTCTTGATTCCGATTTAGGGAATACGTATATTAAAGATATAGTAAAATAAATTGATCAGACTATTAAGCATACTTGCATTTATTTTCTGGACTTTTTATACCAGCGCTCAAACTGATACTGTTATATTAGGTAAAGACACCTCAACACTTACCAAGCCACAAAAAAAAGCCGTGTATTCTACTGCACGAAAAGCAAGTATTATGAGTGCCGTTTTGCCCGGTTTAGGACAAGCTTATAATAAAAAATATTGGAAAATTCCTGTTATTTATGCAGGACTTGGTGGTTTTGGTTATATGTTTTTAACCAACAATAAACAGTATAACTTATATCGGGCAAATGTAATTGCCTATAACGACAACGACTCTTTAACACTTCCTTCAATGCCTGAATATTCAAGCGACCAGTCACAAATATTAAAATTACAATACAGAAAAAACAGAGATTTTGCAGTGATCGGTTTTAGCATCGTTTATTTAATAAATATAATTGATGCCAATGTTGATGCACATTTAAGAACATTTGATGTTAGTGATGATTTAAGTATTCATATAGACCCATGGCAAAGTACTTACAAAACAAGTTTGGGTTACAGAACAGCAACAGGATTATCAATTAAATTAAATTTTAAATAAATTATATGAACATTGCATTATTTGGCTATGGCAAAATGGGTAAAGAAATTGAAGCCATTGCACTAAAAAGAAATCACAACATTGTACTTAAAATTAATAAAGATAATGTGTCAACTATTTCAGATAGTGACCTTAAAAAAGCCGATGTGATAATTGAATTCAGTACGCCTCATGCAGTTTTAGAAAACATAAAAAAATGTATGAATGCTCAAGTACCTGTTGTTGTTGGCACTACAGGTTGGTATGATAAGTTTGAAGAAATAAAAAACATATGCGCAGAAAAAAACGGAGGTTTATTTCATGCAACTAATTTTAGTTTAGGTGTTAATTTATTTTTTAAAGTAAATACCTATTTGGCTGAATTAATGAATAAGTATGATGACTATGATGTTAGTATGGAAGAAATACACCACATTCATAAATTAGATAAACCAAGCGGAACAGCTATTACGCTTGCAGAACAGATCATTAAAAAAATCGACAGAAAAACTAATTGGAGTATTGAAACTAAAAATCCTGAAACATTATTCATTAAAGATATTCGTGAAGGAGAAGTACCTGGCACACATATCATTAAATATCAATCAGAAGTTGATGATATTGAAATAATGCACAAAGCCCATAACCGTAAAGGATTTGCATTAGGCGCTGTTATTGCTGCAGAGTTTTTAAATGGCAAAAAAGGAATTTATACCATGAGCGATATTATTTAAGTTCAAAAAAAATAATTTAAAATTTATAATTCAACATTTATAATTTCTGAGTTATCATTGGTATAAAATATTCGAAAAAGAAGAAAAAGCCGAAGAATACCTTCAGCCAAATACCTTTATTAATTTTGAATTTAATGGTGAAAAAATTTGTGTTGTAAGAACCTCAAAAGGTTTGTTTGCCTTTAACGATAAATGTCCACACAATGGCGCCAGCTTAAGCAGAGGTTTTTGCAGTAAAAAAAACGAAGTTGTTTGTCCGCTGCACCGTTATTCATTTGATCTAGAAAGCGGAAAAGCAACATCTGGCGGAGCATTTGCATTAAAAACCTATCCTGTTGAAATTAAAGAAGACGGTGTTTTTGTTGGCATTAAAGCTAAATGGTGGGAAGCATAGATGAGATAAAGATCTAAGATAAATGATTAAAGATATCCAGAGGAAAAGTCGTATGCCTTAAATCCTGTTTCTTGAATCCCTTAGTGAACTAGATCCATTTTGGTAAAAACTCTTACCGGGTATAGCGCAGCAAAAAAACCAATACTCATTATTAATCCAAAAATCCAAACAAAATCTTTTATCTGAATTTCGATGGGGTAATAAGGAATGATAAATTCATCGCCAAACTTTACCAAATGAAATTGCATTTGTAACCAACAAACAAACAAACCAATTAATAAACCAATAATTGCGCCAACACCGGTTATCAAAAAACCTTCGCGCATAAAAATATTGCGAATTAAATTGATGCTTGCTCCCATGCTGTAAAGCGTTTTTATATCTTTTCTTTTTTCTATTATCAGCATGGTTAACGCGCCAATAATATTAAACGTAGCAATAATTAAAATAAATGCCAAAATTATAAACGTTGCCAGCTTTTCTGTTTCTAATGTTTTAAATAAAACATCATTTAATTGATAACGATTTTTTACTTGATAATTTACTCCAAGCTTTTCTTCTAATGCCGATTGTACATTTTCAGAAGCTCCCTCTTCACATAATATTTCAATAGCGCTTACTTTATTTGGCTCGTCAAATAACTTCTTAGCTGTTTCAATATTTACAAATGCAAATTGGTAATCAAATTCATCATTCAAAGAAAAAACACCGGTTGGCGTGCAATAAATTTGATTAAAATTATCATCGGGATTTAGGCTTCCGGACTTTCCTTTAACAGGACTAAAAACACTTAACTCATTTACAAATTCTCTAATATTCACTTGTAATTGATTAGCAATACCCCTGCCTAAAAGAATATTCTTTTTTGAAAGGTCATTTAAACCATACACGCCATCTTCAACAGACGACTCAATTTGAGCTACTTTATTAAAATTACCATCAACCCCTTTTATTGTTACAAGCGCCTGTTTATCTATATTTTTTAATAATGCTTTATCACTAATAGTTTTTGAAATAATTTTTACGCCGGTAATAGCTTTAATTTCAGAAATTAATTTATCGTTAGCTTCAAAATATTTTCCTTTTACAACGGTTACTTTAAGGTCCGGCTCAAATACATTGTATAAATCAGCCACGGTGCCGGTTAAACCGTTCATGGCCGAAAGAATAATTATTAGTGCAGCGGTGGTAATTGCAATTGCTATAATGCTTATCCAGCTAATTATATTAATGGCATTATTGGATTTCTTAGAAACCAAATAACGTTTGGCTATATAAAATGAAAAATCCAGATTAAATTTATTACTTCTTTAAAAGTGCGTCAATTTTCATGGCATAATCCAACGAATCATCAATAAAAAACATAAGTTCTGGCACAATACGTAATTGTTTTCCTATTATTAAACCTAATTTTTTACGAATTACACTGGTTTGATCTTGAATTAATTTAAAAATTACTGCTTTATCTTTATTACCCATTATACTCAAATAAACCTTTGCTGAGCTTAAATCTGGGCTAATACGCACAGTAGTTACAGTAATAAATCCCCCGCCAAAAAGGGAGCGAGAATCACTTCTGAAAATTTCAGCCAATTCTTTAGCTAATAATTTATTTACTTTTTGTTGCCTAAGGGTTTCCATAGTGTAAATGTACTGAGATTTTTGTAGTATCTTCGCTAATAATTGAAATAAATTCGCGTTTCGCCTTCATGAAAAAGCTATTTTCTGTTTTAAAATACACAACAAATTATAAAGGGTACCTTGTTGCCAATGTATTTTTTAATATTCTTTTTGCCATTTTTAGCGCAGTAAGTCTAACCCTTGCCGTACCTTTTTTAAAATTATTATTTGAAGAAACCAATTTAGTAGAAACCGGGTTAATTCTCTTAAAAGGGAAACCAGACTTTGCATTTTCTTCTGAATATATAAAAGATGTTTCTAACTTTTATTTAGCGGGTTTAATTGTTACCCAAGGCGGTAAAGCAAAGGCACTTATTATTATTTGCTGCATTATTTTTGGAATGACCTTATTTAAAAATATATTTCGTTACATGGCCATGTATTTTATAGCCCCAATTCGTAATGGCGTTGTACGCGACCTTCGCAACAAAATGTATAAAAAAGCAATGGAATTGCCATTGAGTTATTATAGTGAAGAAAAAAAAGGCGATCTTATGAGTCGCATGACCTCTGATGTGCAAGAAATTGAATGGAGTATTATGCAAACTCTAGAAATGATTTTTAGAGAACCTTTAACCATTATTATTTCATTTACCTTAATGATAATAATAAGCATAAAGCTTACCATTTACATTTTATTGCTTTTACCCATTGCAGCTTTATTTATAGCGCTATTAGGAAAAAGTTTAAAAAATGCTTCTCATAAAAGTAAGGAGACCTTAGGTGGTTTAATTAGCGTAATCGAAGAAACACTTGGCAGCCTAAAAGTTATTAAAGCCTTTAGTGCTATAAACCCAATGCGCAAAAAGTTTGAAGATATTAATCAAAGCTACTTCAAACAATCTGTAAGAGTTTATCGTAAAACAGACCTTAGTTCGCCCTTAACAGAAGTAGTAGTTACAGGAATATTAATGTTTATTTTATTTATTGGCGGCAAAATGGTGTTTAATGGCGAGTTAACCGGGCCTTTATTTATGATGTATTTCATATTAGCCTCACAATTAATTCCACCCATTAAACAGCTTACCACTTCATACAGTAATATTCAAAAAGGAGTTGCCAGCGAAGAGCGTATCGATAAAATTTTATTAGCAGATAATGTTATTACTGATAAACCGAATGCTAAAGAAATTGAGAATTTTACTAAAGAAATTGAGTATAAAAATTTATCGTTCGCATACCATAAAGGCGACGATGGCTATGTTTTAAAAGACATTAATTTAAAAATTGAAAAGGGCAAAACCATTGCGTTAGTTGGCCAAAGCGGCAGTGGAAAAACTACCATGGCAGATATGTTGCCTCGCTTTTATGAAAGCGATAAAGGTGCTTTATTAATTGATGGCATTGATATTAAAGATCTTAAAACCGAAAGTGTACGCAAGCACATTGGCGTTGTTACACAAGAAAGTGTTTTATTTAATGATACAGTAAAAAACAACATCATCTTTGGTATGCAAAATGTAACCGAAAATGAAGTGATGGATGCTGCTAAAATTGCCAACGCACATGAATTTATCATGCAACTACCAAAAGGCTATGATACCATTATTGGCGACAGGGGTGGCAAATTAAGCGGGGGTCAACGTCAACGTTTAAGCATTGCACGAGCCATTTTAAAAAATCCTGCTATTTTAATATTAGATGAGGCCACTTCTGCTTTAGATACCGAAAGCGAAAAATTAGTACAGGAAGCCTTAACAAATTTAATGAAAAACCGCACCAGTATTGTTATTGCGCATCGTCTATCTACAATTGCCAATGCCGATGAAATTATTGTAATGAACCAGGGCGAAATTATTGAACGTGGCACACATTCTCAATTGCTTACCTTAAATGGAACTTACAAAAAATTGTGCGACATGCAGAGCTTTAAATAATTGCATTTACATTAACAATCTCTTATCAATAACTATTCTTTTTCATTTTAGAAACAAGCTGACAAAAATTTAACTTCAAAGTTAAATGAGTGGTAAGTTATTTATAGTTCCTACGCCTATTGGCAATTTAGAAGACATTACGCTTCGTGCAATTAATACACTAAAAAGTGTTGATTTAATTTTAGCAGAAGACACACGAACATCTTCTTTTTTATTAAAACATTTGCAAATTGAAAAGCCCTTAAAGTCTTATCACCAGCATAACGAACATAAAATTTTAGAAGAGTTAATTTCATCATTAAATACCGGAAAAAATATTGCACTCATTTCTGATGCAGGAACTCCCGGCATTTCTGATCCGGGATTTTTATTAATTCGCGAAGCTATTGCAAATAATTTATCGGTAATTAGCTTACCCGGCGCCACGGCATTTGTTCCCGCGCTTGTTAACAGCGGCTTACCTTGCAACGAATTTAGTTTTTACGGATTTCTTCCTCAGAAAAAAGGAAGACAAACGCGGTTAAAATTATTAGCGCAAGAAGAAAAAACATTTATCGTTTACGAATCTCCCTTCAGGCTTATTAAATTACTAGAAGAATTTAAAACTTTTTTAGGGGAGGACAGAAAAGTAAGCGTATCAAGAGAAATCTCAAAACTATTTGAAGAAACAAAAAGAGGAACCGTAAAAGAATTAATTACTTACTTTTCTACTAAAACAGTTAAAGGAGAAATTGTTGTTGTAGTTCAAGGAAATAAAAATATCGAAACAGAAACACCAGACACAGAAACAGATGAGTAAAAATCATAAAAAAAACTCTAAAAACACAAAAACTCCGTCACACAACATTGGCGCTCCTCCAGGCACCATGATTTACAATGGACAAGAAAAAGGCCAGCGAATAAAAATTACTTTAATTGAATTTAACGATGCCGAGTATTTTGAAGATGATTTTTATGATCTATCTACCTGTCTTTCGCATGTAAAAGACAATATGGTAAAATGGATAAATGTAGAAGGCGTTCATAATGTAGAATTGATAGAGAAAATTGGCAAACTCTATAATCTTCATCCACTAACCTTAGAAGATATTGTACACATTGATCAACGTCCTAAGTTTGAAGATTACGATCATTATGTTTTAGCGATTCTTAAAATGATTATGTATGAACAAGAAGTTCGCGCCGAACAACTTTCATTAGTATTAGTAGAAAACACTGTTATTTCATTTCAAGAACCAAATGGCGGCGATGCATTTGATATTATTAGAACACGCTTAAGACAAAACAAAGGACGTGTTCGAAAACTTGGTGCAGATTATTTATTTTATGCCTTAATGGATGCTGTGGTAGATTGCTATTTTAATGCCATCGAAAAAATTGGCGATAAGGTTGAAAAGATTGAGGAAGAAATTATTAATGAACCAAGAAGAGAATCGCTTATTGAACTTTATAATTTAAAACGCGAAGTTATTTATTTGCGAAAGCAGGTATGGCCATTGAGAGATATGATTAGTAATTTACTACGATCAGAAACTGCTTTTATTACTTCTAGTACGCAATTATTTTTTCGCGACCTGCAAGATCATAGCACCCGTATTATTGATACCGTAGAGACCTACAGAGACCTTTTAAGCGGCATTATGGATATTTACCTAAGTACAAATGCTAATAAAATGAATGAGGTAATGAAAGTACTCACAATCATTTCAAGTATTTTTATTCCGGTAACGTTTATTGTTGGTGTTTACGGGATGAATTTTGAATTTATGCCCGAATTAAAATCCCCTTATGGATATGCGATTGTTTGGGGAATAATGTTGTTAATAATTGCTGGTCAGATAATTTATTTCAAGAAAAAGAAGTGGATGTAGAATTCACTACAAATTCTACCACCACATTAGGTTAATTCTACAGCGTTTGGGTATTTCGCCTTCCAATTTTTTAAACTTTCTTTTGTTCTAACTGTAATAACTGTACGTGCGTCAATTCTTAGTTTTACTAAGTATGTGCTTCCCTTCACCTCTGCCGCTTTTTTTACTTTTGATTTTGTTGCTCTCATTTTTTTTCGTAATCGTGATTCTTAATATACAACGCAAATAAAAACATTTTGTTTGATTATTAACGTTAATTTAAGCTAATATACAAAAAATTTCGACATGCCAAAATTTATAACGACAAACGCCCCAAAAGGGGCGTTTGATTATAAAAATATTTATGAACTATTATTTTACTTGGTTAATAACCGCAGCAAAAGCTTCAGGATGATTCATAGCAAGATCTGCTAATACTTTACGGTTTAATTGTAAACCTTTAGCATTTAATTTACCCATAAATTCTGAGTAACTCATACCGTGCTCTCTAACACCTGCATTAATACGTTGAATCCACAAACCACGCATTGTACGTTTTTTGTTTTTTCTATCGCGATAAGCATAAGTTAAACCTTTTTCAAGGGTATTTTTGGCAATTGTCCAAACATTACCTCTTGCACCCCAATAACCTTTGGTTAAATTAAGGATTTTTTTTCTGCGAGCCCTGCTGGCTACGTGATTGACGCTTCTTGGCATTTTTTTTAATTTTTACTTTGAATTTTAGTGCTCAGTTAAGAGGCTTTTAGACTAAAATTCGGGTTAAACACTTGTTTAATTAACCGATGTCGATAATTTTTAAAGAACTTTCGCTTAGATACTTAACATGAACTTTACGTTCTTAGTATCAGCTGCGCTTACTAAACCACTCTTAGTTAAACCGCGTTTACGGTCTTTTTCTTTCTTAGTTAAGATGTGACGTTTAAAAGCATGCTTTCTTTTAATCTTACCGCTTCCAGTCAGGCTAAAACGCTTTTTAGCGCTGGAATTAGTTTTCATTTTTGGCATTTTTTCTTTTTTTTTAGGTTGGCAAAGATATTGATTTATTCGTTTTACGCAAAGATTAAATGACTTTATTTTAAGAATCCCTCATTTTCAATGAATAAAAGAGGGTTCTAATTCTAAAACCCTCCTCTAATTCACTTAAAATAACCATTTTAACATAATTCTGTACTATTTTTCAAATACAGGTAATCTTCCAAAAGTTGCAGGAATTTTGAGACTTTCTGCTTTTTGCTCAATAGACTCTACTAAAGTCTTCATTTCTGAAATTGAACTGTAAATTGGTTTAAATTCTGTTTTTAATTTAGCAAACTTATCAGTCATGGTTTGCGTTGGCCCCATAGATTGGCTCCAGCTTCCGCTAACAATTCCTTCTACCGAACCAATAAAACCCGGCAAGGTCTCAAACTCATGTTTAGCAAGACTTCCATCGCCATTTAAAGCAATATCAATTGCTTTTTTCTTTGTTTCAAAAGTATTTATATCTGCTAATAAAGCAACCGCATTTACATTTCCATTTAATACACCTTTTTTAAGGAATTTAATTCGTTCTTTTAAATGCTCATAATAATCAGCCGTTCCTAAAACAACACGTCTAAATTCACTAATATCTTTATTATATCCTGCAAGCTTTTGCTGATCAGGCAGAGGAAGTGTTGTTTGATTTAACGATGAAATAGTAAAAGCAGTTTTTTCAACTAAATTTTCAATTTTACCATTGTAAACTCTATCTAATTTAATAAAGTATTTTCCCGGTACAGCCACCGGACCTTCATCTGCAGAATAATATGGATTGGATTCATCAGGTGTTTGAAAATTTACAGGAGATGTAACATCATAACGCCCATTCCAAACAACACGCGCTAAACCTTTTTTGGCAGGCAAATTTATTTTGCGCACATCGTTACCTTGCTCATCTGTAATTGTTGCAATTAAATAAGCGGCCTCCTCTGTATCTTCTAATCTAATAGTATCTGCTGTTGGATAATATACCGGTTCACCCTTTTTAATTTTTTCCTTTTCGCTTTCTGTTCTTTTATCCTTTAGTGTTTTTAAATCATCTTTTACATAATACGAAATAGTTGCTCCAATTGGCGGATTTGGCGAAGTAAAAAACGATTCTCCTTGAAATGATTTTCCTTTATGACCATAAGGTGTAGATGGATGAAAAACTAACCCGTTCTTTATTGGAAAAATAACAGCAGTCTTTTTTAAATCTTCTGCTTTTAAATTTTGTAATAATGAATAATCATCTAACACAAAAAATCCTCTACCAAACGATGCTAGTACTAAATCATTCTCTTCTTTTTGAATGGCAATATCTTTAATACAAACAGATTGTGGTAAACCCGAAGTTAGCTCTACCCAATTTTTTCCTGCATCTAAACTAAAATAAAAACCAAATTCTGTTCCGCAAAAAATTAGCTCCGGATTTTTATGATCTTCTGCAATGCTATACACAGAGCCTAATTCAGGAAGTGTTGTACTAATATTAGTCCATGTTTTTCCTTTATCAGAACTCTTAATTAAGTATGGTTTAAAATCGCCTTGACGGTGATTATTAAAAACAGCGTAAACTACATTTTCGTTATGTTGCGATGCTAATAAATAATTTACAAGAGGTTGCATTTTAACTCCACTAACCGCAATTTGAGGGATACCGACAATGTTATCAATTTTTGTCCAATTGCTACCACCATTATCTGTAACTTGAATTAAACCATCATCTGTACCTGCATAAATTAAATTTTCATTTTTTGGAGACTCTGTAAGCGCAGTAATATTGCCAAAAAGAGAAGTAGAAGCATTTTTAGCAACCGCATCCATACTCCAAACTTTACCCATAACAGCTAATTTATTTCTATCAATACCTCTTGAAAGATCCGGACTAATTACTTTCCATGAATTTCCTCTTTCGTCGCTTCTAAAAACTTTATTGGCGGCAAAATAAATTCGTTTGTTATCAAAATTACTAATGAGGATTGGAGCATCCCAGTTAAAACGATAAGCTGGTTCGCCATCTTTTTCAATTGGTTTAATGTCTACAATTTCTCCGTTCTTTTTATCGTAACGTACTAATCCACCATATTGCCATTCGCTATAAATAATATTTGGTTCTTTTGGATCCACTCTACTTTGAAATCCATCGCCACCAACCGTTACAAACCAGTCTGCATTAATAATTCCGGTACCGCTCATTGTGCGGCTTGGTCCGCCAAGTGTATTATTATCTTGGGTTCCCCCATAAATATTATAAAATGGTTTTGCGTTATCTACACACACTCTATAAAATTGTGTTATCGGCAAATTTCCTTTAAAGTCCCAATTAGCTGCGTTATCAAAGCTCTCATAAAGTCCGCCATCACAACCCATTAATAGGTGGCCTGTATTTTTTGGATCTATCCATAAAGCATGATTATCAACGTGCTTATGTTTTTCACCCATGCCGTTAAATGTTTTTCCTCCATCGGTTGAAACCTGTGCCCATGTTTCCATTGAATAAACTTTGTCAGGATTTTTTGGATCCGCAATAATTTCCTGATAATAATTTCCATCGCCTGCATGTGCACTTTGTTTTTCCCAACTTGCGCCTCTATCGGTACTTTTGTAAAAACCTTTATTTTCTTTTCCTTCAATTATTGCATAAATAATATCGGTATTTGCAGGTGAAATAGCCAAGCCAATTCTTCCTTTATCATCAGCGGGTATGCCATTGGTTAATTTATTCCAAGTGGCGCCAGCATCGGTACTTTTATAAATAGCACTTTCTGGTCCACCGCTAATAAATGTCCATTCGTGACGGCGACGTTGATGCGCACAAGCATATAAAATATTTGGATGATTTGGATCGATGTGTACTTCATTAAATCCGGTGTTTTCACTTACAGTTAAAACTTGTTTCCAAGTTTTTCCGCCATCGGTTGTTTTATAAATTCCACGCTCTCCACCGCTACTCCATACCGGACCATATGCTGCAACATAAACAATGTCAGAGTTATCAGGGTCTATTGCAAAATTACCAATGTGCTCTGATTTTTTTAATCCCACATTTTTAAACGTTTTACCGCCGTCTTCGCTTTTATAAACACCATCACCGTACCCAACGGCTCGCTGATTGTTGTTTTCGCCACTACCAACCCAAATAATATTAGTATTGTTTTTATCAATAGCAACGCACCCTATAGAATAAGCGCCTTGCCCATCAAATATTGGCTCAAAGGTTACGCCTGCATTTTTTGTTTTAAAAACGCCACCTGCAGCAGCTGCAATATACCATTCATTTTTATTTTTTGGATTTACAGCAATATCAATTACACGCCCTGAAGTTACAGCAGGACCAATGTTACGGAACGATAAAGCGGAATACGTTGATGGATTTAAAAACTGGGGCTTTTCGGCTGGCTTTTTTTCATCCTCCTTTTTTGGAGTTTCTTTTTTTTGCGCAAACGAATTTGATGCAACAAAAATAATAGCTAATGATAAATACTTAATTTTTTTCATCTGTTATATTTATAGGATAACAAAACTAACATTTAAAGCATGCTAACCAAAATCGTTAAAATTAAACGAATTCAACAAGTGCTTAAATATCAATACGTTAAATGCTTTTATAAATTAACCTTATTATCAAATTCACGCTAAAAGGGGGATGTTTATTTTTTAAGATTATAGGTGTTGGCTGTATAATTATAAAATTTAGACTAACCTAAAAATATATTTAGTGTTATAAAATTTATTATTTTTGCACATGACAATTTCGTTAACGGAAGAAAATTATTTAAAAGCTATTTATACCCTTAGCCATTTATTTGATGAGTCGGAAGTGAGTACCAACCAAATTTCTGATCATCTTAAAAATAAAGCCGCAACTGTTACAGATATGCTTAAACGTTTGGCTGAAAAAAAACTAATTAACTACATACCTTACCAAGGCGTTAAACTCACCGAAAAAGGGAAACGCACAGCCATTAAAGTTATACGCAAACACCGTTTGTGGGAAGTTTTTTTAGTTAACAAGTTAAAATTTAAGTGGGACGAAGTGCATGAAATTGCAGAACAATTAGAACATATTAACAGTGATGAACTTATTCAGCGCTTGGATGAATTTTTAGGGAAACCAAAATTTGATCCGCACGGCGATCCAATACCTGATGCGAATGGCCAATTAAATGTTATTAAAGCCCTTCCATTAAATCAACATAAAGCTAAGGGAACATTTATTTTTGTTGGCGTTAACGAGCATTCAAAAGCTTTTTTACAACACCTTACTTCAATTGGCTTAAAAATTGGCAATACTATAAAAGTAGAAGAGATTAATGAATTTGATAATTCATTTAAGGTAAAGATGAATAAAAATAACAGTCAGTTTTTTAGCAATAAAGTAGCTTCTAATATTTTAGTAGAGATAAAAAAATGAGCAAGTCGTTAGAAGAAGTTAACTCGAGTGTAAATACAACCACCGGCGGAAGTATAAAAAGACTCTTGGCATTTTTAGGACCGGCCTACATGATTAGTGTTGGCTACATGGACCCGGGCAATTGGGCAACCGATATTGCTGGCGGCAGCAAATTTGGTTTTAGTTTATTGTGGGTATTAATAATGAGTAATATTATTGCATTACTTCTGCAAAGCCATTGTGTAAGATTAGGCGTTGTTAGTGGTAAAGATCTTGCGCAAGCATCTAGAGAAACGTATCCTAAATTTGTAAATTTATTTTTATATGGTTTGGCCGAAATTGCCATTGCAGCTTGCGATTTGGCAGAAGTAATTGGCATGGCCATTGGTATTCATCTATTATTTCCAAACGTTAGCATATTAACGGGAGTTTGCATCACAGTGCTTGATAGTTTCATTTTATTATTTTTATTACATCAAGGCATTCGTAAATTAGAAGCCTTTATTATTTGTCTTGTTTTATTAATTGGCGTTTCGTTTTTTATTCAATTAACCATTGCAAAACCAGCTATTGGTGAAATTGCAGGAGGTTTAATTCCGTTTATTCAAAACGATGAAGCATTATATATCGCTATTGGTATAATTGGAGCAACCGTAATGCCCCATAATTTATACTTGCATAGTTCTTTGGTTCAAACCAGAAAGTTTGAACGAAATCCGGTAGCAATAAAAAAAGCCATTCGATTTAATATTATTGATAGTGCCATTGCTTTAAACTTGGCCTTATTTGTGAATGCAGCAATTTTAATTTTAGCGGCAACCACTTTTTTTAAATCAGGTCGACACGATGTAAGCGAAATTCAAGATGCTCATGAATTATTAGCGCCTATGCTTGGCAGTACCCTTGCTCCTATTTTATTTGCAGTTGCTTTAATTGCCGCCGGCCAAAGCTCAACCATAACGGGTACTTTAGCCGGGCAAGTAGTAATGGAAGGTTATTTGAATTTACGTTTACAGCCTTGGATAAGAAGATTGTTAACGCGTTTAATTGCCATTGTGCCGGCATTTTTAACCATTTACATTTTAGGTGATGGCGCAACCGGAAAACTATTGATATTAAGTCAGGTTATTTTGAGTTTACAACTAGGTTTTGCTGTTATTCCATTAATACATTTTGTAAGTAATAAAAAGAAAATGGGGGAATTTGTAATTCCTGCTTGGCAAAAAATTCTTTCGTGGGTGGCGGCATTAATAATTATTTCATTAAATGTTAAACTGGTATTTAACGAAATATCTGATTTAATACTCACCAGCGATTCGCCAATATTAATAAGTTTTACGGTTGTGCCGCTTTGCATTTTTTGTTTTTTAATGTTGATTTATATTACCGTTGTACCTTTTATCACAAAAGAAAGAGAGCATAAAAATTCTGACTTCCATAATGAATTAGCGCCATTGAAATTAGATTTTCAGGCAAAACTACAGCGCATTGCAGTAACCGTTGATTTTAGCGAGAGTGACAATAAGGCTATTAACAAAGCTTTGCAATTGGGCAATACCACTTCCACGTTAATTTTAATTCATATTTTAGAAAGCACAAATGCCATGGTTTACGGCGAAAATTCATTTGATTTAGAGCGTGAAGAAGATTATCAAAAACTAAAAAAATATCAACACGAATTACAAGAACAAAATATTAATACCGAAATTCAATTAGGCTTTGGTATTCCTAAACAAGCAATACCCGAAATTTTAATAAAAAATAATTGTGATATTATTATTATGGGAACTCATGGTCATCGCACCATTAAAGACATTTTATTAGGAAGTACCATTGAAAGCGTAAGGCATGATATAAAAATTCCGTTGGTGTTGGTTTAAGAAATTTCATGTCATGCTGACGAAGGAAGCATCTGTTTCCTAGATCCCTCTTTCATCGGGATGACATCAAGAATTAATTAGCTCTATTAATTTTTTACAATTCTCGCTGTTGTTAAAATTTAAAAGTTGCTTTTCTCTTTCGTGGGTATTTAATTTAGAGAATTCATTTTCAAAAACAGAATTAATTTTTTGAATAAATTCATTCGCGCTATTGGCTAAGATAAAACTTGAGTTCGCAGTAATTCCCGTTCCTTCTATCATGTTTTTATTACAAATAATATACCTGCCTTTAAATAAAACATTTAACAATTTTAATTTTAATCCTGTTGGCTGTGCAGTATATAAAACATGAATTTGCGCGTCATGAATTAGTTGATTCATTTCGCTTTCGGGTGGACTAATAATTAAACTTATATGCTTGTGCTTTTTTATTATTTCAATTAAAAATGGCGGAGGGTTTAATCCTGCTATTGTTACAGGTAAATCAATTTTAGAAAATACATTTTCTATTAACCAAATAGCCGCTTCATAATTTTCTGAAATACTTAAATTGCCATGAAACAAAATAAATTTACCTTTTCCCTCTTTACAGGTTACCATTTCATTTACATGAAAGCTTGGCAAATAGTGGGTGGAAACCTTTGGATAATTTAATTTAAAATAATCAGCATCTGTTTTATTAACCGCCAAAATAACATCGGCAAAATTTATAATCGCTTCAAATCGTTTTAATTTTTTTGCTTCTATTTTTAAATAGATTTTTTTTAAACTGTTTTTTTCTGATTTTGATAATTCAGAATAATAATCGTGCTCAATATTACTATGGCGATATATTTTTTTGCGATTCTTAAAGCGCTTGTCGTTTAATAAATAGCAGGTATGCAACACTTCAAATAATATCGGAAAATCGTTTGATAATAAATTTTTTTCTAACTCTTTGGATTGCCTTGATTTTACGGTGTAAGGAAGTAATGACAAGTTTGCTAAAAATCCGGTTTTACGCGGATAATAATACACCTTCTCACATAAGGCTTCAAGTTCAGGCGCATTTAATCTGCCGTAAGTAAAACAATGCAGATGAATTTTAATGCCTGCCTTTTTAAGCCAAACCAATTTATAATACACATCAATAACACCACCATAATTGGCAGGAAAGGGCACATCAAAAGAAATTATGTTTATGGCATTACTCACTGGTCAAAGATGACCATTTTTATTCAAAATAAAAACCATTTGCGTTTATTCCCGCTTTAAAATAGGTTTTCTGATTGCCGTTTGCATCAAAAATATAAATAGTTGATTTTTGAACATAGTCTAAAGCATCGGAAACATAAATGCTAAAATCGTTAGGGTTTATACCCAGACCATAAAAATTTTTTGTTCCATTGGCAATAAACGCTGTTGCGGGAAGCGCCGATGAATTTATACCCATTTTAAAAACACCGCCATTTAAAAAATACAAGGTGTCTTTAGTTTTATTTAAACACAAACTATTTGGAGAGTTGTTAGTTGGAAATTGATAGGTAGCCTCAACTATATTGGTAACAGGGTCTATTCGCGATAATTTACCTAAAACAGAATTAGCATTATCGCCACTGCTTAATACCCAAACCTTATCATTTTTATCAATAACAATACTTCCTGCATTTACACCAACATTTATGCTGTCTGATTTCGTATCATTAAGGGTATTTACTATGTAAGTGTAATTCCGTTTCATATTAGTTACAAAGGCTTTATTATAAATTAAAACCATTTGCTCAGTCCATCCGCTGCAAGGGATTGAGGCCGTTTTAGTATTTGAATTAAGATCTAAAACACTTATAGCATTTCCATTATAATCGCTAACATATGCCTTTTGATTTGTGATTGGCAAAACATAGCGAGGCGAAGAAAGATTTGTTATTTGTGTTACTTTTTTAAACTGCGCATCACACACAATAATTTTTCCCGAATTGTTGACTACCAAATAAAACTTACTGTTAACGCTAGATAAACTCTGAGCAACATCGCCCACTAAAGGCGAACTTATGTTTTGAGTTTGATAAAAATTTTCAATTACGGTGTTATTTCCTGTATCATATAATGAAACAGAAGCATTACCACTACCATAATTTCCTTCGTTTATCACATACACTTTTTTAGCTGACGTAAGCTGTATTTGAGGTTGTATAACATCTTGAGGTTTATCTTTAACACAAGAAATAAACAACGGAATTAATATAATAAATTGAAAATATTTTTTCATAAAAAAAGTAAGGCGCAGCAATTTATTACTGCGCCTGTTTATTAGTTTTTAATTATCTTTTTTACTGAGCTTTTATTTCCGGCACTTACAGCTAAAAAATAAACACCACTTTGCAAGAAATTTAAATCTAAATTAGATTGCATTTCCGTTACCTGTTGTTTAAAAACAATTTTACCTGTAACATCACTAACAACAACAGTTGCTTCTATATTATCTGTTACATTAATAAGTAATAAACCATTAAAAGGGTTTGGATAAACATTAAATTTTATACTAGTGTTATACTCTGCAATACCAACACTAGATTGGGTGGTTGTAAAATTATCAATACCAAAAAACAAAGGCGTATTAATTCCAAAAGAA
>Ga0066439_1000290_pt1 | contig 20939 bp, 16 predicted proteins | sample LakWasMet57_HOW8_2_FD_59527 | JGI IMG/M metagenome (GOLD analysis project Ga0066439, IMG submission 59527) | Freshwater sediment methanotrophic microbial communities from Lake Washington under simulated oxygen tension - Sediment Metagenome 57_HOW8 | ecosystem: Environmental > Aquatic >...
AATTTTATGTCGCAAAAAGCCGGCATTGTTTTTACAAATATGGATACAACGGTAAATCCTAAAAACGATTTCTATTCATTTTGCAATGGTAATTGGCAGAAAAAATTTGTTCTACCCGAAAGTGATGCGCGTTACGGCAGTTTTAATGAAATTCACAACAATAATTTAAAAAACATTAAAATAATTTTAGATAATGCCTCTAAAAATAAAACAGCTGCACCAAATTCAAACGCCCAAAAATTAAGAGATTTTTATAATACAGGAATGGATTCTGTTAAAGCAGATAAACTTGGTTACTCCCCTATCAATAATCAATTACTTCAAATAGATAAAGTAAAAACCGTTAACGATTTGCTTATTTTAAAATCGAATTTTGATTTTGATGGCATTACTTTATTTTTTGGAGGAGGCGTTTCACCGGATGCAAAAAACAGTAAAAAAAATTCGTTTGGCCTTGCGCAAGCAGGACTTGGATTGGGTGATAGAGATTACTATTACTCATCGCAATACGACCAAATTAGAGCCGAATATAAAAAATATTTAGCTGCTTTATTTGAATTAACCGGAAACACAAAAAGCATAAGCGAAACCAATGCACGATTAGTTTTTGAGTTTGAAAAACAACTGGCCGACAAAGCCCTTACGCGTTTAGAAATGAGAGATGTTGAAAAAATGTACAACGTGTACTCTCAAAAAAATTTAGCAGAATTAACGCCTGCTATAGATTGGAATTCATACTTCAAAGAAAAAAACATGAAACAACCTGATACGGTTATAGTAGCCATGGTTGATTACTTTAAAAATTTAAATGCTTTATTAGGTTCAACATCCATTGAAACTTTAAAAATATATGCAAAGGCTCAACTTATTATGGAAGCTGCTCCTTACTTATCAAGTGCATTCGAAAATGTAAATTTTGCGTTTAGAGGTAAAGTATTAAGTGGTGCAAAAAAAATGAAACCTCGTTGGGAGCGTGTTCAAGGCACTATGGATAAAGTTATGGGTGATATCGTTTCTGAAGAATTTGTAAAAAAACATTTTACACCAAAAGCTAAAGCTAAAGTAAATTCATTAATTGATAATCTTGTTCTTGCGTATCGCCAACGCATTGCTTCAAGAGATTGGATGGATGCCGAAACTAAAAAACAAGCAAACAGAAAATTAGACCTTTTAATTAGAAAGGTTGGTTATCCGGAAAAATGGAAAAATTATTCAACACTTCCCATTTCAACAGAAAGTTATTGGTCTAATTACATTAAAGGCGCAAAATATGCCACTATTGAAAATTTAGCAGAGTTACAAAAACCGGTTGACAGATATAAATGGCAAATGACACCAGTTACTGTAAACGCTTATTACGATCCAACAACCAACGAAATAACTTTTCCTGCAGCCATACTTCAACCCCCGTTTTTTGATGCAGATGCTGAAGACGCTGCCAATTACGGAACAATGGGGGCAATCATCGGCCACGAATTAACTCACGGTTTTGATGATCAAGGAGCACAATTTGATGCTGATGGAAATATGAAAATGTGGTGGACGAAACAAGATTATGAAAACTTTAAAGCAAAAACAGTAAAAATTGTAAATCAATTTAATAATTATGTTGCCATAGACACTATGAGAGTAAACGGCAGTATGACCCAAGGCGAAAATATTGCCGATTTAGGTGGCTTAACAATGGCTTACTACGCTTACAAAAGATCTTTAGGCGGAATCGCATCTGTTAAACTAGGCGGCTTTACCGGCGAACAACGTTTTTTTATTGCTTGGGCGCAAGGCTGGAAAAGCATTTGCAGAGATGCCGAACTTAAGCGTTTATTAACTGTAGATTACCACTCTCCGGGATACTTTAGAGCCTTTGCTCCGCTTTCTAATTTAAAAGAATTTTACGAAGCCTTTAATGTAAAAGAGGGAGATAAAATGTTTACTCCCGAAAGTAGTCGCGTAGAAATTTGGTAAACCAATTGCATAAACTATTATTATTTTGTTTGCTGCCTTTATGCTTTAAAGCGCAAATAAGTACTGTTGTTGAAAATTGGAAAGCTGACAAAGATTTAAAAAGTGCTACACTTAGTTTTTGCGTGCTGGATGCAAAAACAGGAGAAGTAATTAATGAATTAAACTCACACCAATACGTAATCCCTGCAAGTACGCTTAAGGTTATAACAACCGGTGCAGCTTTAGGTACCCTTGGTTCTACTTTTAGATATTCCACTAAGCTTTATCATACCGGAAATTTTAATAAAGAAACCGGCGTTGTAAATGGCGACTTGATAATTTACGGCAGCGGTGACCCCACTTTACAATCTGAATATTTTACAAAAGACACTAATCAAATAACCGATAAGTGGGCTCAAATATTAAAAGAAAAAGGGATAAAAGAAATTAAAGGAAAAATAATTGGCGATGCAAGTTGTTTTGATAGAAGTATTCCCGGTAATTGGATATGGGCAGATATAAGTAATTATTTTGGCGTAGCACCATGTGGCTTATCCTTCAACGACAATAAATTTAAAATCATTTATAACAGCAAAGAGATTGGTAGCAAGGCGGTAGTAGACAGAACCATTCCGGCCTATTGCAACAGTACTATTTGCATTAACTCAAATGTTATAAGTAAGGGTACCGAAGATGATGCGTTTGTTTTTGGCGACCCTTATAGTTTTACTAAAGATGTTAGTGGAAAAATTCCTCCAAACAAAACAAATTTTGAAGTTGAGGCTGCCCTACCCGACCCTGCCCTTATGTGCGCCGAAAAATTATTTACTTCCTTAACTAAACTTGGTATTAAATGTAATCCAAAAACTATTGAATCAAATTATAAACGAAATGATAGTGTGATTACAAAACAACTACTTTATTCGCATCTATCTCCAACACTCGATAAAATAGTTTATCATACCAATTTAAAAAGTAATAATTTATATTGCGAAACACTTTTAAGAAGTATTGGCAAGGGTAGCATGTATTCGGGAATTGACATTGTAAGCAACTATTGGCAAAAAAAAGGATTAGATGTTACTGAACTTTTTATGGTAGACGGAAGCGGTTTAAGTCGCGCCAATACGGTAACCACAAATTTTCAGGCAAATTTATTAACTAAAATTTATAACGACAGTACACTTTTTAAAACATTTAACAGTTCGCTTCCGGTGGCAGGAAAAAGCGGTAGTATGAGCAATATTGGCAAAGGAAAATTAATAGAAAATAATATGCGTGCCAAAACAGGCTATATTAACCGTGCGCGTGGGTATTGCGGCTACGTAAAATCAAAATCGGGTAAAGACCTTGCCTTTTCTGTTTTGTTTAATAATTACAATTGTTCGGCAAAAGAGGCAAAAGTTAAGATTGAAAAATTTTTAATTGAGTTGGGAGAACTTTAACTTTGTAATAATTAAAAAATAGAAATTTTCTCTTTTTTAATTCACCAAAAATAATCTATTACTAAAATAAATTATAAGCCTATGAAATATCTTATAAAAAATGCCACTCTAGTTAACGAGGGAGAAATTGGAGTTTATGATGTTTTAATTGAAAACCAATTAATTTCTAAAATTGATAGAGATATTGAATTAGACAATTCCTACACTTTAATAAATGCCGAAGGTTTATATTTATTACCTGGGGCTATTGATGATCAAGTACACTTTCGCGAACCAGGCTTAACGCATAAAGGCGAAATATATACCGAAGCAAAAGCTGCTGTAGCAGGCGGCGTTACATCCTACATGGAAATGCCTAACACAGTTCCACAAGCGGTTACAATAGACGAATTAGAAAAAAAATATACTAGAGCCTCAAATTGTTCACTCGCTAATTATTCTTTTTTTATGGGTGGCACAAACCATAATTTAGAGGAAACTTTAAAGGTTGATTACTCAAAAGTTTGTGGTCTTAAAATATTTATGGGCTCTTCAACTGGAGATATGTTAGTAGATCATCAAGAGGTGCTTGAAGGTTTTTTCTCAAAAACTAAAGGCCTTATTGCTGTGCATTGCGAATTTGATCCAATGGTTAAAGAAAATCAAAAACGCATGATTGAAGAATATGGCGAAGACCTTGCACCGTATTTTCATCCAATTATACGCAACGAAGAGGTGTGTTACAAATCTTCTTCTCTAGCGGTTGAACTCGCAAAAAAATACAATACCCGTTTGCACATTCTACATATTTCAACAGCAAAAGAACTAGCGTTATTCTCAAATAAAATTCCATTAAAAGAAAAACGAATAACTGCCGAAGCTTGTATTCATCACCTTTGGTTTAGCGATGAAGATTATAAAGCCAAAGGTAATTTGATTAAATGGAATCCCTCAGTAAAAACAGCTTACGATCGCGATAAAATTTTTGAAGCTGTTTTAAACGATACCATCGATGTAATTGCCACAGACCATGCGCCGCATACCATCGAAGAAAAAAGCTTGCCTTATTTACAAGCACCAAGCGGTGGCCCATTGGTACAACACAGTATTATTGCCATGTTGGATTTTTATCATAACAAAAAAATTACCTTAACTAAAATAGTCGAAAAAATGAGTCACAACGTTGCCGACCTTTTTAGAATTGAAAAAAGAGGTTACATTAGAGAAGGTTATTTTGCCGATCTTGTATTAGTTAATTTAAACAAACCGCAAACCGTTACCAAACAAAATATTTTATATAAATGTGGCTGGAGTCCTTTTGAAGGCCACACTTTTAAAAGTAGTATCGAAAAAACATTTGTAAATGGTCATTTAGTTTACGACAATGGCAAATTTGACGAAACTAAATACGGGGCGCGTTTATCGTTTAAACATTAAACAATGGAATTTAAAAAGCTAAATTCTATTTTACCATCTGTTATTGCTACTGCAAAAAAAGCAGGTAATTTTATTCGAACCGAACGAAAAAATTTTTCTACTGATAAAATAGAAATAAAGGGCCTTAATGATTTAGTAAGTTACGTTGATAAAAAATCGGAAGAAATTATTGTTGCCGATTTGCACTCTATTTTTGCCGAAGCCGGCTTTATTGTTGAAGAAAACACTCGCTCCGAAAAAAAAGAATACAATTGGATAGTTGACCCCTTAGATGGTACCACAAATTTTATACATGGTATTACTTGTTACGCCGTTAGTATTGCCCTTGAGCACAATGGCCAAATTATTTTAGGTGTAGTTTATGAAGTAAGTAGAGACGAATGTTTCTCTGCGATATTAGGAGGAGGAGCCTTTTTAAACGAAAAACCTATTAACGTGTCAAAAAATAAAACCTTAAAGGATGCGTTAATTGCTACCGGTTTTCCTATTTATAATTTTGATAGAATTAACCCCTATTTAAAAACTTTAGAGCATTTTATGCGAAATACTCATGGCATTAGGCGCATTGGTGCTGCCGCTGCCGACCTCTGTTACTTGGCCTGCGGACGAGTAGATGCCTTTTTTGAATACAACCTAAATCCTTGGGATGTGGCGGCCGGAGCACTAATAGTTACGGAGGCCGGAGGCAAACTATCTGATTTTAATGATGGTAATAATTGGCTATTCGGAAAAGAACTAATTGCAGCAAATTCAATAGTTTTTGAGCCGTTTTCTAGCGTAATTACTGCAAATTTCGCTCAAAACAACAAAACAAACGACTAATTTTAGCAGTTAACTTGTAAGGATAATTTTTGTCTAAATGCATTTTTTTCTATATTTAGAGTCTAATACAACATTTTAAAACCCGAACTATTAATTTATACTTTATGAAACGTATTATTTTTATTTTATTGTTAGTGCAATTGGTTAGTGTTTTTCGCTCGCAAACTACTAATACTAGAAGCTGGAGAAAAACCGAAAAAGACTCTATGGCAAATGCTTTTTTGCTTTATGAAGAAAAAAACTACAAAATGGCACTTCCTTATTTTGAGAATATTCACAAGAATCATCCTAAAGAAGAATTTGTTAAATACGTTTATGGTAAAACGGCGCTTTACAGAAGTGATAAATACGAAGACGCTTTAAAAATGTTGCAAGAAATTTATGCTAAAAATCCAAAAGTAGATATTATTGAATATGATTTAGCCCGTGCCCTACACTACAATTATAAATTTGATGAAGCTTTAGAAATGGTTGACCGTTTTATGGCTAATAAACGTACTAAGCCTGAAGAAAAACCTGCCGCTGAATTTTTAAAAAAATACATTCTAAATGCAAAATATTACGGATCAATTCCAACAGCTGCAAAAATCACCAACATTGGAACTCCTATAAATAGCCCCGACGAAGAGTATGTACCAACCATTTCGGCCGATGAATCGGTAATGATTTATACCTATACCGGACCAAAAAGCAAAGGCGGAAAACTAAATGAAACCATTATGATGCCGGATTCGATTAATGGTATTTACCTTGAAGATGTATACATGTCAATTAAAGCTAACGATCAATGGCAAACCCCAATACCGTTAGATAACATTAATACTAAAAGCCACGATGCGGCAATTTCATTAAGTCAAGATGGCCAAACATTATTTATTTATAAAGATGATGCAGAAGGACATGGAGATATTTACCAAAGTAATTTAGTTGGCGAAACGTTTTCGTTTGCTACAAAATTAAAAGGACAAATAAATACTATTTCGCAAGAAGGCCATTGTTCGTTATCACCAGATGGTAAAACGCTTTATTTTACAAGCGATCGCCCCGGTGGATTTGGCGGAAGAGATATTTACAGAGCTAAATTAATGGCAGATTCTACTTGGGGAAATATTGTAAACCTTGGCGATTCTATTAACACTAAGTACGACGAAGATTCTCCATTTATTCACCCTGATGGTTCATCATTATTTTATAGTTCAAACGGACCAAAAAGTAGTGGTGGTTATGATATTTTTAGAGCCTACATGGAGCCTTCAGATTCATCTTTTAAAAAGACCGAAAACTTAGGATTCCCAATTAATACTCCTGATGATGATATTTATTTTGTATTAGCAGCAAACGGTACAAGAGGTTATTATAGTAGCGGTAAAGCAGGCGGACAAGGCTTAAAAGATATTTATTTGGTTGAAACCGGATTTGAAGCAAAAACACCTGTTTTATTATTTGTAAAAGGTAAAGTAACTTTTGATGGCGCGCCTGTTGAATCAGACATAAAAATAGAAATTACTTCTAAAAACAATGCTGTATACAATACCATCAAAACTTTTCCATCAACCGGTAATTATTTAATGTCGTTACCTGCCGGCCAAGCTTATAAAATTACTTATTCGTATAAAGATGAGAAACCAAAAACATTTGAGTTTGACGCTTCACAAATTACAGCTTTCATAGAAAAAATTGTAGACATTAAATTTGAAACGCCAAAAGATACAATACCGGTTGCTGCTGTTATACCGGGCAAAGTATTACCAAACGAATTTGATAAAGAAGCCATTACTTTATTACAGAAAAAAATAAGCAAATACGCTGCAGCTTATGGCAAAATTTCTGCTGAGGGTTTAGAATTTAAAGTGCAGGTTGCTGCCTTTAAAAATCCTAAAAATTATAAATTTAAACACTTAAAAGGTTTGGGTAAAATTGAAAAATTATTGTTAGACGACGGAATTACAAGAATAACAATTAATGGTACCTTTAAAACATTAGAATCTGCTTGGATACACAATAAAAAAGTAATTAAAGCAGGCCAGGGCGATGCCTTTGTAACCGTGTTATACCAAGGTAAACGTATTTATTTAGAAGACTTGGTTAAAATGGGAATTTATAAATAACCCATAATTTTATTAAACAAAAAACCTGCAAGATTTACTTGCAGGTTTTTTTATGCGCTATTTATAAAGTTTAAACTAACGGTTTGCAAATTGTATCAGCTGCGGGTTAGAAACATCGTAGGGCAAGTGGTTAAACGCATTAATTAATTTTAAATGGCTTTTAAATAAGGGTTGTTGTGGTTGTAAGTATGTTTTTACAAACTATACATTTCATTGCCTTTAATTAAAGTGTAAACTGCCATATCAGAGTATGTGCCGTTGTAAAAAATTCTATCTACAAAATGGGCTTCTTTTTTAAATCCAATTTTTTGCAAAAGAAAAATAGCGCCTCTGTTTTGAGCAGATACTTTTGCTTCAATGGTATGTAAATTCATTGTATCCAATCCAAACTTAATAATAGCTTCAACTGCCTCTAAGGCAATATTCTTGCCCCAAAAGTCTACCGCTAACTCTCCTCCAATTTCTGCTCTATGGTTAGCAAAATCAATTTGGTTATATCCGCATGTCCCAATTATAGTCTCACCATCTCTTAGCACACCGGCCCATCCAATGCCTTGTTTATTTTTATACGCTAACACAGTTTTTTCAATTAATTTAATTGAGCTTTCAATGTTATTCATATTATCTCTGGCAATAAATTGGTTTACTCGCCCACTCGATCGCATCTCAAATATTTTAGCAGCATCGGCAACTTTAATTTCACGAAGCGTTAACCGTTTAGATTTAAGAATAGGAAACTGCTCAAATATGCTATCATTTATTTTCATTGTTGTGTAACGTTTTTAGTAACGGTTTGCGAGCAGAAATAAGGGGGGCTTAAGAAGCTCACCTGTATATACGCACAAATGTTGATTTAAAGATACCAATGTTTGTTGCTTTTGCAAAAAAAATAAGCCTGCCCTGAGCCCAGTCGAAGGGTCGGCCCGCATTTTTGCAAAAGCCATTACCTCGTCTGCACAAATTGGGCTTGCTGCTGTTACCAGTTGTTGCGAACACATTTAGTTTTAATAATCAAGCGGTTCTCTGCTGGTATGTCTAACTCGCAAAACTCGAATTTCTTTTGTTTCTGTTTTGATTTGATAAGTCACGCGATAATTATAAATAACAAATGCCCTGAAGTCCTTGTTTGGGGCGTCTTTTAATTTGTCTAGTTCACAGATGAGTGGATTAGTTTTAATGAGGTTAAGCCGATCAATAATAGAATTTTTTACGATTTTTGGAGCTTGATCGCTATGTTTTGCAAGAAAAGCTAGAATGTCCTTAAAATGGTCGAGAGCTTTTCTGTCCCATACGATTTTCAAGGAATTAGGTTTTACCATTTAGATAATTCCTTAAGCGCGTCTTTATGAGAAACAGAATTGCCTTTGTCGATACGTGCAACTGCCTCATTAATTTCTTTGTTGTATTGCTTACGGGTGATTCGTTTTGTATCCTTATCAACGTTTAACCAGCTCTTAATCATTTCAAGAACTAGAGTCTGCTGTTTTGCAGAGAGTAAAGGAAGATAATTTTCAACTTGTTTTTTTATTGCTGTCGTTGTCATGGTTAAAACTTATAACAAATCAAATTTACGAAAAATAATCGCAAAAGGCAAGGTGAGCCAGGAGCCCTTAATAAATCTGTATGAAAGGGAATTGTTTGCCGATTTTTTTTGTAAGGTCCATACCGGCGTATTATTGGTAAAATTCCCAGACCATACGCGGCGGGCTTACGACCCCGATAACTATCGGGACTACCCACAAATGTTTAATTAAAGATACAAATGTTTGCTGCTTTTACAAAAATGAAAAAATGTATGCCAAAATTTTTTGTAAAAGCTATTATCCCGTCTTCACAAATTGGGCTTGCTTGCTGTTAGTGACTGGTGTTCTTTGGTTTTATTGGTATCCAAATTTCTTCTTCCGATGTCGGGTCGTTGTTTTTGTATTTGTCACCCAACACTTCAATATGTGGTCTGTTGTCTAAAACATAGTTCGAACTTGGCAACCACGTTCCTAAAATGTATTGAAAAATTGAGTTGTCTGTATTTAAACCTTTGTAGTCAAAAACTGCATAAAGTCCACTTGGTAAAACAAAAATTTCCATTTCGTTCGGCACGTTGTTAAAGTTTGCAACTTCAACTGTCGCCCATTTATCAAATTTGTTTGTCGGTTTGAAGTCCTCAAAATGTGTCGGTTTGTATACAGACATTGAAATTAGTTCGTTTGTCAAGCTGTTTGTTATGTCTTTTCGTTTTGGCATAAAATTTCTCCAAAGCTCACCAACTTTATAGTCAGCAAAAGACATTTCAAGTTTTTTTCCGACTAATTTTTTTTCTGTCAATGTATGTATTCTTGGGTTCATTTTCTGTTGTTATGTAGCGTTTTACGCCTGCCACTAACGGTTTTCGGCTTGACGAAGGACGAGTTTATGAAACTTCCTGCATCTGCCCACCGAAACGTTTATTAAATGTACAAATGTTTGTTGCTTTTGCAAAAATTAAAAAAGTTTCTACCGCTTTTGCAATTGATTTGTTGTCCGCCCGCTGACGCAATTACCACGCGTTATAACCAGTAGGAGAACATAATGGTTAAGTTATTATTAATTGTCTATCGTTAAAAATGTCCCGAGTTTATTGTTGTAATTAATTTGTGGCTTAAGTATACTCCAAGTTCCTTTTGTTTTACTAATTGGCTTAAAAGTCCAAATGTAAACACTGTCGCTTATTTGTTCTGTTGTTGTTAATACCAAGCTGTCAATTTGATTTTTGACATCGGTTATCTTATAAGTGATAATTGAATTGCCAAATGAGTAGTCTAAATAAATTATTGGCTGAGTGCTTATGTCAAGATTAATTTCTTTAGCTATTTTGTCTTTAGTTCTCCAGTGTTTGGAAATAGTGATCTTCTGATATAAGCTGAATATTTCTTTCCTTTTAATTGAGTCGTTATGAGTAACTAAAACGTGAACGGTCCTTGTTGCGGTTGCGGCGCGATTTCCATTAGGGTCAGTATAGTCATAATCGATATAGTAAGTCCCGGGTTTAGCTGTGTTAACTGAACCAGTAATAACTATATCCGTGCATTTTCCGTTTATAATAATTTCAGCCTTTTCGTCTTTATAATAAGAATTAAGAGCTGCGGTATCCAGTTTCTTGCCGAAGACTTTAATGTCAGGAAGCGTGGTGTCTGTTTTAGTCTCGTTAGTACATGAAGCAATAAAAAGTAAGCTTATTGAAAATATTAAAGAGAATTTAATCGGTCTCATAATTATCGCTATTAATTTAGTAGTACACCGTTATAGCCAGAAAGTTCATTTGTCTTGCCAGTTTTTTGATGAACGGTCATCAGCCCTTATTGGTTATAACGGTTTGCAAGCTTGCGCAGTGCGTTTTATGAAACTTCCTGCGTCTGCCCACCGAAACGTTTATTAATTGCTCAAATGTTTCTATTCGCACTGTCCGCCCACTAACGCAAAACCCGTGTTAGCGGTTCGGGCTTTTTTTGTCTGTCTATTTTTTTGTCAAGTTCAGTCAAGTTTCATTGCGGTTTTTCCTTTAATTGTTTCAGCAATGTCAGGTCTATTTGCTTTAATTACTTTATCAAATATTTCTTGAATAAACGGTGCAACCCAATATTGTGAATCTTCCTCTGGTGTCAGACCACAGTCTAAACTGTCAACATAGTCACTTGACATCATATAATGGTCGTTTTGATAGAAAAGGTAAGATAAATGCAAAACAAAAATGTCCTTTAGGTCCTTAGAAAAACTGTCAAGCGTTGAAAGCCTGTTTTGTAAATAGACTTCGTTGTCGTTGGAAAGAAGATTATGATAGTAAAGATAATGAGTGTGATTATTACATCGCTGTCGTAAGTCTTCAAATGAGCTACCTTTAAACGTTCCATTACTATAAATTAGTCGAGTAATTTCTGAAACTTTTGTTGATTTAATTATGTATTCGGACATTATCCCGAAGCTTGGGATAGTTTCCTTTCCCTTAACCCAATTGTTAATTTTCTCAACGATAAAATTGTCAATGCTGAAGTTGTCACTCAGATAAAGATTTGAATAAAGATTAATAATTGTCGCGTCATAATACTTTCTCAATAAAGCATAAGAATCATTAATCCGTCCCTTGAATAAAATGTCGTGAATTGATTCAAGTGTCCCCTGTATAGATGAAAAAACATAAGTGTCAATGTTTATTGCAGAATTTGTCCCTTGTGAAATCCAACTCATTGTCGAGTCTGAAAGAGAACGATAGAAGGCGGCATATTCGGTGAGTTGTCCGAATACATTGTGTTCTAAATATTCTTTATCTAACCCATTTCTCATTTATATTCTAGATTTGTGCGTTTCTAAAAGGAAAATAGCAAGTGTAGATGCTGCTCCAACAGAAAGTTTGGCGTGCCTTGATGTAAGTCCTTTAAAAGTTGCTTTTTTCCCGTGACCACTACCATATTGATTTCTTAATTCGCCAATACCTTGCACAACTGTTGTCAAACTTCCTAAAATACTTTTAATGGTCTTTGATGCTTTTGCTTCGTCAGGTATTCCTTCTGGTGTTAAATTGAGTTGTTTCGTGGTTTGTTTTAATAGCTGAAGTAAATCCCAATTCTTATCCGTTTCTATTTCCCTTTCGGTTAAAATAGTATGGCAAATAGTTTCAATTAATTCTTTTGCCGTTCCTATTGCTAACTCAGGTGAATTTTCAATAGCACTTTCCATGATATTAATTTGTTTGACAACATATTCGTCTGAAAGATAATCTTCGATTTCTTTCTTCGATTTTTGAATTGATGCTTTGCCTAAGATTTTATACCTCCCAACAAAAATTGGTCTTTCAGAAATTCTTGTTTTTTCAACCAATTCAAAGTTGTCCTTAGATAAATACTCATTAAACATTTGATGCAGGCGAGAAACCTGGGTCGTATCACTTCTAACAATTGGGTGCAACATTTCACATAAAAACTGTAAAAAAGTTGCATCGTCACAGTGCATCATGTTAAATCTGTCGTCAGAGAAAACCCAATTGTCATCCCAATCATAGTTGTTTACTCTGTGTTGCCAAATGTCACCATTTGCATCTTTAAATCTGCTGTCTGTAGAGGGCATTTTACTTAAGTCGTAAAGTCGAGAAAGAAAGTCAGTTTCTTCAAGTCGTCCATTCCAAGCAATACCTTCAACGGTCATTGTATCGAAAATGTCGCGTCTTGTTATGTTGGATATTTTATTCATTTCTCTTTTTGTTGTCTGGTTTGGAATGTTGTCATAGCCTGACCGCTAACTTACAGCTAAGCGCCATAAATCCAACAACAAATAATTATAAGCATTTGTTATTGTTTATTAAAGATAATCAAATTAAATAAGCGCTAAACTTTTGTGAGTGAAATTTGTACAAATACAAGTAAGCTTTAGCAATTGCTATTTAGCCTTGTTTTTCTAACAACAGCATTGCCCATTCGTTTTCGTTTTTAAACGAACTAAATGTTAAGTTATTTGCTGCTGCAATGGTTTTTAATTCATCCATATCGGTAGTAAAAAAACCACTTAAAAATAACTTACCGCCAGCCACTAGTTTGTTGGCGTAAACGGGTAAATGTGCTTTTAAAATATTTTTATTAATGTTGGCAATTATTATATCAAAGGCTTGTTCGTTTTCTAACAAATCAATATCTCCTTTTTTTACTACAATGTCCGAACAGTTATTAGTGTTGCAATTCTCAATACTATTTTCAACGCTCCACTCATCAATATCAATAGCTAAAATATCGTTTGCGCCTAAAAATTTTGCCAAAATAGCCAATATGCCTGTGCCGCAGCCCATGTCTAAAATACGTTTATGCTTAAACTCGGTTTCAAACATGGCTTTACAAACCAAGCGTGTGGTTTGATGATGCCCTGTACCAAAACTCATTTTTGGCATAATTACAATTTCATGCTTAACCTTAGTGTTTGCTTGGTGAAATGGTGCACGTATGTAAAGTAAATCATCTACTAAAACAGGTTCAAAATTTTTCTCCCATTCGGCATTCCAGTTAACAAGTGGTATTTTTTTTATCTCACAGTTAAATGTAAAATCGTCAAACACAAATTCGCTTAAATCAATATTAGAGGCGCTTTCTTCTTTTATATAGGCTGTAAAACCGTTGTCGTTAAAGTCAAAACTTTCAAATCCAAAATCAGAGATTAAAGCCATTAAAATTTCTGAGCCCGGCTCCGGCGGACTAACCGTAAACTGATAACTTAAATAACTCATTGCTATAAATAATTAAAAAGAAGAAATTATTTTACAAAAATCGTCGGCTTTTAAACTGGCGCCGCCAATTAAACCGCCATCTACATCGGCACACGAAAACAATTCTGCCGCATTTTGTGCATTACAACTTCCGCCATATAAAATTGGCATATTTTGCGCAACTACGTCTGTAAATAAATGCCCAAGCACCCTACGAATATATGCGTGCATTTCTTGCGCCTGTGCAGGCGTGGCTGTTTCGCCGGTGCCTATTGCCCAAACAGGTTCATAGGCCAAATAAATATTTTTTAGTTGCTCTTCAGAAAAACTTTTTAATACATTTTCTAATTGAAGTTTAACGGTATCAAAATGCTTACCGTGTTTTCTTTCTTCTAACTGCTCGCCAAAACAAAAAATAACCTTTAAATTATTATTTAAGGCGTGTTGTATTTTTAAAATAAGTTGGCCATCGGTTTCCTTAAAAAACGTTCTTCGTTCGCTATGCCCTACTAACACATATTTACAAGCAACAGAGCTTAACATCTCGGCAGATACTTCGCCCGTGTAAGCACCTTTAATGTGTTCGCTGCAATTTTGTGCACCAACAAAAAAATTTGTTTCGTTTAGCAAATTAGTAGCAGCCGTTTGTAAAAAAACAAAAGGCGGAAAAATAATTTTTTCTACTTGCGAAAACTGCTTTGCTTGTGTTTTTATTGTGTTAATTAAGCTGATAGCTTCATCAAAATTGGTGTTCATTTTCCAATTACCGGCTACTATTTTTTTTCTACCCATAAGGAAATTTATTTTACTCTAACGCGAGGATCAAGGATGCCATAAACAATATCTACAATAATGTTTATACCCACAAAAATGGTAGCAAAAATTAAGGTTGCTCCCATTACTACCGGCAAATCGTTTTTGCTAAGTGCTTCTACAACTTCATAACCAATCCCTTTCCAGCTAAAAATCTTTTCTACAAAAACAGCACCTGCCATTAAACCGGCAAACCAACCTGATATAGCAGTAACAACCGGATTTAAAGCGTTTTTTAAAGCGTGTTTAATAATTATTTTACGATAGCTTAAGCCTTTTGCCTTGGCAGTTCTAATATAATCTTGCGATAAAACATCTAATAAAGAGCTTCGGGTTAATTGAATAATGATACTTAAAGGGCGCATGCCTAAAGTAATTGCAGGCAAAATAAGATTTTTTAATTTTAAGGTTTCGCCATTCCAAACATCAATATCGTATAAACTTCCTGATGGATCAAGACCGGTATAATCAGACAATACGTAACCAAACAGCCATGCAACAATTAATCCAACTAAAAAAGAGGGTGCACTCATTCCAAAAACAGTTGCTAACACAAACACCACTCTGTCAAAAATAGAGTTTTTACGTGTTGCTGTTAATATTCCAAAAAATATTCCAATAACCGAAGCAATAAAGATGGCAGCAAAGGCCAAAACAGCGGTTTCGGGCAATGTATCTTTAATAATTTCGGTTACATCGCGTTTAGTAATATAACTCCTTCGTAAATAAGGCCATTTAAAAACAACGGCGCGCTCTGCACCTATTGTAAATAAAGGGGTCCACGAATATTTTTCGGGATTTAAATACCATAAACTTTTGTTGTTTTTGTAATTATGAATGGATATTGGAGAAAGGTCGTTAAGATAGTGGCTGTATTGCACAGCAATTGGTCTATTGGTTCCTAAATCTCTGTGAATAGCTTCTACTGCTTCTTTGCTGGCACGCTGCCCAAGCATAACAGTTGCAGGATCGCCGGGCAAAACATTAAACAAAAAGAATATAGTGGTGATTACACCAAAAAGCACCAAAATGCCATAAAAAAATTTTGAAAGAATAAATTTTACCACAGTTAAAAAAAGTACAAGCGCTAAGATAATTAATTATATTTATGAATAGAAACTGTTTTTAGATAAAGCGTATTTTTGTACGTATAAAAGTTGATCAATTTTTGAAAAAAACCGTAAATATTATAGCCGTTTTATTTGTTTTACTAACTATTAAGCCCTTAAAAGCTCAAAAAGTAGGTTTGGTTTTAAGCGGTGGTGGTGCAAGCGGCCTTTCGCACATAGGGGTTTTAAAGGCTTTAGAAGAAAATGCCATTCCAATTGACTACATTTCGGGTACTTCTATTGGCAGTTTAATTGGCGCTTACTATTCAATTGGCTATTCGCCAAAAGAAATCGAAAAATTAGTAAAAACCTCCTTTTTTCAGAGCATAACCAAAGGTGATTTACCGGCAAAATACGAATATATGGTAAAAAAGAGGGATGATTATGCCTCTTGGCTTACTTTTAAGCTGAATTTTAATGATCATTATCTCAAAAATTTACCTACAAACGTTATAAATTCTATACCAATAGATTATTATTTAATGGAAACTTTTACCGGAGTTTCAAATTCAGTAAAAAATAATTTTGATAGCCTATTTGTTCCCTTTAGATGTGTGGCATCTGATGTGCAAAATAAAAAAACTGTTGTTTTTAAAAATGGAGATTTGTCAAGCTCGGTTAGAGCGAGTATGAGTTATCCTTTTTATTTAAGGCCAATTTCTATTGATGGAAAATTATTATTTGATGGCGGCTTGTATAATAATTTTCCAACAGATGTAATGTATAACGATTTTAATCCTGATTTTATAATTGGATCAAATGTTGCCGAAGAAAATATTGCGCCTGATGACGATAACCTTTACATGCAATTAAGAAATTTATTAATGAACCAAACAAATTTTAATCCGGTTTGTGAAAATGGAATATTAATTGAACCCTGGAGCGATGTTAGTCTTTTTAATTTTGATAATGCGCAACGATTAATTGATAGCGGTTACTCTGCCACTGTAAGAGCAATTCCTCAAATTAAAAAACAAATTCAACAACAAAGAAGCGCAAAAGACTTAGAAGTAAAACGAGAAAAATTTAATAATTATCAAAAACTCGAAAATATAATTTATGATGATTTAGTAGTAACAGGTTATAATAAAAACCAAACAAAATTTATTTCGAAAAGTATTTTTTATAAAAACAAACCGTTTACAATTGATCAATTAAAAAAACGCTATTTTAGATTAGCAGGCGATGATAAAATAAAAAACATTTTTCCAATTTCAGTTATTGATACAGTAACTAAAAAATACACATTAAAACTTTTTGGTAAAAAAGAAAAACCGTTTTATGTTGACGCCGGCGCACTTCTCTCTAACCGCCCAATTAGCGAGGCTTTTATTGGCATTCAATATAACCATTTAGGAAAAATAGGAACTAGTTTTTATGCCAATGGGTATTTAGGAAAATTATATTCGGGCACACATTCTCATATACGATTTGATTTTCCGGAAAAAAACCCTTTTTATATCGAACCTTCATTTACCTATTCGCGTTGGGATTATTATAGCAGCAGTGTTTTGTTTTATGATTTTTTAAAACCCGCCTACCTTATACAAGAAGATAAATTTGGTGAAATAAAAATTGGGGTGCCTGTTGGAAATATTTCTCAAGCAAATTTTGCTGCCGGTTATACAGAGTGGACCAATCAATACTATCAAACAGAAAATTTTACAAAATTAGACACAACAGATAAAACATATTTTGACTACGCGTATTTACAATCTAATTACACGATTAATACATTAAATAGAAAAATGTATGCAACTGAGGGAACTTTTTTAAATGCAAGAGCAAGGTTTTTAAAAGGAGAAGAAAGTCATCATCCCGGAAACACAAGTATAGATACCACTAATTTTAGAAATGTGGCAGTACCTGAATGGATACAACTTAAACTTACCATAGATAAATATTTTAAAACATTTAAAGGCTTTAAAATTGGAATATTTGGAGAAGGCGTTTATTCAACTCAAAGTTTTTTTAGTAACTATCAGGCCACCATTTTATCTGCGCCGGCATTTAACCCAACACCAGAAAGCCAAACATTTTTTATTGATGCCTACAGAGCTCATAAATATATAGCAGGCGGCCTAAAGGCAATTGCTACTCCAATAAAAAATGTAGATGTAAGAGCCGAAGCCTATTTATTTCAACCGGTTGAATCAATTCTTAAAACAAATAATGGCGGCTCAAAATACAGCAGTCCATTTTTATACCGTCACTTTTCGGGCTTAGCAGCGGTGGTATATAGCAGCCCAATTGGGCCAATTAGTGCGGGCGTAAATTTTTATGACCAAAACAACAATTCATTTTCATTCTTTTTTCATATTGGCTACATTATTTTTAATCGCAAGTCTATCGATTAAACAAATATTGAATCAAAAAAAAAGCCGCATTAAGCGGCTTTTAGTATTTTAAAATTCATCCTCGTTAAAAAAGAAATCATCTTTTGTAGGGTAATCCGGCCAAATTTCTTCGATTGTTTCATAGCTTTCACCTTCATCTTCCATCTCTTGTAAATTCTCAATCACTTCCATTGGCGAACCGCTACGCATAGCAAAATCAATCAATTCATCTTTTGTTGCAGGCCAAGGCGCATCTTCTAACCAACTTGCTAATTCTAATGTCCAATACATATTTTTATCTTTAAATTTTTAGCCTTTTATTTTCATGCAAAGAAAATAATTTTTTGCTAAGAAGAAAGGATTATTTTTAAAAATTTACGCTTTTCTATAAATATTATAAAATATTGACTTTCAGTTAATTAAAATTAAAAAGATTAAATAAACCAACTCTTCTCAATAAAATACTTCATTTATACTTAAGATTATTCTTTTAAAAGCTTCTTATAATAGGATTTTCCATCCATTTCAATTTTTAAAAAATAAGTTCCTTGGGCTAAATTTAAATTTGAAACAGAAAACACCTGATTAATTTGCCCGCTTTCTTCTTTTAATTCAATTGCTTTTAGTTCTTTTCCTGTAATATCTATTAAAGCAAATTTTATTTTAGATGATTGTTTATTAATCATTTTTAAATTGATTTGATTTGTAAAGGGATTAGGAAAAACTTCCAAACTAATTACATCTGAATTTTCTTTTATAGCAACATTTACACTATTCGAATCAACTTTTTGACCATTACTGCTAATTACATTACTAAATAATCCTGCACCATTTTCTGCTTTAATATTAAAATAATAAATGGTGTTTTGTACAAGATTTAATGTGTGTGCGGTAACAGCGGTGGCTGCCCAATTACTTGTCCACGATTGAGTATTTGTAGCGCCAGGGCTTGTGCCAATACTATACCAATATCTTGCAACAGAAGAATTACTATCGGTTGAATTGCCCCAATTTGCGCGTAAAGAATCGGTAGTATTTACAACAGTAATATCGCTTGCCGGGCCATCGTTAACATAGGCAATGTTACTTGGAGGTGTCCAATCAACATTTACATCATGAAAATAAATAGATGATAAATTACCCGCGGTATCTTGACAAATAGATTTTACTTTTCCGGCATTTTGTGTTGGACTTGGATTTAGGTAACGCATTTCATTCGCCAAACCGGCACCAACATTTACATTAACAGAGGCAGCTCTTGATCGATAAACTTTTATTTCATCAATACTAAATTTACAATTTCCACTTCTAAAACTAACCGAATTACCTGCTTGATAAGGAGCCGTATCAGTCCAAGTAGCAATTAGACCATTGTTCCAATAAACAGAAATTTTTCCTGTAATTCTATCAAAAATTACTTTTACATCATACCATTGCGCAGGCGAAAAAGTATGTGTTTGAGATATTTTTGGTGTACCAATTACATCATTTACTGTTTTATATATTTCTATTTTTTGATCATCTAAACGAAACCAAACAAAATAAGAATTATTTCTATTTGGTAATGTTGGGTTATCGCAAGCAAAGTGTAAGCCTGCGCGGCGCGTAGTACCCGCGCCTTCAAACTTGGCCAAAAAGTGATACATGTAACGGTTACTTAACGATTGGGTTAAAGAGGCATAAATATTGGTGTTTCCGGCTGCTGTGCTCACTTCATCTGTTTGCACCAAAGCATTTCCGGCAATACCCCAAATACCAACAGTTGGTGTCCACTCAGGATGGATGGTATTATCAAAATTATCTGCTAAAAAACCTTTGGTGTAATTTGCCCGCCATTCAGTTCCGTTAAAATCAATCACCTGATAATACCCTTTTTCAACACCACTGCCGCCAACGTTATCTATATCAGTAACAGTAGCAGTAAATGCGACAGTCTTCCAAGCGTTAGCAGTATTTACAACCGTTGTTGGCGCAATATTATCTATTGATGTAGGCGTAACCGTGCCATTCATTATAAAATTTGCCGCCCAACCTGCTGCTGTGGTAGCACAATCACTTCTAAATTCAACCAAAACACTATCGTTTACTGAAGTTACCGGACCAGGGTTTACAGTGCCTGTGTACTGCCCAATAAGAGGTGAATTAATAGATCCGCCATTATAAATAAACAAGTTATCGTAACCGCTCTCAAGATTAAAAGCGGTAAAACTTAAAGTTATGTTGGTAGTTCCGGCTTTTGTAAACAACCAAAATTTACGTTCATCATTGCCGTAGTTTGACAATGCACCACCTGTATCGTAAAACGACCCGGTAGCAGTTGTATAAGTAGCTGTGATCGAATAAGTATTATTAATTATTTTATAATATTTAGACCAATTCCAGTATTGCCCCGGATCGTTATGCGTTTGATTAGGGAACATTTGGTGGCCTTTTACTTTTACACAGCTACCTTGCAAACATTGTGTTGAAGAGCCATTGCAACCAGGCCCGTAAAATGTTCGTAAAGGATTAATAGCGTTATCTGTACAAATATCTTTTACCAATGCACCCGACGAATTATACATCGCATTGGTGTACCACGAAGCATTATTGTTATAACCCTCATGCTCTAAACCAACCGTGTATGGATTTTCGCTTCCTACGTGCCATGCCTTTGCAGACTCAAGAACCATTTGTGTAATTTGTCCATCAGAACTTCTAATCACATAATGTGCAGAAACACTAGCGGC
>Ga0066439_1000293_pt1 | contig 20640 bp, 17 predicted proteins | sample LakWasMet57_HOW8_2_FD_59527 | JGI IMG/M metagenome (GOLD analysis project Ga0066439, IMG submission 59527) | Freshwater sediment methanotrophic microbial communities from Lake Washington under simulated oxygen tension - Sediment Metagenome 57_HOW8 | ecosystem: Environmental > Aquatic >...
ATCCAAACCCAAATAATGGAAACATAAACGTTGTGGTAGAAAATAGTAATGGAAATTATACTTTCGAAATTATGGATCTTGCCGGCAGAATAGTTTATAGAACTACTTTAAACAAAGCGGAAAGCGCTTTAAATATTAAAGAATTAGCTAATGGCATGTATACTTATAAAATTACTTCATTAACCACTAAAGTGGCTATTAAGGAAGGTAAATTAATAAAAGAATAATTTTATTACTTATAAAAAAGGCGTTCTGGATTTACCAGAACGCCTTTTTTGTTTTTATAGCAATTGTTTAACGTTAAAAAACTGTATCTTTAAGGCGCAAATTTATGAGCGTTTACGATAAATACGAAACTGTTATTGGCTTAGAATGCCACATTCAATTATTAACCAAAACAAAAATGTATAGTAGCGATGTTGCAGAATATGGAGCATTGCCAAATACAAATGTTAGTGTAGTAACATTAGGCCATCCCGGCACCTTGCCTGTTGTAAATGCAAAAGCAATTGAGTTTGCTGTAAAACTTGGCATTGCGGTTAATGCAAACATCCGAGAAGAAAATCAGTTTGCGCGTAAAAATTATTTTTATGCCGATCTTCCAAAGGGATATCAAATAACACAAGATAAAACTCCCATATGCAATGGTGGTTATATTACAGCAAAATTAAAAGAAGGTGTTACTAAAAAAATAAATCTTACACGTATTCACATGGAAGAGGATGCAGGTAAAAGTTTGCACGATATCGATCCATATGATACGTTAATAGATTTAAATAGAGCAGGAACGCCTTTGTTAGAGATAGTTACTGAGCCTGAGTTTAGAAGTGGTGAAGAGGCTTACGCTTATTTAACAGAAGTAAGAAAGTTAGTACGTTATCTAGATATATGTGATGGTAATATGGAAGAGGGATCGCTGCGTTGCGATGCTAATATTTCTGTAATGCTTAAAGGCGCAAAAGAATTTGGTAAAAAAGTAGAAGTAAAGAACATGAACTCTTTTAGAAATGTTCAACGCGCTATTGATTTTGAAATTAAACGACAAATTGATTTGATAGAAGCCGGCGAATCTATTGCAGGTGAAACTAGAAGTTTTGATGCCGTTAAAGGAATTACGTTTTCTTTAAGAAGTAAAGAAAATGCAAATGATTACCGTTATTTTCCGGAGCCTGATTTACAACCCGTTTTTATTACTCAAGAATATATTAATAAAGTAAAGGCTAATTTACCAACGCTACCGGATGAACTTTTTAATACGTATACAAAATCCTACCATCTAGGTGAGTACGATGCTTTGCAATTAATAGATCTTAAAGAAGTGGCTGCCTATTATAATAAATTAGTAACATTTACTTCCAATTATAAAAGTGCTGCCAACTGGCTTATGGGACCAATAAAAGCCTATTTAAATGAACGCGCTTTAACAATTTCTGATTTTACTTTAGAGCCAAAAAAAATTGCCGAAATAATTTCTTTAATTGATGATGGAAAAATAAGTAATGCAGCAGCCTCTCAAAGCATTTTTCCTCATTTGATGAATGATCAAACTAAAACTGCAGAGCAAATTGCTAAAGAATTAGATCTTCTGCAAAATAGTAATAGTAATGAATTGCAAAGTTTAATAGACGAAGCTTTGTCTAAATTCCCTGAAAAAATAACAGAATATAAAAACGGAAAAATTGGTTTATTAGGCTTATTCGTTGGTGAAGTAATGAAATTAAGTAAGGGTAAAGCAGATCCAAAATTATTAAATCAATTAGTAAAAGAAACTCTTGAAAAATAAAAACATGTTTAAAACAATTAGCGCCATTGCAGTAATAGCAATTTTATCGAGTTGCGGCGAAACAAAAAGAAACACTAATTTTGAATTAAAAGGAACGCTTAGTAATTCAAATGGCGAAACTATTTATTTAGAAAAACTTATTAACCCACAACCCGTTACAGTTGATAGCACTGTTATTGATGAAAAAGGTAATTTTGAGTTTAAAAATTACACACCAAACATAGGCTTTTATCGTATAAAATTAAATCAGCAAAATTTTGCCATGTTGGTTTTAGATAGTAATGATAAGGTAACAGTTACCGCAAATTTAAAAGACCTTGGCAATACATATAAAGTTCAAGGCTCACCAGAAACTATTTTATTTGTAGAGTATAATGAAATATCGAAAAAAAATAGATTGCAAATAGATTCCTTAAATCAAGCGTTTCAAGACCTTATGCGCGCAAGTGGTAAAATGGATTCGTTACGAATGGATTCTTTAAGCAAAATATTTGAAGGTCCGTATAACAAAATTATGGATGGCTTTAATGCAATTATGGCAGAAAAAATAACAAAAAATTCAGATAAGTATGCTTCAATAATGGCAATTCAAGGTATGGAACCTGATAAGTATTCAGAGATATACAAAACCTTAGACGCTAGCTTAACTAAAAAATTTCCGAATGATAAAAATATAAAAATGTTTCACGAGGTGGTAAGTAAAATGCTTGCTACAACAAGCGGTCAAGCTGCTCCTGAAATTAATTTACCAACTCCTGATGGAAAAGAACTAGCACTTTCTTCTTTTAGAGGAAAAATAGTTTTAGTAGATTTTTGGGCTAGCTGGTGCGGGCCATGTAGAAAAGAAATGCCAAATGTGGTAAAGGCTTATGCAAAGTATAAAAACAAGGGTTTTGAAATTTACGGTGTTTCGCTAGATCAAGATAAAGCACGCTGGTTAGAGGCAATTCAAAAAGATGGCATAACTTGGCCACAAGTAAGCGATTTAAAATACTGGGAATGTGAAGCTGCAAAAATATATGCGGTGGAAGGAATTCCTTACACTGTATTACTCGATAAAGAAGGAAAAATTATCGCCAAAAATTTACGTGGTGCCGAATTAGAAATTGCAATAGAAAAAGCTTTGTCAGAGAAATAATTTTTGAATAAACTTACCAATATAAAAAACTTTAATCGCTACAATTGGCTTGTGGCGATTTTTGTTATTGGTAATAATTTATTTTCTCAACAAACTTATTTTCAGCAAGAGGTTAATTATAAAATTGATGTAAAACTTAACGATGTTTCGCATGTTCTTAATGCAAAAGAAGAAATTCAATATATAAATAACTCAAATGTATCACTCAATTATATTTTCTTTCATTTGTGGCCAAATGCATATAAAAACCATTCTACGGCTCTTGCCAAGCAAATGTTACAGCATAAAAAAACAAGTTTTTATTTTTCAGTACCTGAGGAAAGAGGATTTATTGATAGTTTAGATTTTAAAGTAAATGGTAAATCCATAAAATGGGAATTTGATAAAGATAATATTGATATCTGTAAATTAATTTTGAATGAACCTTTACGGTCGTTAGATACAATTTTAATTACCACCCCTTTTTATGTAAAAATACCGGATGCTAAATTTTCCCGGCTTGGACATGATGCGCAAGCTTATTTTATTACGCAATGGTATCCAAAGCCTGCCGTGTTTGATAATGATGGATGGCATCCAATGCCTTACCTAGACCAAGGTGAGTTTTACAGCGAATTTGGAAGTTTTGATGTAAAAATAACTCTTCCTGAAAATTATTTATTGTCGGCAACCGGCGATAGAATTGATTCTGATAAAGAGGATGATTTTTTAAATGAAAAAGTAATTCAAACATTAAATAGATTGGATAAAGGTGATTTTAGAAAAGAGGATATGGCTTTTCCTGAATCATCTAAAAAAACAAAAACGATTCGCTTTAAACAATTTAGGGTACATGATTTTGCATGGTTTGCCGATAAGCGTTTTAATGTGTTGCACGATCAAATCGAACTTCCGGTAACTAAAAAAATTGTTGATACATGGATTTATTTTACCAATAAAAATTTTGAGCTTTGGAAGAATGCAATCAATTTTGTAAACGAATCAACTATTTTTTATTCGTATTTAAATGGCGATTATCCATATAACCATGTAACGGCTGTTGATGGCACCATTATGGCGGGAGGGGGCATGGAATATCCTAACATTACTGTTATTGGCGATATGAGTAACGAATTTGATTTGGATGTAACAATAGCTCATGAGGTTGGGCATAATTGGTTTTATGGAATATTAGGAAGCAATGAACGCGATTATCCATTTATGGATGAAGGTTTAAATTCATTTTATGAAATGCGTTATATGCGTGCAAAATATCCCGAAAAAAAATTAGCTGATTTAATTGGGTTGGATGAAAACTTAAAGCTGTTTGGTTTAAATAAAGTAGAGTATTGGCGCGAAAAAGAAATGGCTTATTTTATGGCGGCAAAATCCCGAACCGATCAAGCATTAGATCTTCCTGCCCCTGAGTATACTGATTTTAATTATGGAAGTATTATTTACAGTAAATCACCGGTAATTTTTGATTATTTGATGGATTATATGGGCGAAGATAATTTAGATAAAGCAATGAAGTTTTATTATGAGCAATTTAAATTTAAACACCCCTCGCCAAAAGACCTTGCAAAAACTTTGAGTTTTTTTAGCGGCATTGATTTAACTTGGCTTACATCACATTTAATTTCTTCAACAGATAAAATTGATTATAAAATTAAAAGCGTTAAAAAAAATAAGGATGGAAGTTTTGTGTTAAAACTAAAAAATAAAACAGGTGTTGCAACCCCATTAAATGTTTACGGTTTTAAAAACAATAAACCCGTTGGCTTAATTTGGCATAATGGTTTTGAAAGTAAAGCAATATTAGAATTTCCGCCTACAGATGTTGATTATTTTAAAATTGATGGATTAGACAAAATGCCCGACATTAATCGCAAAAATAATTTTATAAATACTACAGGCTTATTTAAAAAAGCAAAACCCTTACAACTTAATTTTTTAACCAAGTTTGAAGACCCCAAAAAAACACAAATAAATTATTTGCCTATCACGGGGGCTAACTATTATAACGGTTTTTTGCTAGGAATCTCTCTTCATAATTATAGTTTATATCAAAAACGATTCGAATATTCTATTTCTCCAATGTATGGATTCAAAAATAAAAATCTCGCAGGTTTTGCGGAGTTTAATTTTAATTTTTATCCAAAGAAAGTTTTTCAGCAAATTACATTTGGCGCAAAAGCAAAATCGTTTGCATTTGATTATTATGATACGTATACAACCAATACAGCAAACGGAACAAATTTTAAAAGTTTAAATTATAACTATTATAAAATTGCACCGTATTTACAATTCGAAATTAAAAAGAAGAATGCGGCAAGCCCAATTCATCAATACATCACTTACACTAATAATAATCTGTTTACAGATAGTTTAGTAAACCAAAATTATGCTTTTGCACCTATTCAACCTAAAAAGAAAAACGTGTTTTCGTTTGTTAACCAATTAAATTATCATTTAAGCAATAAAAGAATTATTAATCCATATAATTTAAATTTCAATCTACAGCACACGGCAAGTATGGCTAAAATATCGGCAATTCTAAATTATCAAATTACTATTTCAAAAAAGAAGGCTGTTGATGTGCGACTATTTGCCGGTACATTTTTATCGGGTTCGTATTCTGAACGTAGTTATTATGCTTATAGAGCAAGTGGATATAATGGATATAATGATTATTTATTTGAAAGTAATTTTATTGGGCGTAACGAATATAGCGGCTTTGGGTTTAGTCAATTTTCTGATGTGGATGGTGCGTTAAAAGTATGGACGCCGTTAGGTCAAACGTCCAATTGGTTGGCGTCTGTAAATTTAAAATCGCCTAAAATTATTATTTTGCCGCTAAAAGTGTTTGCCGATGTTGTTGTATGCGATGGGAGAGCGCTTAACAACGATCCACTTTTATGGGATGTAGGATTAAATTTAACATTACTAAAAGATATTGTTGAGGTATACTTGCCTGTTGTTTATAATAACGATATTAAAAAAACATTAGAATTAAACAATGTAAGTAAACTGAATACAATTCGTTTTACAATTAATATTCATAAATTAGTCCCTAAAAATTTAATAAGAGATAATTTGTTTTAAGTGAGTACTAAAAAAATATATTTTGCATCCGATTTTCATTTAGGTGTTCCTACTTTAGAGAGTAGTTTAGAGCGTGAAAAAAGTATTTGCCGTTGGTTAGATTTTATTAAAACCGATGCAGAAGAAATTTATTTAGTTGGCGATATTTTTGATTTTTGGTTTGAGCATACCTATACTATACCAAAAGGTTTTACACGATTATTAGGTAAAATTGCAGAGCTTACCGATTCGGGCATAAAAGTTAATTTCTTTACTGGTAACCATGATTTATGGATGCGAGATTATTTTATTAAAGAATTAAATGTGGTTATTCATCACCAACCAATTACACGTGTTTATAATAACAAAACTTTTTTTATCGGTCATGGCGACGGAATGGGGCCTGGAGATAGAGGCTATAAATTATTAAAAATAGTTTTTACAAGTAAAATATGTCATTGGCTTTATTCTCGTTTACATCCTAATTTTTCTTTTTGGTTTGCGCGTTTCACAAGTCGCCGAAGCAGAATAACCACAGGAGATTCTGATGAAAAATTTTTAGGTGCTGAAAAAGAATGGCTATTTCTTTTTTGCAGAGATTATTTAAAACAACACAAAGTAGATTTTTTTATTTTTGGTCATCGCCATTTACCTTTACATTTAGATATTGACGGAAAAGCGACGTACACGAATTTAGGCGATTGGATAAAATATAGAACTTATGCTGTTTTTGATGGAGAGTCTGTAACGCTTAATAAGTTCGAAAAATAGACCGTTAAGTACTATTATTGCAAAATAAAGCTTCTAAAGGCAAAAATATCGACCAAAACCCCTTAATTTATTGATGAAAATATTTGAAATTGCAAATATTTTGTAGTTATTTGTTGGATAACATTATATTTTATGATTACTACATCCAATATTAAAATTAATAAAATTGCCAAAAGTAGAGTTACAGATTACGACGTAAATAACGTACCGTTTGGTAAGTGTTTTAGTGATCACATGTTTGTTGCAGAGTATGCAGATGGTAAATGGCAAACCTCTACAATTAGCCCTTACGAAGATGTGCCAATGAGTTATGCCATGAGTGCTTTGCATTATGGCCAAGCCATTTTTGAAGGTATGAAAGCATACAAAAACGATAAAGGAGAAGTTTCTCTTTTTCGTCCTTTAGAAAATTTTAAGCGTTTAAATAAAAGTGCAATTCGTATGTGTATGCCCGAAGTTCCGGAAGAGATCTTTATGGGTGGATTGTTAGAATTAATGAAATTAGATGCTGCATGGGTTCCAACTAGCGAAACAGGAAGTTTATATATTCGTCCGTTTTTAATTGCCACCGATGAAGCAATTGGAGTAAAGCCTAGCGAGACTTATAAATTTGTAATTATTACTTGCCCCGCAGGTAAATATTACAGCGAGCCTATTAAAGTTGTTGTTGAAACTGATTATTTTAGAGCTGTACATGGTGGTGTTGGATATGTGAAAGCGGCGGGTAATTATGGAAGAAGTTTATACCCTACAAAATTAGCACAACAAAAAGGTTACCAACAAGTAATTTGGACTGATAGTGCAACTCATCATTTTGTGGAAGAAAGCGGAACAATGAATTTAATGTTTGTTATTGGAGACACTTTATTAACACCTGCATTAAGTGATACTATTTTAGCCGGAATTACTCGCGATAGCGTTTTAGCTTTAGCAAGAGATTGGGGTATGAAAGTAGAAGAAAGAAAAGTTAGCTTAGTGGAAGTTGCAGAAGCATACAAAAAAGGAGAGTTAAAAGAAGCCTTTGGTTGTGGCACAGCAGCAACTATTGCTCAAATTGTTGGTATTGGTTTTGAAGGACAAGACTTTGTATTACCTCCAATTGAAGATAGAAAATTCTCCACAAAGGTTGATGAAACCTTACGTTTAATTCGTAAAGGAAAGTTAGACGATAAAATGCATTGGATGTACAAAATTTAATTTTAAAACTATGATATTAAAAAGCTGAGGTAAAAATTTATCTCAGCTTTTTTGTTTTTATAATAACAAGTTTGTTTTTAATTAGCGCAATTTTTTACTACACTAAAAAGGCTGTCTGGCGAAGAAAGTAGTTTTTTATTTATTCTATAAGCGTCTATAGCTATTTTAAGGTTCGTTTTATAAAAAGTACTGTCACTCGACTCTAAGATAATTTCTTTAACGCGTTTAGTTGTTTTAAAATCATAATAAAACGGATTTATCCAAATACCATCTTTGGCATTAGCTGGCACAAATCGCATTTTATCTGTAAGCGAATCGTCTGAAAATTTGTAAGTAATAAAAAAAGCCGAAGGTTTATATATAAATGACTTTAGTTTGTATGACAACGGTTTAATAAAATCTACTTTAAGGCGGTATATATGCTCATTATCGCTTGTAACCGGAATCCATTCATTAAACTTTACATTCACAGCTTCTGCCAATTTTTCTTGTATTAATCTTGGCGTAGATGATTTTTCTAAAAGTGTAAATGCAGAATTACTAAAAACCGAACGGTAGTTAGATAACAAATGCATGAGGGTATTTGGCTCTTCATTAAACAGATATCTGCCATCTATATGTAACAATTTTATTTTTTCGGGATAAGTTGAGTGAAAAATATAATAGGTTATATCTTGTTCTATTATTGAGTTTTTTGAATAATTGTCGAGCCAGGTAGAATTGCCTCCGGACTGTAAAGTGTAACGTGGCGTGTAATTTAAAGTTGAATCTCTAAAGTAAGAAAGTTCCCAAGGGTATGAGTCTATTTTTGAATGTGCTATGATGTTTTTTGCTTCAATAGGAATAATGGATTGTTTGAAATTAATAGTTACAATAGAATCACATTTTTTTACAATTGAATCGAAATTTGTTACTGTAAATACAAATTCTTTTAACCCATTTCTTATTCCTATTCCATCCGGAAGAAGCGATAACTTATTTCCCATTATGAAAAATGAATAAATACAGCCTATGGACAGAAAATATTTTATTGCTGTAAAATTTGTATTAACAACTATCCATATGGATGAAAATACTACGAGCGACATAATCAGGTTATAATAATGCCCAGAATCTAATCTAACAACGGTGTGTTTCCATGCAAAATAAAGAAAAACAAATAAAATAAGTTCGATATAATTTTTGTGATAAATTGCAGATGTTATAAAAAACAACAGCAAAATAAAAAATGGAATAAAATAAGGTAGGTCAATACCAACTGTACTGCATAGCGCCTCGCTATAGCCACCCGAGAGAATAAATGAACCTTTTATAAACGTAGCAAAGTTTTGAATGCCGCCATAAAAAGCAATACCTAGCGCTATAAATAAAATTATTCCTAAAAAATAATTTAAAGCTTGTTGTTTTTTATTGGTAGAAAATAGCCAGGTAATAATAAATGAAACAATATAAAGTAGAATTCCACTTATCATGATGTTAACTTTGATAAGCATGCCGGATAAAAGCAATAACGCTGCAGCTATGAAAAAGTAGACGTTGAATTTGTGAAATTGTTTAATCATTAACAATAACAGACTCCCGAGTAAAAGATAATCTGTGTATAGGTAATTGCAACAAAAAAACAGCGCTAAAATATTTATGATTTTAATTACAATAGGTTTATTTTTTGTGAAGTTTAAAAACAAATAACAAAAAACAGATTTAGAAATAAATACACATAAAAAATATAAAAAATAAAGATTGTAATAAGGAAATGGCATTTTTAAAAAGCCAAATAAGCCATAGGGATAAACAATTTTTTGTAAGCTAGAGAATTTATTTAAAAGTAGCGAGTTGTAAGCCCAGGCGTAAGAAGGGTCAAGCCCAATGTTATAATCTGGAGAATAGAAGTTAAAACCAAGAACCGGAAAAATAAGGATGATACTCCAAAATAATACTTTTGAATCGAGTATTACATGAAAGCCAGATGTTAGTGTTTGCCTATTATAATTCAGATTCAAATTTTACAATGGTAGTTTTAGGTAATTATTTTCTCCATTAAATAATGTTGTATTTGGCCCCACAATAAAAATGATGGTTCTTTTATTGAATACCCCATGCTTTTATAAAATTCTACAGCATTTTCTCTAGCCTGCAATTCAATTTTAGAGAGGTGCAGTTGTTTTGCTTTATCTTCTAAAAATTCAACAATTTTTTTTCCAAGCCCTTTTCCTTGTTGTGTATTATCTACTGCCATAAAACGAATTTGTCCTATTTTATTTTCGTTTTCCTGCAATCTTCCGCAAGCAATAATATTTTCGGCTGCATCTCTTATATATGCGTTTATACTTGATTGTTCTAGCGCATCGGTAGCAGTTTCTTTTGGCTGGCCCCAGGGCTGACGTAATATTCTATCACGCAAATCAATAATTTGTTCAATTTCTTTATCGCTCGCAGCCTGCTTTACATTCATTAGTTTAAAAATTTAAAGGCAATTCCTGAAACACTTTTTAATTCTTGTTTTTCGAAAGAAAATTTATTTATCATGGCTTTTGCTTCTGGTAATTCAAATACTTCTTTTAGGTCACGTATTTTACCAATCGGAATTTCTTTTTCTAAACATAATTTATAAAGATCCTTAAACGAAAATTCCTTTATGTAATTGTAAATTATATGATAGAGTTGAATTCTGTTTTGTACCCTTAATTGGTTAGTGGCATATTTTGGATCGGTTGCCAATGTAGGGTATTGTATTAGTTCGCACAAGTGTTTGAATTGCGCATTGCTTCCAATTGCAAATGTAATTAGCTGTCCGTCTTTTGTATCAAACAATTCGCCATAAGGAGCAATGTTTGGATGTAAACTCCCGGTTGCTTTTGGTAATTGTTTTGCAATAAGCCAATTGGTTGCCTGATTAGCTAATGAGGCAATTGCACTATCAAATAAAGAAACAGATATATGACAACCCTTTTTGTTTTTATAGCGGTTAATTAAAGCAATTAAAATAGCTTCTTTTAGTTGATGGCCGGCTAAAATATCAATTAATGCAACAGGCATTTTTACGGGCTTGCTGTTTAACTCACCATTCATAAACATAAAGCCACTTTCTGCTTGTAAAATAAGATCGTAGGCCGTGCGGGGATTTTCATTACCAAAGCCGTTAATAGAGGCGTAAATAAGTTGAGGATTTAATTTTGAAAGAGTAGTGTAGTCAACTTTTAGTTTTGTTTCATCACCTGCTTTAAAGTTTGTAATAATTATATCGGCATCTTTTATAATGTCATATAACTTATTTAGTTGAGAAGGATTTGTAATATCTAAAAATAAAAATTCTTTATTGGCATTTACACTCCAAAAATAAGCGCTGGTATCTTCTTTTGGATTTTCTGTTTTTAATTTCCAACTACGCGTAACATCTCCTTTGGTTTTCGGGTTTTCGATTTTAATAACATTTGCTCCGAGTTCAGCAAAAAAATAGCCAACACTTGGGCCGGCAAGTACACTGGCCAGTTCAATTACTTTTAAATCTTTGAATGTGTCTTTCACTGTAGAAGTATTTGCCACAGATTTCACTGATTGTAAAAACAAATCTGTGTGTATCTGCGAAATCTGCGGCTATTTTTTATAATAAAGTTTAGCGTAACTCTGCACCCAACTTTTCTTTGTAATTAGAAATTAATTTTTCCATTACGCTTTCAATTTGTTTATCGGTTAATGTGGCTTCGTTGTTTAATAAAGTAAAGCTTACAGCGTATGATTTTTTATTTCCTAATTTTTCGCCTTCGTAAATATCAAAAAGGTTTACTTCTTTCAATAATTTTTTTTCGGTACTAAAAGCAAGTTCTTCTATTTGTTGGTATTTTATGGCTTTGTCGATTAATAAGGCTAAGTCTCTTCGCACCGAAGGGAATTTACTTATTTCTTTAAATTCAATTTTTTGTTTAGAAAATGCTTTTACCAAAACATCCCAATTAAAGGTTGCATAAAATACAGGTTGACTAATGTCAAAAGCTTTTAATTGTGCTTTAGATACAGCGCCTAATTCAACTAATGGTTTATTGTTTAATTGATAGCTTAATCCAAAATCAAAATTGGTATAAGTACTTTCTGTGCATTTGTAGTTTGCAACACCGCATTTTTCTAATAGGTTATTTACTGCAGCTTTTAAAAATGAAAAGTCTGCTTTTTGCGTTAAATGAAAAGGGTTTTCGTTAAAGGCGTTTCCGGTTACAAATAAAGTAAGTTGTTTTTGCTCTGAGTATTTTGGTATTTCTTTATCGGCAATACCATAGGTTCTACCAAATTCAAAAAATTTAAGATCAGCATTTTTGCGGTTAATGTTGTAGGCAATTGCTTCGAGTCCACTAAATAACATATCTCCACGTAAAACATTTAAATCGTTACTCAACGGATTTACAATTTTCACACTATTGTTTTCTGCAGGGTAATAGGATTCTTTTGTTAACGAAAGACTCATTATTTCGTTAAAGCCAAAGCCTTCTAATAACGATGCTGTTTTGTTTTCTAAGGCAACATCATTATTTTTTGATTCGTTAAATGCAGTATAAGAAATAGATTTACTCACCTCTACATTGTTGTAGCCATAAATACGCATTACTTCTTCAATAACATCCGCTTCGCGGGTTACGTCGGTTTTAAATCTTGGTACTAAAAGCAACAATCCATCTGAGCCTTCAGAATCAACCGTAATGCCTAGGTTGGTGATAATGTTTTTTATTGTAACTCTATCAATTTCCTTGCCAATTAAATCATTACAATTGTTGTAAGAAAAAGCAACTCTATAGGGCTCTAAAATTTCAGGATAAATATCTACAACGTCCATGCTTAATCTTCCGCCGGCTAATTCAATAATTAAATTGGCCGCTCTAATTAATGCAGGAACTGTCATATCCGGATCGGTACCTCTTTCAAATCTGAAAGAAGCATCTGTTTTTAAACCATGTTGTTTAGATGTTTTACGAACATAAGCGGCATCAAAATAAGCGCTTTCTAAAAAGATAGAAGTTGTTGTTTCGGTAACACCACTTTCAAGGCCGCCAAATACGCCTGCAATGCACATTGGTTCAGTGTTGTTACAAATCATTAGGTCGTTTGAATTTAAAGTTCTTTCAACACCATCTAAGGTTTTAAATTTTTCGCCTTGTTTTGCAGTTTTTACAATTACTTTATTTCCTTTTATTTTTTCAAGATCAAACGCATGTAAAGGTTGCCCTATTTCGTGCAATACAAAATTTGTAACATCAACAATATTATTTATTGGGCGTAAACCTATTGCTTTTAAACGGTTTTTTAACCAATCAGGGCTATCGCTTACTGTTATTCCGCTAATTACTAATCCCGAATAACGTTTGCAAGCTTCAGGATTTTCAACACTAATTTCTACAGTGTTTAAATTTGTAGCCTCTTGCAAAGGATTTAAGCCACTTAAATATAATTGGTAGTTTGTGGTGTCTTTAATTGAATTTAAAATAGCAATAACATCTCTTGCAACGCCAAGGTGCGATGCAGCATCGCTTCTGTTAGGTGTTAAACCAATTTCAAAAACAGTGTCCGTTTCAATTTTAAAATAGTCAGATGCGGGTAAGCCAATTTTTGTATCGCTTGGTAAAACTAAAATTCCGGCATGACTTTTCCCTAAACCAAATTCATCTTCTGCACAAATCATTCCTTCGCTTAAAGCACCTCTTATTTTTGATTTTTTAATTTCAAAAGGTTCGCCTTCTGTTGGAAATAATTTTGTGCCAATAGTTGCAATAATAACTTTTTGTCCGGCTTCTACATTTGGTGCACCGCAAACAATTGATAGAGGTTCGGCTGCGCCGATGTCCACCTTGGTTAATTTTAATTTATCTGCATCAGGGTGTTTAATGCATTCTAATACATGGCCCACCACTAAGCCTTTTAGTCCGCCTTTTAAACTTTCGTATGTTTCCATACCTTCTACTTCTAATCCAGAAGCGGTTAAAAGATCAGCTGTTTCCTGTGCGGAAATATCAATATTTATAAGGGTTTTAAGCCAGTTGAATGAGATTTTCATTTAGTAAAAATAAGAGACTAAAGATAAGCAAAATTGCATTAAAGAGCCACAGATTTCACAGATAACGCAGATAAAAAATTAATCCGTGTAAATCAGTGTAATCTGCGGCCAAAAACTAGAGTGTTTTAGATCAAGAAAGTTTACTCAAAGCGCTTTTTAAATTTGCTATTGCTCCTTCAACATCTTCTATTTTACAAGTGCCTACAGATAAGCGGTACCAGCTAGAATCGGCAGAAGCACCAAATGCAGAAAAAGGAACGATCGCCAATTTAGCTTCGTCTAATAAATATTTAGTAACATCTTTTGTAGTTGCTAATACTGTGCCGTTCGCTGTTTTTTGTCCGTGTAAATTAAACTGCACGGTTAAATAAATTGCTGCTTGTGGTGTAATAGCATCTACTTTATAGCCTGCCGCTTTAAGTGATTGAAAGCCTTTATAGAAGCCTGTTAAACGCGCACTTATTTTTTCTTTTTGTACTTCAATAAATGTATCGTAACTTTTTAAATCTGTTAAGTATTTTGCGGTAGCTAATTGTTCTGCCTTTGGAGCCCAAGCGCCAACGTGCGTTAAAATAGCCTTCATTTTATCAATTATAAATTTCGGTCCCATACTCCAGCCAACACGAACGCCTGTGGCAGCAAGTGATTTGGAAATACCATCTACAAAAATTGTATAGTTTTTCATTTCAGGACGCAAGATAACCGGGTTGTAATGTTTAACATCACCAAACGTAAGTGCCCAATAAATTTGATCGTACATTAAGTATACCGGCTTTTGCGAAGGATCACGTTTTTTATTTTCTTCTAAAATAAGATCACAAATTTCTTCTAAACCTTCTTTTGTAAATACAGTACCAGTAGGGTTTTGGGGTGAGCATAAGGCAACAAAATTAGCTTTTGAAATATGAGGTTTAATGTCGCTAGCGCGCGGCATAAAATTTTGTTCGGGTGTAGCCTCAATAACCACTGCTGTTGCACCATTTAAGTAGGTGTAGTGATTGTTGTTCCATGATGGCACCGCAAATATTACCGTGTCGTTAGGATCAACTAAAGCCTTAAAAATACTGTAAATAACAGGCCTTGCGCCGCCGGCAATTAAAATTTCATCTGGTTTATAATCTAAGCCGCCACGTTGTTTTAATAAATTACTTACTGCAGTACGCAGCTCTAACATGCCATCTGCAGCAGGGTAATTGGTTTGGTTGGCATTGTATTCTTCTACAATGTATTGTTTTAATTCGGCTGGAATTGGAAATTCGTTTGGGTTAAAGTCGCCAATGGTTAAATTGTAGATTTTTTCACCTTGTTTTATCTTTTCATTCACCTCACCGGCCAATTTTATAATTTCAGAACCAATTATGTTCTCTGCTAACTTAGAAACCTTCATTTTGCTACGTTTTAACTCTGTTTTTTTTAATTTCGGCTACAAACCTATATCTATTTTATAAGTATTCAAATAAAAAGTTAGTATGTTAATTATTAGTTCTTAACTTTAATTTTAATAGAATGGTCTATTTCTGGCAAAGTCCCGTCTAAATCCTTTTAAATTAACTAAATTATTTTTAGATTTGTAATACAAAGGTCATAAAATCATATTTTTTTGCCTTTTTAATCAATAATTTTCCGGCTTATGAAAAGATTACAATTAGAAGATTTATCGAAACAATTAGGGTTTTCAAAAACACTTATTTCGATGGTGTTAAATGGTAAAGGAAATCAATATGGTATTAGTAAAAAAACGCAAGCAGAGGTTTTAGATGCTGTAGCTAAATTAGACTATACACCTAATAAATTTGCAAAAGCATTACGTACCGGAAAAAGTAATTTTATTGGATTAATTGTTGCTGATATAGCAAACCCATTTTATTCTAAAATTGCCAAGAATGTTGAAAATGTTCTTTTCGAAAAAAATTATAATTTAATGGTTTGTAGTACCGACGAAAATGAGGAAAAAGAAAAACGTTTAGTTGAAATGATGATTAACCAGCAGGGCGTAGATGGTTTAATTATTGCGTCCACATTTAAAGATTCTTCGTTTTACGATCAACCGCGCTATGCTAATATGCCAATTGTGTTTATTGACCGTGTGCTGCCTTTATTTAATACCAATTATGTAGTTATTGATAACTATGGAGGAGCCATGGAAATTACAAATCACCTTATACAGCAGAATTGTAAAAAAATTGCCTGCTTTTCTATTACTCCATCTTATATTAGTACTATCGAAGACCGTGTAAATGGTTATAAGGATGCATTATCTAAAGCTAAATTAAAATTTGATCCTTCTCTTTTAATACCAATCCATTTCGAAAAAGTAGAGAGTGATGTTGAACAAGCACTTTCTGATTTATTAAATATGCACCCTGACCTTGATGCTATTTTTGCATTAAATAATAATATTGCCACCACACTTTTAAATATTTTAAAACGAAAACAATTTTTAGAAAAAGGAAAGAAAATAAAAATTGCTTGTTTTGATGATATTGAACTATTTAATATTATTGATAGACCTATTATTTCTGTATCTCAACCAGTTGAAGAGATTGGAAAGAATGCGTCTGTTTTAATTTTAGACATAATGGAAGGTAAACTAACTAATAAAGCAAACATTGTTTTATCAACCAAGCTAATTGAACGCTAATAGGTTTTGTTCTTAATAAATTAAACGATAGGTTATCTTCTTTATCTTAAAGCATGTTGTTCCGAATCAAAGATTTCGACTTCGGTAATAGGATTGAATAAAAAAACAGTTCCACTTTTTATCTCCACGCATTTATATCTTTTTCTAATACGTTCGCCTTTTTTAAATACGCGCGAACCATTATATAAAAACACTGTATTAATGGGCAAATGTTCTAAAAAAACACTGTTATTATTTTCGTCATGCAGTTTTAAAGTTCTCAGTAAATGAATGTCGCTACAGCTTGATGCGGCAGGGTTTTGTAAATATTTACGTAAGGCGGCAAATACTTCTAAAGGAAAAATATCTGGTGTTAAAAACGGCTGCATTAATTTTTGAAAATTACGCTTCCATTCGGTTCCGTGTGGGTTTACTGTATTTTTATGCTCATTAAATGTAACTAAATGCGCCACTTCGTGCACCAGTGTAATTAAAAAAGCATACTTATTTAAATTGTAATTAATAGTAATGGTGTGATTCAAATCTCCGCGAGGCGAGGTGTAATCCCCTAGGCGGGTTTTTCGTTCTTTTGTTATTTTTAGTTTAAAATCAAATTCAATTATCCATTCTGATATAAGCACAACAGTTTCTTCAGGTAAATATTTTTTTAATATTTCCGAATTTCGTTGATATTGAACAGCCCTTAAATCCACATGCTAAATTTAATTATCTTTAGATAAATAATTTGCTCAAAAGTGTAACTTTACAAACATATTTTGGTTAATCAAAAAATGAAATCTCAACTTGTAATAAATCATATTGTTAATTGGCTTAAAGATTATTCTGTTTCATCAAAAACAGATGGCTTTGTAATTGGCGTTTCTGGAGGTATTGATAGTGCTGTAACTTCAACGCTTTGTGCCTTAACAGGTAAAAGGGTAATTGCTCTTAATTTGCCTATACGACAATTTAAAAATGAATTTAATCTGAGTTCTGAGCATATTAACTGGCTAACAACTAATTTTAAAAATGTTGAAACGGCAACGGTTGACTTAACTAATTCTTTAGAAAGTTTTGAAAAAACACTCCCAACAGATATACAAGATTTTTTAACCATGGCTAACACACGCGCACGGTTGCGAATGACCACCCTTTATGCCTTTGCAGGGCACCATAAATTGTTGGTGGCAGGCACCGGAAATAAAGTGGAAGATTTTGGAATAGGCTTTTTTACTAAGTACGGCGATGGTGGGGTAGATGTTAGCCCAATTGCAGATCTTTATAAAACTCAAGTTTATGAATTGGCAAAAACGTTAGGGGTTGTAAATGGTATACAGCAAGCAAAGCCAACAGATGGTTTATTTGCCGATGGAAGAACGGATGAAGATCAAATTGGGGCAACTTACCCTGAGTTGGAGTGGGCAATGGAATATTTGGCAAATAATGAAACACAAGCATTAACCACTCGTGAGCAAGAAGTGATAACGATTTATAAAAAAAGAAATAGTGCTAATAAGCATAAAGTAGATCCTATTCCTGTTTGTCTCATTCCAGCAGAATTAAAAAAATGAAAAGGAAAATCAAAATTATTTCTTTAAGTGTATTTATATGTTTGCAGTTTTTGGTTTTTTCTCAAACAAACAACATTACTGTTAAAGGGGTTGTTTATATGAATTCGTCTCGTTCGCAAGGTATATTGAATGGAAAAACCTTTACAGATTCTCAACACACGTTTCGTAACCAAATTATTTATTTTAAAAAAGATTCGATTTTAGTTAATACCACAACAAATTCAGAAGGCTCGTATACTTTAGTTTTAACTCCTGGAACTTATGATGTGTTTCAGGCAGAAGGTTTAAAAAATAATACAAAAGGGTTAGCTCGTTTTGGAACGGATATAATTGTTGTAAAAAATGATGGAGGACCTTACGATATCTTTTTTAATAACCATGTAAATGGCAGATCTGTTTCTGGAGGCGCAATTCCTGATGGAAAGGTAAAAAACACAACGTCTAAAAAAAATCAAAAAATTGAATAATATGGAAGTGCAATTTGGAGATGTGATTGGTAAGGTTCAGCAAATAAAACAAAAGCTTGGCGAAATAAAATTAAAAAAATTAGCCTTCCTGTTTGTGTTGTTTTGCTATTGCGGCATAGCGCAAACACACGAAGGAAAATTTAAAAAACATTTAACTTTTTCTGATACTTTTTTTGGAAGTGAAGATACTTATCAGGTTTGTTATCCAAAAGAGCATCGTATGTTTTTTGTTGGGATTTTTATTGCCTCGGGCATTGCAACATTTTTGTTTATTATTATTCTTTATTTAAAATCTAAACATAACAAAACACTTAAAGGAATTAATAAAGAGATTAACGAAAAAAATAAAGAAATTTTAGATAGTATTCATTACGCGAAGCGTATTCAAGAATCTATTCTGCCAAATAATTCTTACATAGAAAGTATAACTAATTCTTTTGAGGTTTTATATAAACCAAGAGATATAGTAAGTGGTGACCTTTATTGGGTGCATAAAAGCGAAAACGGAATTTATATTGCAGTTATTGATTGCACGGGGCATGGTGTGCCAGGCGCTTTTTTATCGTTACTCGCGCACAACGCCATAGAGCAAGCGGTAATCGAAAAAAAATTAGTTGGGCCAAGCGAAATTCTTGCCAGCATGAATTCATTTATTAAAAGTGTTCTTAACCAAAATAATTCGGTAGAAATAAAAGATGGAATGGAAGTTGGTTTATGTTTGGTATCCAAAAATAAAGTTACGTATGCAGGGGCAAATATTAAATTAAAGTATTCATCAAATGGTAAGTTAAATGAAATAAAGGCTTCTAAATGTACGGTAGGAACCATTCAGCCAAGCGTTACCGAACATCCAGCAGAAACAATTATTGAATTACAAAAAGGCGATAGAGTTTTTATGCATTCTGATGGAATTGTTGATCAGTTTGGAGGAGAACTTACAAAAAAAATAACCTCAAAAAGAGTGAATACTGCTATTGAAGAATCGTTATCGCTTTCGTTAAAAGAACAAAAAAATAAAATTGATTCTGTTTTTGTAAATTGGAAAAATAATAATGAACAAACAGATGATGTTCTTATTGTGATGTATGAAATTTAAAAATAAATAAAATTATGTTAGGAAAATTTGGAGACATGATGGGCAAGCTTCAGGAAATGAAGCAAAAAGCCGACGAGATAAAATTAAAACTCGATGATACGATTATTAAAATTGATGGTGCGGGTGGCGATATAAAAATTGAAATTACAGGCAATAAAAAAATTAAAAGTTTAGTAATTGCATCGGGCTTGCAACATGGCGATAAAGAAGAATTGGAAGAGCAACTTACTGTAACTTTAAATAAAGCTATAGAGGCTGCGGATAAATTAAACGAACAAGAAATGAAAAAAGCAGCCGGCGGAATGTTGCCGGGATTGTAATAGTTTTTGACATCATTTCTGCATCAGTTCGAGTAATTTTTTGATTAATAAAATACATATATATGGCACTTATATTACCTGTTAATGGGATCTCTCCACAGTTGGGAGAAAATTGTTTTGTAGCACCCAATGCAACCATTGTTGGCGATGTTGTAATGGGGAATGATTGCAGTGTTTGGTTTAACACCGTTATTCGTGGCGATGTTAACAGCATTCGTATTGGCAATAAAGTAAACATACAAGATGGCGCAGTTTTGCATTGCACCTATCAAAAAACAAAAGTCAACTTAGGTAACAATGTTTCTATAGGACACAATGCTATTGTGCATGGTTGCACCGTGCATGACAATGTGTTAATTGGCATGGGAGCCATTGTAATGGATAATTGCGAAATTGGTAGCAATACAATTATTGCCGCAGGTGCAGTAGTTACCGAAGGAACGAAAGTGCCAAGCGGCTGTATATTTGCAGGTGTGCCCGCTAAAAAAGTGAAAGATATTTCGCAAGAATTAATTCATGGCGAAATAGATCGCATTGCCAATAATTATTTAATGTACAGCAGTTGGTTTAAGTAGAA
>Ga0066439_1000304_pt1 | contig 20026 bp, 15 predicted proteins | sample LakWasMet57_HOW8_2_FD_59527 | JGI IMG/M metagenome (GOLD analysis project Ga0066439, IMG submission 59527) | Freshwater sediment methanotrophic microbial communities from Lake Washington under simulated oxygen tension - Sediment Metagenome 57_HOW8 | ecosystem: Environmental > Aquatic >...
AGTAAGTGCAGAGCCTTTAGTATTAAGTATTCCAACCTCACCATTGGCAATATTTTGGTCGTTCAATAAAATTGAAGTTAATGGCCTGTTCCAATCACGATCAAACTCAATGCTCCTAAATCGTTCAACCTGATGAAATTGTTTTTGTAAAAATTCGTAACCAAAATTATAAATAACCTTCGTTTGATTTTTTAAAGAATCTGTTTTTAAAATAGTTTGATTTTTACTATTGAATTTCACCCCACTTCCTTCATCATTACCTTTATCGGCATGACTGAATTGATTAATATCGTTTTTTGTATACACTCCTTCTGAAGAAATAATATTATTAGATGTAAGTGAATATGAAAAGCCACCCGTAACCATTTGATTTTGCTTTGGGGTAACTAACGGAATAACAGGTTCAAAACTACCTTGCGGCAAACCACCAATTGGCGCCACCCAAAGGTACACTCTGCCATTTGCAGTAGAACTTACCTGATTATAATTTCCTTTACCCGCACCTACATTACTGAATTTTAAACGGTATTTTGCACTATCTGAATTAGTACTATAAACATAAACACTATTATACAAAACACTATTTACGGTGCTATCTACTCTGCGATAAAACACATCGCTATTATTAAAGGCCGCAGTTTCTACTCCTGTATAAACAGCTTTATCTAATGTATCGCCAATAGCTATTAAAACATTTTTTTGTTGTTGCGATAAGGTTTGTTGCAAGGGCTTATTTTTATTATCCTGCTCGCTATAAACATTAAAAAATATATTTGCTTTTTTGCTTTGAATTTCTTCACCAAAGAAAAATAAAGAGCGGGCATAGTTTCTCTCGGCATACTGAAACTCCGCAACAATACGCTTATCCTTAGTAATAATTTGTTTTGCTGTAAACGTTAATTCTCCGGTATTGTAATCAATAATGTAATCATTCTCTTGTCCGCGTTGCAATAACTTTCCATCAATGTATATTTTTTCGGTGCCACTTAAAATAATAATAAACGGTTCGTTATCGGCACCACGCATACGGTAAGGACCTTGATTGTTTTCTGTTCCAAAAAATATTTGCCTCGAAAATTTACCGCGAGATACGGCGCCGGCAACTTGAGTTTTAAAAAGTAAAGGCTTTTTTGAAGCACTATCTAAATAATTATTTTCGAGATAGGCACCTTGCGCTCGTTTGTAAAAATTCATAAAGTAAGAATTTTGTGGTCGCGACAATTGGTAATCACCAACCACTAATTTTGTTGTAGCATTATTTAACTGAATAAATACTTTATCAAACTCTTGTAACTGTGCGGTTGTGCCATCGGCTTGAAAAGGAATGTTATTATCCGTTGCTGCCAATATCATATCAATTTCGGGAGTAAGCTTACCACTTACCTGTAAATTTAAATTTGAGTTAACCACCACATCCTGATTATTGCCAAAAGAAATACCTCGGCTAATATTTCCGTTTTTATTTAAACCATCATTTTGAAATAAATTATCTTGTTTAGAATTTACAGTGTTGTAATTTATATTAAAAGGATTGTTTGGTTTAGAAAGATCGGTGTAAAGTATATTAGGATCTTTATGAAAATAATTGTTTTCGAAGTTGTAAGGAAAGCGTTTGTAAGAAACTAAAATGCTATCCGGCTTTTTGCCTGTAAAAATTAACGCATGCGTTTTATAATTTACTTTTGGAAAACTGAGAGGATCACCAAGCGGAAAAGTTTTAAAATTTACGCTTCCCGGTACAAGACTTAGACTATCTAGAACTAAAGTATCGTTAACGGTTTTAAAAAGTTTTTTTTGATTTGGGTTAAATGTTTGTGCCGTTCCTTTTATTATCATAAAAGAAAACACCATTAGAATCCCTAATCGCCGCAAATACACCATACAATAACGCTTTTAAAGATACAAAATTGTTTAAAACAAGCGTTTTTAGAGCAAAAGATGCTGATTTAGGAAAGCCCTTGATTTCTAAATTATAAGAGAAGAATTATTTTTGGGTTATAAATTAATATTAGTAATTTAATATCACCGAAACCTAATTAATATGAAAAAAAATCTATTTATACTTTTTTGTAGTCTAACTTTTTTAGGAACTAGTTTTGCTCAGGACAAAATTAAATTAAAAACAGGCGATATTATAAAATCAAGAGTTTTAAAGGTGTCAGGAACTGAAATTACGTATTACAAGATTTATAAATTAAAGGACCCAAAATTAATTTTGCCAAAATCGGATGTAGAGTATATTCAATACGAAAATGGTAAAATTGTTTATATGTCAGGCAAAAACCCTGTAATTAAAGGCACTGCTGGTAATCCAAAAAAAGTGGTGAAAAAGAAAACTACAACGAAGAAAAAATAGTTAACGATTCAATTCGGCAATCGTTAAACTTGCCATTAAACCTATTCCTGTTTCAAGGGCAGTTTCATCAATATCAAAGGTAGCTGTATGAACACCAGAAGTAATTGCTTTTGAAATATTTCCTGTGCCTAAACGATAAAAACAACTTGGCACTTTTTGTGAAATAAATGCAAAATCCTCTGCAGTCATGCGAAGTGGTAATTCTTCAACATTTTCTTTTCCTAAATAATTTTGAGCAACCGAAAAACAAGCATCGGTAAAAGCAACATCATTAACTAAAAACGGATATCCTTTTTCTATTCTTAAAACAGAAGTTATTTTATATTTATCGGAAATTGTATTTACAATGCGCTGTAACTCTTTATGAACGATGGTTCTCCATTTTTCATCCATAGTTCTAAACGTTCCTTCTATCTCAACTTTTTCGGGAATAACATTGGTTGCGCCCTTGCCTTCTATCTTACCAAAAGCCACAACGGTTGGGGTAGTTTCTCCTAACGTTCCTTTTAAAGCGCCAGGCTTCATAAAATGATTATTAACTTCTAGTATTATTTCTGAAGCAATTAATAATGGATTTATATAATCGGCAGGCATTGCAGCGTGTCCGCCTTTACCACTAACGGTAATATATAACTCATCGGTGCTTGCCATATACATACCACTTTTAAAACCAACTTTACCGGTTTCCATACTTGGAAAAACATGTAAGGCAATTGCTTTATCTACTTTAGGATTTTCTAAAATCCCTGCATCTATCATTAAACTTGCTCCGCCGGGCAATACTTCTTCACCTGGTTGAAACATAATTTTTACAGTTCCTTCAAATTCATCCTTTAACTCATTTAAAATAAAGGCGGCACCTAATGCTATAGATGAATGAACATCGTGTCCGCAAGCATGCATCACACCGCTATTAACCGATTTGTAAGGCACATTATTTTTTTCTTCAATAGGCAAAGCATCCATATCTGCACGCAAAAGAATAGTTTTCTTAGTTGGATTTTTTCCTTCAATCAAAGCTACTATTCCGGTTTTTACATAACCGGTTGTAAATGCAATGCCAGCTTGGCTTAATTGTTGCTGAATATATTTTGAGGTTTCAAACTCTTCAAAAGAAAGTTCGGGATGCTGATGTATGTACCTTCTAATTTCGAGAACTTTTTGAAAGTAACTTTTAGAAAGATTTTTTATTTTATTTATTAGCGCCATTATTTATTCCACAACATTTTAATACCTACTAATATCAAAACCACAGCAAAAATTTGTTTTACAACCTTAGTATCAATAGTTATGGCTGTTTTACTTCCAAAATAACTGCCCACAAAAAAAGTAATGGCCATAATGGCTGCAAATTTAAAATCGATATTGCCGGCTTTGTAATAATTAAAAACGCTTAGTAAACCAATTGGCAATAAAAACATAAAAATGGTTGTACCTTGAGCTGTTTTTTGATCCATATTTAATAAATACACCAATACCGGAACAATAATAATACCGCCGCCAATACCAACCAAACCGCTTAAAAAACCGGCAATTAGACCTACCACTAAAAGAATGATAATTGTGTTTGACATATTAAAAATCGGTTGCTAAAGAAAATCCAACCACTCGTTTTTGCACTTCCCAATTATCAATACCCCAACCAAAATCAAGTCTAACAAAATAACCTAATAGGCGTGATCTAAAACCAAAGCCCATTCCGCCAACTAAAGGATTTTTAGGATTATTTACAGTAACAATAATATTACTGCCTTCATAAGGATAAACATTTATATTTTCGGTATTATCCTTGCTCAATGGATTCCAACCAGTCCAGGCCATACCCACATCTGTAAAGCCAATTACCTGAAAATTATTTAAAAAATCTGATCGTAAAGGATAATTAATTAAATAACGAACAAGTGGAATTCTTAATTCTGAATTATACACTAAAAAATTATTTCCGTTACGAATATTTTGTTTAAACCCGCGCATGTTGGTTGCGATGGTTTGAAAGCCATACTGCTCAGGCTTTACAACATTTATATTACTATTAAATGATGGGTTTAACCAATTATCAACCCCACCTAAATAAAAAATCAATTTATCTGTGCCGCCAGAATTACCACCTGCAAAACGATTACACCAAGTAATTTGGCGATGTATCTTTTGATAATGACGCGCATCAAAACCAGAAGTAAATAAATTCCGATTCTTATCATCTTTAATTTGCCAATATTCACTCCATATCTTAAAACGGAAACCATTCATGATGTTTAACATCACATTGCGGGTATTATCAAAAACATACTCGGCTCTGGCACCGGCCATATTTTGATACACCGGTTTTAAAGGCAACGAAAAATCGCCATTTGAAAGTGGCATAAATCTATCATTACGATATAACAGTGAGCCACGAATGGAAGCAACCGGACTAAAAGGATATTTAATTTTATAAGATAAAGAATGGGTGTTTACTTTTGCATAAAAATTAGAAACCTGATCGTTAGAAATATCCACACGGGCAAATGTTTGGCGATCCACTAAAAACTGATGGTCTACCAATTTCTTTCTGCGTTCCCATGAAATCATAAATTCATTATCCAACGATGGATTAATTCTAAAACCACCTGTTATTCTTTGATCTTCAAACAAATCGCTAATAGCAACTTTGGTTAAAAAATTAAATCCCGGATTTAAATAAAGTGGCGAGGATCCACCAGAAAATACTTGATAGTTATTTGCTAAAAAAGAATTATCAAATTGAGTTACTACATAATCGGTATAAAACGAAGTGAAATAATTTTTTTGGATTGGAAAATTAAAAAGATTTGTATTTGTTTTTTTGTTTGTAGAATCTTTTTTATTTAAAAGATTATTACTGGCAACCGTTGAAGTGTTGGTGGCATTATTTTTATCGCCATCAAATTTATAATTATCAAAATCTATTCCATTACCTGAATCATCTTTTTTAGCGGGGGTTATTGATTCGGGCGCCTTCACCTCTTTAGTATCTGAAAGATCAACCATAACCGGACGAGCCGAAATTTTAACCCAAGTTTGCAAAGGGTCTTTAATTGTAATTTCATTTAACTTACTAATAGGAGAAAGTAATAACATGTTTTTTCCGTTAGCGTAAATTACCTCGCCTACATGTGTATTTTGATCATTAATATGATGTTCTAAAATATTTCTATCAAAGTTTGTAATAGGTTTTGATTTAAAAAAATATCGGTAGTGCTCTGTAGTATCTACAAATGAAATAGAACTATCAAACTCTGCGATATAACGGTTATAAATACCATTTTTCTCGCTTAAATAACAAATATAACTGTTGTTATAAGTTTGGGCTTGCGTTTCATTTGTTTCGGGGGTATTAGTAACCCTAACCATGGCTTTATTAGTAAATGGATATTGCGCCATAAATAAATCCATATTTTTATTTATTTTATAAAAATATTTTGCGTCATCGGTTGCTTTAATGGTATCGCCAACCCTATTACTTTCAAAAACAACTTGTTTGTTTCCTTTTAAAAATACCGGATTGTTATCGTCCCAAATATCATTAGTTAATTGCTCAATTGCACTTGTATTTAAAGAAAAAACAAATATATCACTTTGACCTTTTCCTTTTTTTACGGCACTAATTACTAACTTTTTTCCATCAGGACTAAAAGAAAAACTATTTATTTTTTCAAAACCAGGTAAATTACGAATTACTTTTTCTTTGTTTTCAAGATCAATTGTATGAATAATTAATTGATCCTTTTTTTCGTAAATCATAAATACAGTTTTGCCATTTGGATGCCAACCTAATAATGGATAATTATAATCTGGCAACTGTTCTACTTTTGGTCCGAATTTTAATAAACGTTTTTGCTTTTTTTCGCCAATAGTTTTTAAATAAACGCGAACTTGATTTAATTCGTTACGCACATAAACCACTTGCTTTCCATCGGGACTAACTTTTAACTGATAATATTGGCGAAACGTTTTATATTTATTTAATACACTGTTATTATTTATTGGTGACCTCCTAAGAGTATCTTTATTCATAAATAATCTGCGATTATAGGCATCTGTAAAATCATAAACTAAATTAGATAACGAAACACCAAGTACAAATAAAAAAGCGTTATCCGGACTACGCGTAACCCTTGTCATATAAAGTAAGTTTGGAATTACAGCCTCACCATATGACTCTACAATGTAAGCCCATAAAGAATGTCCGGCTAACACAGCCTCTTTTCCTTCTAAACGATTAAAGTGGCTCAAATGATCGTTCTTTATTGCATCGTAAGTATAATTATCTGTATAGGAAGTATTGCCTTCAGAAATATAACTCACCAAACCTTTAACGTACCAAGACGGTAGATTTAATAAAGTAGAATTACGTACCATTTCGCGCGCGTTGCCGCCATACAAAATCTGATTAATTAATATTTGTGCTAAGCCCGCTTTTATCTGCACATCTAACTCGGCGTGCGAGCCGTTAAAAAACACACTCATTTTATTACCAATTATTTTAGTAACGCCACCAATGTTTGTTTGCTCATCGCTACTTAATCCTAAATTACTTTGTTTAAAATCATTTTGATTATTGTAAACCAGAATACTTATTTTTTCTTCGCTTTGAAAATCAAGTTTTTTTTCTAGAATTGGCAACTGTTTATTTACTGTAACAGAAACATATTTTGAAATTTCGCCCCCACCTTGATAAGAATAAATTCGGTAACGTTCAAAATCAAAATAAGTCCAGTTAAAATTTTGGTATTGAATTCTATTCTTCCCAAAATCCATTTGATGCCCATAATTAAACTGAGCTTTCATCAAAACAGAAGAAAAGAGGAGTAAAAAAACTATATAACGTTTAAAGGATACCATAATTTCGGAACAATAAAGATACGAAATTTGTTTAATTTTATTGTGCAGTAAGCCTAATAAATTAACTTACTCTAACATTTTAAGGTCGCTTATGGCATTGCCCGCTATTCCTTTAATAGAGCCATAAAATTGGGTTGTGTTTAACAATACTTTATCCAATTGTTTTTCGCGTTCTTTCCAAATTTTTTCCATTTGAATTTTTTCGCGGGTGATTCCATCTTTAAGCGCTAAAAAACCTTCAACAACCGCCTCAATATTTAGCCTGAACTCGTTGGCAGTAAGATAATTATACAACATCTGCATTTTATCTCCTTTATTATCTTGACTCACCATGGCGGTATGAATCTTTAACAAACTATCACGCAATAAAAATGCAAGAGGTTTAACATCGCTAAACCGGCATATCCAAACGCCATCTTTAAAGCCAAAACTATCCATATCTTTTGGAAGCGTTTCGGTTACAATTACGGCAATATCGGCTTGTTGTGCGCGCATATCACGCTTTAATTTTTCAATCCATTCGTTAGTAAAAGCCTTAGTGCGTTTACTTTCGTAAATAATTTTTCCACATATATCGCCTACATTATTTTTTACGTACTGCACACAATCAGCTCCTTTTACTCCTTTAGCTACCTCTTCAATAGAATCAAAAGAAAATGTTGACTTTAATAATTCTTCTAATGCTAATTCTAACACCTCTCCCTGTAATTGCATACTGCCTTGCTCGGCTTTACGGCGCATGGTTTCAACTAATTCTGCCTGATCGGTTAGTTTTTTTTCGAGTTCTTTAATTTTAAGATCCGAACGCTCACTCTCCATTTTTTTAACTCTATCCTCTATCTCTTTTTGCCTGGCAACTAATTGCTTTTCTAAATCAAGCTTTAAACTTTCTTCGCGCTCTTTAATTTGCTTTTCTTTTTGCATTAATTCGAGTTCTTTAAGCTGACTTTCCTTTAATTTTTGTGATTTATCGGTTAATTCTTTGTTAAGCATTTCCATTTGCAGTGCCATTTCGGAGGCTGCTTTCTTAATGGCCTCTTGCTCCAACTGAGTTTTGGCTAAACGTAATTTATCTGCCAAAATTTGCTCTTGATTCTCACCCTGAGTCTTAATTAGCTCTGCTTCCTTTGCCAATTGCGCCTTTTCGGCCTCAAACTTTTGCTTATCTTCATTATAACGTTTAAGATAACGGCTTTTTATATCGTCCTCTATCTTTTGCGACAAGGCATTCTCGATAGGAAACTCGTATTTACAATTTGGGCAGGTAATTGTTGAATTGTTGCTCATAACAAAGTATGGTTTTATGTAAATTTACACTTTATAGTTTTTTAATTTGTTTGTTTTTATTAAAACATTAATAACATGAAAGAATTGACGTTAATACGCCATGCAAAAAGTGATTGGGGAAACGAATATTTGAAGGATATTGACAGGCATTTGAACGAAAGAGGCTATAGTGATGCGTATCTTTTAAGTGATTGGTATTTTAATAATCACCAAGTTCCCGAAATAATTTTAACAAGTGACGCAACACGTGCATTGAATACAGCCTTAATTTTTGCACGCTCCTTTAACTTTGACATGAAGCATTTTTTAATCGATTCAAGCATTTATGAAAGCAGCGTTGAAACTATTTTAAAGATTATAAAAAAACAAAACGATGCTAAAAAATCAATTATGCTGTTTGGTCACAACCCAACAATAACAAGTGTTTTTAATGAATTATGCAAAGATGTATTTATTGATAATGTGCCCACTTGCGGCATTTTGAATATTAATTTTAACACAGATTTATGGGAAAAAATAAGCGAAGAAAACTCGAAACTTAACTTTTATAAATTCCCAAAAGACTACAAAAACACTAAATAACGTACTACAAAAGCCAAATGAAAAAAAAAGAAGCCCCGTATATTAACCGCGAAATTAGTTGGCTATCGTTTAACGAAAGAGTTTTACAAGAAGCCGCCGACCCAACAACACCACTTATTGAACGCTTAAAATTTTTAGGTATTTTTAGTAATAATCGCGATGAGTTTTATCGCGTAAGAGTAGCTACCGTGAAGCGTTTAGTTAAACTTGGTAAAAAAGCCCTTGCCATTTACGATGAAGACCCAAAAGAATTATTAACCCGATTACAACGCAAAGTAATTGAACAACAAATTAAATTCGAAAACATTTATCAAGAAATTTTAAAAGAATTAGCCGTAAATAATGTTTTTATTATTAATGAAAAACAATTAACGCCAGATCAGCAAAGTTTTGTAAAAAATTATTTTCACGAAGAAATAATTTCGACTCTATTTCCTGTAATGATAGATGACACAAAGCCTTTTCCGTTCTTAAAAGATAAGGCAAGTTACTTGTATTTAAAAATGAGTTCGATAGTTAATAATCAAAAAAACAAATATGCGATTATCGAAATTCCTTCAAAAATAATTTCAAGATTTGTGGTGTTACCAAAACAAGGAAATAAACATTTTATAATGTTATTGGATGATGTGATTCGCTTTAACACTGATCAAATATTTGATGTATTTGGATTTAGAACTGTTGAATCATATAACATCAAATTAACCAGAGATGCCGAGTTGGATATGGATAACGACGTGAGTAAAAGCATGATCGAAAAAATATCTAAAAGCGTTAAAGCCCGTAAACAAGGCTTACCAGTGCGTTTTGTATATGATGCTGCAATGCCAAACGATATGCTACGTTACATTATGCGCAAATTGGGGATGGCAAAAAAAGACAATGCTATTCCAGGTGGACGATACCATAATTTTAAAGACTTTATAGGCTTTCCGCAACTTGGCGAAAAATCGCTCATATACAATACGCCTCCGATATTAGAGCATAAATACTTAGTCAACAATCCTCTTTCTACATTAAGAGCCATAAAAAGTCACGATATTTTATTACACTATCCTTATCATACCTACAATCACATTATTACTTTATTACGCGAAGCTTCCATCGATCCTGTAGTAGAAAGCATTAAAATAACCCTTTACCGTGTTGCTGATTCTTCTAAAATTGCAAACGCGTTAATTAACGCAGTAAAAAACGGGAAACAAGTAACTGTGCTAGTAGAATTACAAGCTCGCTTTGATGAGGAGAATAATATTTATTGGGCTAACAAATTACAAGAAGAAGGAGCAAAAGTTATATTTGGTGTGCCGGGTTTAAAAGTGCATTCAAAACTTTTTTTAATAACCACCCGCGAAGCAGGTAAAATAGTTAAGTACGCCCATATTGGCACCGGTAACTTCAACGAAAAAACAGCAAAAGTTTATACCGACTTTTCGTTACTGACTTGCAATAAATTAATTTCAGAGGACCTAAGTAAAGTATTTGATTTTTACGAAAACAATTTTAAAGTTTACAATTTTAAAACCCTAGTAGTTGCCCCTTTCTTTATGAGGAAAACATTTTTGGATCTTATTCAAAAAGAAATTCAAAATGCAAAAAGCAAAAAACCTGCCGCTATTACTTTAAAGATGAATAGTTTGGTAGATAAAGAAATGATTGAAAAACTATACGAAGCAAGCAAAGCCGGTGTTAAAATTACTTTAATAATTAGAGGAGCCTGCTCGTTAGTTACGGATTTTGAAGGCTGGAGCGATACCATTAATGCATACAGTATTGTAGATAAATATTTAGAGCATACCCGAATTTTTATTTTTCATAACGGAGGTGATGAGAAAATATTTATTTCTTCGGCAGATTGGATGAGTAGAAACCTTGATAGCAGAAGCGAAGTAGCAGTTCCTATCTTTGATGAAGAAATTCGTGCACAGATAAAAGAAATTATTCGCATTCAATTATCGGGTAATACAAAAGTGAGAATCTTAGATAAAAAACAAGAAAATATATACAAAAAAGCTAAGCCCGGCGAAAAGAAAGTGCGTGCTCAAGACGAAGTGTATGCGTTTCTTAAAAACGATCAAGAAAAATATTTGAATTTAAATAAATCAAAAAAAATAATTTATAACTAATGGTTTTTGCAGCGATAGATATTGGTAGTAATGCCATGCGATTATTATTTTGCAGAGTTTACATTGTAGACGGCAAACCGCATTTTAATAAAGAAGAACTTTTTAGGATGCCAATAAGATTAGGTGAAGATGTTTTTACGATTGGAAAAATATCCGATCTAAAAACAGAAAAACTTATTACTGCGTTAAAAGGCTATTCAGAATTAATTAAAGCATACGGCGTAGAAAGCTACAGAGCAGTTGCTACAAGCGCCATGAGAGATGCGGCAAACGGTATTCAGATAATTTCGCGCATTAAAGCAGAAACCGGCTTAAATGTAGAAATTATTGATGGCAAGAATGAAGCTTCGCTTGTATTTTCGAATCACATCGAAGAATTATTAAATCCACGTTGGGCATACTTATATATAGATGTTGGTGGTGGAAGTACTGAGTTAACTTTATATTTTAATAACAAAGTAGTAGCAGCTAAATCGTTTAATATTGGCACCGTAAGAATGCTATTAGACAAAGTAGATAAAAATGAATTTGAAGAAATGAAAATCTGGCTTAAGCGCAACACAGTAGGCATTCACCCATTAAGTGCCATTGGTTCGGGCGGCAACATTAATAAGATTTTTAAAATGAGCGGTAAAAAAGAAACCAAACATTTAAGCTATGAAAAGCTAAAAAATATTTACGACATGCTATGTTCATACACGTATCAAGAAAGAATTGAACGCTTAGATTTAAAGCCTGATAGAGCCGATGTTATTGTACCTGCTGCAAAAATATTTTTAACCATTATGAAAAACGCAGATATTGAAAAAGTATATGTGCCTCAAATTGGATTATCTGACGGGTTAGTTCATGAGATGTACGAAAACTCAAAAAAAACAACTAAGTAAACGTGTTGATTCAAAATTTTATATTTTTTATTTCGTTTGGCATTACCGATGCCATAGATATTTTTTTAGTTGCCATTATCTTATATTTAGCTTATAACCTTGTTAAGGGAACATCTGCCGTAAATATATTTATTGGCTTAGCATTAATTTACCTGGCCTACATTGTTATTAAAGCCTTTGATTTAAAACTACTTTCTTCAATAATTGGTAAGTTTGTAAATGTTGGAGTTATTGCGGTTATGATTGTTTTCCAGCAAGAGATCCGTAAGTTTTTACTTTACATTGGCTCTAACGAATTTTTAAGAAACAAGAACTGGAAAAAAATCTTTAAACTAAATTTTTCTGCTACAACCGAAATAGAAATTCATTTAAATATAGAAGCTGTTGTTGACGCTTGTTTTAATATGAGCGAAACAAAAACAGGTGCCTTAATTATTATTGCCAGAAAATCGGATCTTAAATTTTTTATTAATACAGGAGATTATTTAGATGCCGGATTAACCAGTAGGATGCTCGAAAATATTTTCTTTAAAAACTCACCGTTACACGACGGCGCGGTAATTATTCAAGACAACAGAATTATTGCAGCAAGATGTGTTTTACCGGTAACCGAAAAAGAAAATTTTCCTGCCAATTACGGCATGCGTCACCGTGCGGCAGTTGGTATTACAGAAAACACCGATGCTTTAGCCATTTCGGTGAGCGAGCAAACCGGCGCAGTTTCGTTTACCATGCACTCCGAAATAACGCCTAATGTTAATAAACAAAAACTAACCTTTCTGTTAGAAAAAAACCTTAAGCAATTAAACTAAAAACAGTAAATTCGAAAAAAAATTAATATGACTATTTCAGACGAAAAAGCAGTAACAGTAAATTATTATTTAACTGCAAGTAAAAATAAACAACCGGAAGAATTAATAGAACAAACTTCTCCTGAACAACCATTTGTATTTTTATTTGGTTTTGGCGGTGTGTTGCCCGATTTTGAATCTAATTTAAGTGGAAAAAAGAAAGGTGATAAATTTGATTTTCATATTGGCGCCGCAAAAGCTTATGGAGCTTTTGAAAAAGATTATGTAGTTAAAATTGACAAAGCTGCTTTTGAGGTAGAAGGAAAATTTGATGACGCAAGAATTAAAATTGGCGAAGATATTGAAATGAATGATGCTGAAGGTAACCAGTTAATTGGTAAAGTTTTAGAAATTACTGATGCGCATGTTGAAATGGATTTTAACCATCCATTAGCAGGTTACGACCTTCACTTTATTGGTGAGGTATTAGAGGTAAGACCAGCTTCGCAAGAAGAATTAGACCATGGGCACATTCACGGCCCGGGCGGACACCACCATCACTAAAAAAATAATGTTTTTATCTAAAAACCTCAGGCTATAAGTTTGAGGTTTTTTTATTCACTTCGCTTACTCACCCCACCAAAATCGTATTTTAATTTTACGATGCGCATAGTTTTATTTTTTGGGTCGCGGATAATAAAAGAGTTTAATAATCCATTGCCCGAATCGGTAACATAACTTACCTCCTTTTCTAAAACATCATTGTTATAATGCTTTTCAGCATACAACTCTTGTTTAGCATCGTATTCATACACAATCTTCAGATCGATATTTGTATGCGCGTTGCCTTTAAATTTAGCAACAGATAATCGATCGTTTACATACTCAAACCTATGCTCTTGCATAATCCAAGATGCCACGGTGTAATTTTCGAATATTTCTTTTCTCCTACCCAAACTATCATAATTAGTAACTACCTCTTTATATGGTCTGTGTTCTGTATTTAAATAAGTACACTTAAGTTGACCAGAAGAATATTTATGATATTGAAAACTATCTTCACTTAATAAAACCTGATTTCCCAAAACAAAAAAAGATTTATCCTTATTATTATTTGTTTCTTTAAAACGTAATTCCTTTGTTAAGTTGCCTGCAGAATCATATCTGTAATAACGACTTTCGTAATAATTAAAACCATCATGGTAACGCTTTAATATTAAATTTTTACCCGAATAAAAATAATTTGTACTTACCGTATCGTAAATATAAACGTTCATTATTTTAGTTTCGCCGTTACTTATTTTTTTTCGTTTTCTATAAACGGGCGGTGTTGTAATTTCTTTTTCAATTGTTTTTATAATGGTTGTAAAATAATAACGCGATAACATGCCGTTAGTATCAAAATCATACGATTCAATCAGATTTTTATCTACCGCTACCTGAAAATCTTTTTTATCAAGAATATCAAAAGTAATTCGCCTGATATTATTAGCCTTTATAACTTTTGGATTAAAATTATGCTGAGTATCAAAAGGCGTTTCGGTTGATGGCAAAAGCACTTGTGCCTTCGCAAAAAAGCAAAAAACAGAAAAAACAATTATGTAACTAAATTTATTCAAATTGCAACAATGCTTCCTCAATGGATTCTACCGGTTGTTTACAGGTTTTGTTTTGACAAACATAAATTAATGTTTTTTGCTTATTAAACCTGTTTAACATTAACGGCAAATCTGAATCCTTGGCGCTAACTGCTAAAATCGCATTAGTTATGCCTTCTTGGTAGAGACTCAACAACTTTTCATTAACATTGTTACCAACAATGGCAATTTCCTTAAAAGGAAAGAGTAAATGAAGTGCTAAACAGCCCCAATTACTGTATCCCGGGCCGTAACCTTTCAATTCAGCAACCACACAATTTAACATTTGCTCAGCCTTTTTTACCCAATTTGTGTTTCCAAAATAAGTGCCTATGTAAAATAAATTAAGTGCCATTTGCGAATTTGAAGCCGGAATCACATTATCACTTATTTCGGATGTGCGGGCAACTAATTGCGACGAAGAATTATTAGTATAATATAATAGCTCGCTTTTTGGATTTACAAATTGAGTTAAAGCTAATTGTGTTAAATTTTTTGCTTTTACTAAAAAGTCTTCATCGTGCGTTATTAAATAACACTGTTGCAATGCTTCAATTACAAATGCATAATCATCTAAAAAAGCATCAATTTTTGCTTGTCCGTTTTTATATGTTCGATACAAACTACCATCGGCCTTTGATAATTTATTTAATATAAAGTTTATTGAAGATAAGCACACTTCCTTGTATTCTTCATTACCAAAACTTAAATAAGCCTTTGCGTATGCTGTACACATCATCGCATTCCACGAGGTAATAGATTTATCATCTAAACCTGGCATAATTCGACTTTTAACCTCTTGTTTTAAAACATCTTTACACGCATTAATTTTTTGGTTGAGTTGTTCTATGGATAAATCAAATTTAGTAAGCAGTTCCGCTAATTTTTCAGATCGCATTAAAATATAATTTCCATGTTCCCAATAACCGGTATCATTAATTTCGTAATACTCTGCAAAAACAGAATAATCATTTCCTAAAAGATCTTTCAAATCAAGTTGATTCCAAACATAATATTTCCCTTCTTCGCCATCACTATCCGCATCAAAAGCAGAATAAAAACAACCCTCTTGCGTGTACCAATAATTTTTCACAAAACTTAAAGTATCTATCGCAATTTCTTTGTACAAATTATTTTTAGTAATTGTATATGCTTCACAATACAACGAAACCAATTGCGAATTATCGTATAACATTTTTTCGAAATGTGGCACTTTCCAAATCATGTCGGTACTGTATCTTGCAAAACCGCCATGTAATTGATCATAAATGCCGCCGTAGGCCATTTTTGTTAAAGTAAGATTTACATGATTTAATAATTCAGCATCTTTTGTTAAAGTGGCATACCGCAATAAAAAAACATAATTAGATGGCAATGGAAATTTGGGCGCGCGGTTTGGTCCCCCATTCTCCTTGTCCATCAAGGTTTTCCACTTAGTCATACTAGCTGCCAATACCTCTTTCGTTAGCAGCAAATCATTTTGTTTTTGAGTAGTTAATAATTCAGATTGATTAATACCATCCGTTAAATTTTGTGCGTACTCAATAGCTTTATCTATATTTTCTGCATACAAACCGGCTAAGCCGTTAAGGATTTCTATCCATCGTGTTTTATTAAAATAGGTTCCGCCATAAATTGGTCTGCCATCAGGTAATGTAAAACAATTTAACGGCCAACCGCCTTGCCCTGTCATTAATTGAACGGCTTGCATATAAAGCATATCCACATCTGCACGCTCCTCTCTATCAACTTTAATATTAATAAAATGAGCGTTCATTAATTTTGCCACTTCGGCATCTTCAAAACTTTCGTGCTCCATAACATGGCACCAATGGCATGCACTATAACCTACACTTATAAGAACAGGTTTATTTTCTCTTCTTGCTTTTTCAAATGCAGCCTCCGAAAAAGGCAACCAGTTTACCGGATTATAAGCGTGTTGTAATAAATAAGGACTACTCTCGTTTATTAAACTATTTGGGGTTTTATCTTTGTTGGAACGCATGTAAATTTTATAAGTGGTAAATATTATATACTAAACACACAAATTTAAACATGGTTTTACTGCAAAACCTATATATTTAGTTAAATTTGAATAAATATTTCCTCGAAATAAAAACTCAAAATTTAACCTAAAGAATGAAACGAATATATTGGATAATAGCTATTGGAGTATTAATTATTTTTTCGGTAATCTTAATTAAATATCTGAATGGAAATAAACCTACCGAGGTATACGTACAAAAAGCAACTACAAAAACAATTATTGAATTAGTTTCAGCCACAGGTAAAATTCAACCTGAAACAGAATTAAAATTAAGCAGTGATGTGAGTGGCGAAATTACCGAAATGGCTGTAAAAGAAGGCGACCAAGTAAAAAAAGGCGATTTGTTATGTAGAATAAAACCAGACTTATACGTGAGTGCTATTGACAGGGTTAATGCCAACGTAAATACAACAAAAGCAAATTTAAAAACTGCTATGGCGCAGTTAGATCAAGCAAAAGCAAATTTAGCAAACAGCGAAGCTACCTTTAACAGAAACAAAAAATTATTAGAACAAAATGCTATTTCTCAACAAGAATTTGATGGCTTTAAAGCGCAATACGAATCTGCCAAAGCAAACGTACAAGCGTTAGAAGCAGGTGTAAATGCCGGCCAGTACAACATTCAAAGCAGTGAGGCAACCCTAAAAGAAGCTAATACCAATTTAGAAAAAACATATATCTATGCACCAGTTGATGGCACTGTTTCAAAATTAAGCGTAGAAAAGGGAGAACGTGTTGTTGGCGTAAGCGGAATGGCTGGAACAGAAATTTTACGTTTAGCTAATTTAAATGAAATGGAGGTTAGTGTAGAAGTAAATGAAAATGACATTATTAAAGTTCATAAAAACGATACTGCTCTAATTGAAGTTGACGCATACATGGATAAAAAATTTAAAGGCATTGTAACAGAAATCGCAAACTCTTCGAATAGTACCGGAATATCTGTAGATCAGGTAACCAACTTTGTTGTTAAGATTCGTTTACTAAGAGAATCTTATCAGTTTTTGATTTCAGACAAAAATCAGATACCATTTAGACCGGGAATGAGTGCAAGTGTAGATATTCAAACAAGAAAAGTTGTAAACGTTATTGCTATTCCAATTCAAGCTGTAACAACAAGAAATCCAGATTCATTAACCACCACAAACAGCGATGAATTTGATGATCGCGAAGTAAAAGTTAAAAATGATAATGAAGACAAGGATCTAAAAAAAGAAGATGTAAAAATAAAAGAATATGTTTTTATCGTAAATAACGGAACATCTAAACAAATAGAAGTTAAAACTGGAATTCAGGACAATGATTTTATACAAGTTATTTCTGGCTTATCAGATAATCAAGAAGTGATATGCGGCCCATACAGTGCTGTTTCTAAAAGTTTAAAAGAGGGAACTAAAATAAAAATTGTAAGAAAAGAAGACCTTTATAAAACAGAAAAATAATTGGCCTTTATTTTAAATATCGAAACCTCAACCACTGTTTGCTCTGTATCGTTAAGTAACAATGGCAAATTACTTTCTTTTAAAGAAATAAATAACGGCTACACGCACGCCGAAAATTTACATGTATTTATAAAGGATATTTTAGAAGAAGCAAGCGTTTCATTAAACCAATTAAATGCAATTGCAATAAGTAAAGGACCAGGTTCCTACACAGGTTTACGAATTGGAGTAAGCGCCGCAAAAGGTCTAGCATTTAGTTTAAACATCCCACTTATTGCTTTAAACACTTTAGAAATAATGGCTAATAGTGCCATATCTCAAGAATACGGCAAAGTTGCTTACTGCCCAATGATTGATGCGCGCAGAATGGAAGTTTACACCGCTATTTATGATGAAAATTTAGTTCAGTTAAAAAACACAGAAGCTTTAATTGTTGACGAAAACTCTATTACACAATTTGCCAACTACGAGAAAATTTATTTTTTTGGCGATGGAATGGAAAAATGCAAGTCGCTTTTAAAATCCTTAAATAACCCTGCGTTTATTTCGGATATTATGCCAACTGCAAAGGCCATGAGTAATCTTTCGTATAAAAAATATGCCGAAAAAACATTTGAAGATGTGGCTTATTTTGAGCCTTTTTATTTGAAGGATTTCTTTTTTGCAACCAAAAAATAATTGCTCTACCAAAAAACTATTTCTTTAAAAATACTTTTGCCTTCTCAGCATAAAATTCACCTTCTTCGACAATGATTTTAAATTTCTCCATTGCTGCTTGCTTCTCACCACTTTCATAAAAAGACAGAGCGCTATAATAAGCTGCCTCTTGTGAAAACGTATTATTTGAACTTTCTACACAACGGCTTAAATAGTTGATAGCCTTAGCGTAATTTTTTGTATAATAATATGACATACCTATATAAAAATCACAATTTATATCCTCGTCATTATACCCATTTATAACATTTAAGGCATAAATACATTGTTTATAATTGCCCTTTTTAAAGTTTAGTAGGGCTTCAGAGAACTCTTCGTGTAAATAAAAATCTGCGTTTTGTTTTATGCCCGATCTACTTTTGTTATAATCTTCATTATTAGCATAAGATACCGGCAATCCACTTTTAACAGGAAATTTAATATATTGATTCTTTTTAAAATATAAAGCAGTGTAATTAGTCACCTTAAGATCATGAATATAAACAACAGGTGCGTTTAAAATGTATTTAATCTTTGATTCAGGAACCGAATTAGAAACTATTAATGATAAATCAATTGGTTGTGTTGGGATGGCGATGGTAGAATCTAAAATTTTATTTGTTACAAGTTGACTCAAAGTATCCTTAATGTTTTTTGAGTGCACATTGGGATTTATAAAATTTTCTTTAATTACATTAATGGTATCAAGTGGCACATACTTTTTCTCCTCAATTTTTTTGGGAGATTGTTTCTCATTTAAAATTTTATTTGGAAAATCAGATGAATAGATTTTAGGTGAATTGTCGATTATAAAAAAAACTGAAACGCCAATAAAGACGCCAATAATTAAACTGATAAATCCAAAATAAAAACCGTTGTTGTAGGAAAAAACGCGTTTTTTAATCCTAGCCTTCAAATCAACTAAGTCAGCATCATTAACAGATAACTTCTCGAAGCCAAGCTGAGCCAAGTAATCCAGATCATCACTGTTATTTTTATTTACTTGCATTTTTTCTGTTTTTAATTCGTTGCTCTATTAATAATTTTAAATTTCGTTTTCCGTTTTGAATAAAACTTTTGACTTCATTTAAAGAGAATTTAGTTTTATCTGCTATTTGCTGATAACTCAACGTTTTTAAATAAAATAATTCCACACACACTCTTTGATTTTCTTTAAGCTCAACTATGCATGCCTGCATGTGCTCAATCATATCTTCGTCGGTGACTCCCGAAATTTTTTCTTCATCCTCAATTGAAGATTCTTTTAATTCAAAATCCAAATAACTTTCGGGTAAACTATATTTATTTTTAT
>Ga0066439_1000310_pt1 | contig 19614 bp, 14 predicted proteins | sample LakWasMet57_HOW8_2_FD_59527 | JGI IMG/M metagenome (GOLD analysis project Ga0066439, IMG submission 59527) | Freshwater sediment methanotrophic microbial communities from Lake Washington under simulated oxygen tension - Sediment Metagenome 57_HOW8 | ecosystem: Environmental > Aquatic >...
AAAGAAATCCAACAGCAGGAATAACCGTAAATGTAACCGCTAACTGACTAAAGAATTTTAATCTGCTAATACCTTGAGCAGCATCAACCACTTCACCTTTCTTGTGTGTAAATAAAGAAAAGATCCATCTAAATAAACGAATAACATCATCTATCAATAAAAAACTACTGCCTAAAAGTTTACAAACCATTATAATTAGGGCAACAGAAGAAAGGTATCTGAAAAAATTATTCCAGTTTGGTGGTGGATAAAATAACGATACTAAACCAATTAAAATACTAAAAGCCGCAAAGCCATAAGCAGTATATAGAATACCATTTTTTTTGCCATGCGAAAAATCTTGAACAAATGTTTTTACAGCTTGCAAAAAATAAAATTCTACAATAACTATAAGTGTGAAAAAAATTAAAAACCGAATAAACATAGTGCCGTAAAAATAAACAATAAGCGTCATCAAAAAGTCATAAGTATCTACATACCAATGTTAATTAATTCCAAAAATAGAGGTTTCTTGATTGAAGGTTTCTGCTATTTTTGAATTATATTCAATTTGTAGAGTAATTTTAGGTATGGCAAACAAAATAAAAATAGGTATAATTTTTGGCGGGCAAAGCAAAGAGCGTGAGATCTCTTTTGCCGGAGGAAGAACGGTTTACGACAACTTAAACAAATTTTTATTTGAGGCTGTACCTGTATTTGTAGATAGCTTTGGAAATTTTATAGAATTAAAATGGGAGTATATTTACAAAGGAACCATTCGCGATTTTTACCCACCGGTTGAGTTTTTACCTAACAATTCTCCATTTCAATTATATGCCGAAAACTTAGGCGATTTGAACGAAGAACAACAAAACAACCTTATTGCCAAAATTGGCAAAAAAATATCGCCAACCGATCTTAAAAATAAAATTGATTTTGCTTTTTTATGTTTACACGGACCATATGGCGAAGATGGTCGCATACAAGGCTTATTCGAATACCATCAAATACCTTATAGCGGTTCGGGAATTTTAGCTTCATCTATTGGCATTGATAAGGCGGTGCAAAAAGAAATGATGGTAAGCAGAGGCTTTAACAGCCCAAAATATATTACCATTGATAGAAAAGCATGGATAGAAGGAACTGCAGGTAAACCATTTGATGTTGTTAAAGAAAAAATTGGTTTTCCGTGTGTGGTTAAACCTGCCAACCAAGGTTCGAGTATTGGCATAAGTGTTTTAAATTCTGCTGATGAATTTGCATTTATGAGTGCGGTAGAAAAAGCATTATTTACAAAATGGGTAGATGCTAAAGAATGGAATGCATTTACCAATGAGCAAAAATTTAATTACGTTAAACAAATTGCCGATATACGCGAAGGTATAGGAATGCCAATTGTAATAAGCTATCCGGCAGATTTAAATGCGCCAATAATTTACGATCCTAAATCATTATTAGATTTTTTAAATTTTAATTTAAAAACAGATGGCTTTGTAATTGAAAGTATTGATGGCGAAAGCACCGTTTTAGTGGAAGGATTTATTGAAGGAAAAGAATTTAGTTGCATTGTGCTTGAGGATGAACAAGGCAAAGCCATTGCATTACCTCCTACCGAAATAAAAAAAGGAAAAGAATTATTTGATTATAGAAGTAAATATTTACCGGGCCTTGCAAGAAAAATAACCCCTATTGATTTACCAGACTCTCAAATTGAAGCAATACGAAAAGATTGTGAAAAATTATTTTACGACCTGCATTTTGATGTGTATGCCCGTATTGATGGTTTTTTAAGTACTGATGGAAAAATATTCCTAAATGATCCAAACACCACAAGTGGCATGATGCCATCATCCTTCTTCTTCCATCAAGCAGCGGAGATAGGATTAAATCCATCACAATTTCTAACATTCATTATTCGCACTTCACTTTCAAAACGCTTAAAACAATCTAAAGGAAATGTTAAGTATAGAAGTTTATTGCAACAACTCGATGAACAAATTCATAAAGAAAAAACCGCAGCCAGCAATAAAATACGTGTTGCCGTTGTGCTTGGCGGTTATTCATCAGAAAGACATATTTCTGTAGAAAGCGGAAGAAATGTTTTTGAAAAATTATCTTCATCAGAAAAGTACGCGCCGTTCCCTGTATTTTTAACCGGTAATTCTAACGAACACCAAATGTATCATGTGCCAATTAATTTATTATTAAAAGACAATGCAGATGATATAAAAGAAAAAGTTGAAAATTTTAAAGTACACAGTGTTATAAAAAATATCATGCATGAGTGCGAAGCAATTACTCATAAATATGCTTCAAGCAATCACACAGCAGAACCAGAAAAATTAACCTATGCCACTTTAAAACAAAAAGCTGATGAGGTATTTATTGCTTTACATGGCCGACCGGGTGAAGACGGAGCCATACAAGAACAGTTGGATAAATTGAATTTACCTTACAATGGCTCTAATAAAGAAAGTTCATCGATTACCATTGATAAATACCGCACTAACGAAATTTTAAAAAATAACGGTTTCCTAATTGCCGACCATATTTTAATTTCTAAAGATGAATGGGCGAACAATAAAAATAAATTTATTGAGATCTTAAAAGACCGCATCAAATATCCATTCATTGCAAAACCTGTTGACGATGGTTGCAGTAGTGCGGTTAAGAAAATAAAGAATTTAGAAGAGTTTGAAGCCTTTTGTAAATTAATCTTCCGTACCTCAGAAGAATTTGATGCGCCTTCTGCAGAAAAATTACATATAAAACCAAAAGAAGAATTTCCGCAAAAACAAGTTGTTTTAGTTGAAGAATTAATCAGTAAAAAAGATGCTGCACACTTTTTAGAAATAACAGGTGGTATGCTCACTAAATTAAACGAAGCGGGTGAAGTGCAATACGAAGTGTTTGAAGCATCGGAAGCATTAGCCGACGGGGAAATTTTGAGCTTGGAAGAAAAATTCTTAGCGGGCCAAGGACAAAACATTACCCCGGCACGTTATGCTAAAGATGTAAAAGATAGACAAAAAGTAAGTGAGCAGGTAAAAAAAGCATTGGGCGGTGCAGCAAAAGCATTGGGTGTAACCGGCTATTGCAGAATAGATGCATTTGTTAGAGTATACGCAGATTATAGAGCTGAAATAATTTTTATTGAGGTTAACTCATTGCCTGGTATGACACCTGCAACGTGCATCTTTCATCAAGCTGCCATTAATAATTATAAGCCATATGAGTTTATTGATAAAATTTTGGATTTCGGCAAAGAACGTTTAGCTGCGGTTTCGTAGAAAAATAATAAGTGGATGCAGAGTAACAACATCCACTTTTTTAAAAGAAAAACAAATAAAGATTATTTAAACTTATTCAATAACTCGTTAAACCGATTTGAGATTTCGTTATTACATAAATTATTAATACTTCCTTGGTGAGTGTGTTTAATATCACCGTTAAATACAAACTCACCTTTTGCAATGTCGCCACCAACTTTTTGATAAGCATCTCTAAACGACATTCCATCGAGAACTAATTGATTAACTGCTTCTACGCTAAAAATAAATTTATATTTATCATCATTAATGGCAGTATTGTTTATTTTAATTTGCTCTAACATTTTTATACTAACCTTTAAACAGCTTTGAATTTCTTTAAAAGCTGGAAATAAAATCTCTTTGGTTAATTGAAAATCGCGATGATAACCAGACGGTAAATTATTTATCAATAACGTTAACTCATTCGGCAAGGCTTGTAATCTATTGCATTTAGCTCTCACTAACTCAAACACATCCGGATTTTTTTTATGCGGCATAATACTACTTCCGGTTGTTAATGCATCCGGGAAAGAAATAAATCCAAAATTTTGCGAATTATACAAACAAATATCCATAGCCATTTTTGAAAGTGTGCTTGCAAGAGTTGCTATTGCCATCGAGCTAATCTTTTCAGATTTTCCTCTTGTCATTTGCGCATACACCACATTAACATTCATTCCATCAAAATTCAACAAACTAGTAGTTTCATTTCTATCAATAGGTAATGAACTTCCATAACCTGCTCCAGAGCCTAAAGGATTTTTATTTGCAACATTACATGCTGCGCTAAACATTTCTAAATCGTCACACAAACTCTCAGCATAAGCACCAAACCATAAACCAAACGAAGAAGGCATGGCAGCTTGCAAGTGCGTGTAGCCTGGAATTAATACTGCTTTATGTTCTTCACTTTTACTAATTAGTAATTTAAATAATTCGTGAACCAATAAAATGGTTTTTTTTAATTCGCTTACAGTATACAATTTAATATCCGTTAAAACCTGGTCGTTTCTTGACCGTGCCGTATGAATTTTCTTTCCAACATCTCCCAATTTTCTTGTAAGCAAAATTTCTACTTGTGAATGCACATCCTCTACTCCATGTTCAATAATAAATTCGTTATTTTTAATGCTTTCTCTAATAGCTTTTAATTCTGTCTTTAACAAAGAAAATTCTTCTTTGGAGATTAATCCAACCTTCGCAAGCATCTCTGTATGAGCTATTGAGCCTAGCACATCAAATTCTGCTAACTCTAAATCCAAAAATTTATCGTTACCGGCAGTAAATTCCAATAACCATTGTGGTGTTATGCTGTTTTCTTTTTCCCAAAGTGTTGTTTTCATTTTAATTTAATTTTTCTAAAATAGTAATATAAATATCTATTGCTTCTTCAATTTCAGTTATGAAAATAAATTCGTTTGCGCTATGTGAGCGAGCAGAATCGCCTGGACCCATTTTTACCGAAAGCCATGGCATTAATGCCTGATCGCTTGTGGTTGGTGAACCATATGTGCCTCGATTAAGTTTCAGTCCTTCTAAAATAAAAGGATGTGTTGTTGAAATGGAAGAAGGTTGTAACCTTAAAGAGCGTGGAGTAATTTCACAATCAACTTGTTGTTTAATAATTTCAAGAACTTCTTCATTCGTATAAGTATCAGTTGTTCTAACATCTACCGTAAATTCGCACAAAGCAGGAACTACATTATGTTGCTCCCCTGCTTTAATTACTGTAACACTCATTTTTATTTCTCCTAAGGCAGAAGAAACTTTTGGGAACTTAAATGTGTTAAACCAATTTATATAGTTAAGAGCTTTATAAATAGCATTTTCTCCTTCATCTCTAGCAGCATGGCCTGCCTTACCAAAAACTTTACAATCTAAAACCATTAAACCTTTTTCGGCCACGGCCATTTGCATTTGCGTTGGCTCACCAACAATGGCGAAATCTATTTTTGGTAATTGGTCAATTAGGCAGGCTATTCCATTTTGTCCCGAAATTTCTTCTTCGGCAGTAGCAGCAAAAATAAAATTATACTTTAAGTTTTGTTTATCGTAAAAATAAATAAAGGTGGCGAGTAAGGCTACTAAAGGTCCACCGGCATCGTTGCTGCCTAAGCCGAATAATTTTTCATTTTCAACAATAGCTTCAAATGGGTTGTTTGTATACGCAGTATTTGGTTTAACTGTGTCGTGATGGGAGTTCAATAAAATTGTTGGTTTTGTTACATCAAAATACTTATTTGCACACCAAACATTATTTAATTTTTTATTTATGGCAATTCCCTTTACAATTAAAAAATTTGCAATAAGTTCACATGTTTTGTTTTCTTCTTTACTAAAAGAAGGAGTTGCTATTAATTGCTTTAGTAATTCAACAACTTCCAATTTTAAATCTGAAATATTATTTTGAATGATATAATCTTGTTCCGGCATAATTATTTTTATCTACTAATTGTAATAAGTTTTCGGCTTTTCCGATTTGCACAAATGCAACTCCTTTATTAAGTGCATGAAAGGCATTGTCCATTTTTGGTACCATTCCATTATTAATAACCGAATTTTCTTTCAAATTATTATAGTCAGAATTAGAAATACTTTTTAAGACGCTGCTATCATCATCTACATTTTGTAATACGCCATTTTTTTCGAAACAATAAACTAACTGTACGTTATAGTTTACACATAAGGCAATTGCCAATTCAGAAGCAATGGTGTCTGCATTTGTATTTAATAGTTGCCCGTTGCCATCATGTGTAATGGCAGAAAAAACAGGGGTCATGTTATTTTCTAAACATGAAGAGATAAAAGCTGCATTTATTTTTTTTATATCGCCAACAAAACCATAATCAATTGAAACAACTTCTCGTTTATTTGCATTTATGCAATTTGCATCTGCACCTGACAAACCGATAGCATTACAATTTAAAGCCTGAAGTTTAGCCACAATGTTTTTATTAATAAAACCTGCATAAACCATGGTAACAAGTTTTAGTGTTTCTGAATCCGTTATTCTTCTACCTTCAACCATTTGCAAAGGAATGTTTAATTTATCTTGAAGTTGATTAGCTAACTTACCGCCACCGTGCACTAAAATTTTTTGACCCTTTAATAAATTAAATTCTATTAAAAAATTTGATAAAGCAATTTCATCATCAATAACATTGCCACCAATTTTAACTACTGTTAACTGTTGCATAATTGCATATCTTTTAAATCCGGGGTAAGCACTTCATTCATTAAAAAGTTTTTCTCAAGCATTTGTTTTAACACGGCTTGTGCAGCAAACACTCTGTTCTCTGCCTGTTTCAATATTAAGGATCTGTTATTATCAAGTAAACTGTCAATCACTTCAACATTTCTTCTTACCGGTAAACAGTGCATTAATTTTGCATGGTTGGTTAAACTCATTTTGTTTTCACTTAGCAACCAGTTATCCTTTACCTCGGGCATTGCGCCGTAATCGTTAAACGAGGACCAGTTTTTTACATAAACAAAATCGGCATCCATTAATGCTTCGTCTTGGTTATTTGTTATTGTAACACCCGAAGTAAAATCATCACACAAGTCATAACCATTTGGATGAGCAATTACAAATTCTACATCTCTAGTTTTAACCCATTCGCAAAATGAATTTGCAACTGCCTGAGGCAGCGGCTTAATATGAGGCGCCCAGGTTAAAACAACCTTAGGCTTTTTATTTGCCGGTTTATTTTCTTCAATAGTCATAACATCCGCCAAACTTTGTAAGGGATGTAGGGTTGCAGACTCTAAACTAATAATAGGTGTATTACAATATTTCATAAACTGCAATAATATTTTCTCGCTATAATCTTCTTTTTTGTTTTTTAAAGTTGGGAAACACCTAATTGCAATTATATCGCAATACGTTCCCATAACTGCTGCAGCATCTTTAATGTGCTCAACTGAATTACCGTTCATTACCGCGCCATCGTTATATTCTAATGCCCATCCTTCTTGATTAAAATTCATCACTACCGTATTCATTCCCAAATTTTGAGCAGCCTTTTGAGTACTTAAACGTGTTCTTAAACTTGGATTCATAAAAATGATGCCCAGTGTTTTGTTTTTACCAAGCTGCGAAAACATAAAGGGATTTTTTTTCAAACTCATAGCCTCATTAATTAGCTCTTCGGCATTTGTTATATCATTTATAGTTGTAAAATATTTCATAGTATTAATTTGGAATTAACTGTTGTTGTAAAATTTTATTTATTGCACTTAAAAATAATTGAGCCTCACGCATTCCAATATTTAAAGGTGGTAATAATCGAATAGTGTTTTTTCCGGATGAAAACCCGGTAAATATTTTTTCATCGAACAATAATTTTTTTCGAATAAGCGCTGCATCCCCTTCAGTTTCAATTCCAATCATTAATCCCATTCCACGTGCATTTTTTATGCCATCCATTTTTTTAAGTTCGTCCATAATAAAATTTCCAATTTTTAGCGCATTAACAATTAAGTTTTCGTTTTCGATAACTTCCAAAACAGATAGCGAGGCCGCGCATGCTAAATAATTACCGCCAAACGTAGTGCCCAGCATGCCATGATTTGCTTTTATATCCGGATGAATCAAAACACCCGCAACCGGAAAGCCGTTACCCATTCCTTTTGCAGTTGTAATAATATGCGGTTTAATCCCAGAATATTGATGAGCGAAAAATTTACCGCTTCTTCCGTATCCGGATTGTATCTCATCTAAAATTAAAACAACGCCCAATTTTTTACATTCGCTTTCTATAACTACAAGAAAATCATCTGACGGAACATTGATACCACCAACACCTTGTATCCCTTCAATAATAACTGCACAAACACTTTCGCTTATTGCATTTTTAAAAGCAGCAACATCATTCATTGGCAAAAATACAACCTCATGATCTTTGTTGATGTTTGCAGATAACTTCGCGTCATCCGTGGCTCCTAATGAAAGAGAAGTTCTGCCATGAAAAGAATCTGTAAAGGCAATAACTTTTTTTCTTCCATTGTGAAATGATGCCAGTTTTAATGCATTCTCATTTGCCTCTGTGCCCGAATTACACAAAAACAAATTGTAGTCATTGTAACCACATAATTTCCCCAACTGTTCGGCTAATAAATTTTGTAAAGGCATTTTTACTGCATTAGAGTAAAATGCAATGTTGTTTAATTGCTGAGTTAATTTTTTTACATAATGTGGATGTGAGTGTCCAATTGAAATCACGGCATGACCTCCGTAAAAATCAAGATACTTTGTTCCTTTCTCATCCCAAATAAAAGCACCTTCGGCTTTAATGGGTTCAATATCAAATAACGGATAAACATCAAATAAATTCATTTTAATTTTTTTAGTAGGTTGTACATTTTAATTTTAATCCCTCTTGCTCATTTAGTCCAAACATGATGTTCATATTCTGAACAGCCTGTCCGGCAGCGCCTTTAAGGAGATTATCAATTACACTTGTAATTAATACATGCTTATTATGTTTTTTTATATTTATAAAACATTTGTTGGTGTTAACCACCATTTTTAAATCTACCGTCTTATCAACTAAAAAAGTAAATGGCTCGTCTTTATAAAAATCAGTAAAAAGGCTTTTAATTTCTTCTTCGCCCAAATCACATTCTAAAACAGTTGTAGCAAAAATTCCTCTCGTAAAACTTCCTCTTTGAGGAACAAATAATAATTCACCATTAAAGTTTTTCTGCAATTGAGATAAACTTTCTTGTATCTCTTCGTTATGAGGATGTTGGAATGGTTGATAAACCGAAACATTATTTTGTCTCCAAGAAAAGTGCGTGGTATCTGACAATTTAATGCCTGCGCCCGTTGAGCCTGTTATCGCATTTACATTAACTACACCGCTTAACAAATTATTTTTTGCAAAAGGTAATAAGGCTAATTGAATTGCAGTTGCAAAACAACCGGGATTAGCAATGTAATTGACGCTCTTAATTTTTTCTCTATTTAACTCAGGTAAACCATAAACAAATTTTTTATTATCGATAGAATTATTTTCTAATAACCTAAAGTCTCTGCTCAGATCAATTACCTTCTTGTTTAACAAATGGGGATTCTCTTTTAAATAATTTGCTGAGTCGCCATGTTGCAGACACAAAAAAACTATGTCTGAATTTTTATTTGCAGTGTCAGAAAATTTAAGATTCGTTTCGCCCAACAAGTCAGTAAAAACATCACTTACCAATTTATTTTTTTGAGATTGGCTAACGGCAGTTATACTCTCTACGTTTTGGTGGTTCACTAATAATCTAAGCAACTCACTTCCTGTGTAGCCGGCTGCGCCAATAATTGAAACATTTAATTTTTTCATTGAGCCGAATTTATTTGATGGTAAATACTCATTTGATTACTCATAATTTTTGTAAACCCTTTCACATCTTGTCCGCTCCAAGTATTATTCATTTCGCCATAGCTTCCAAATTTATTACTCATAAGATCATGCGAGGATTCAATCCCCTCGATAGAAAAATTATATGCAGAGAGTTTTACAAACACTTTTCCTGTAACTTTTTTTTGAGTGGATTCAAAAAAACATTCTAAGTCTCTCATGATAGGATCAAGAAACAACCCTTCGTGCAACCAATTACCATACCACATGGCTTGTTGGTCTTTAATAATTAATTGCAATTTTGTAAGTGTATGTTTTTCTAAGACATGGTGAGCTTTAATGATAATAAGCGCTGCAGCTGCTTCAAAACCAACTCTTCCTTTAATACCAATTATGGTATCGCCTACATGAATATCTCTACCGATAGCAAAAGGAGATGCTAATTTTTCTAAAGCTTGAATGGCATTTGTTGGATGCCTAAACAATTTTCCATCAATGCCTTTTAATTCACCTTTCTCAAAATACAATTCAACCTCTTTTACAAGTGTTTCTGATAACTGAGATGGATAGGCTTGTGAGGGTAAAGAAGAATGAGATGTTAAAGTTTCTTTGCCGCCAACGGATGTCCCCCAAATCCCTTTATTGATACTATATTTGGCTTTTTCTGCATTTATAAAAATACCATTAGCGCTCAAAAAATCGATTTCTTCTTCTCTCGATAATTTGTTGTCTCTAATAGGTGTGATAATTTCAATGTTAGGAATTAAAATATTAAACACGGCATCAAATCTTACCTGATCGTTACCGGCACCTGTACTGCCATGTGCCACATAATTTGCATTAATTTTTTTTGCATAATTAGCAATGGCGGTTGCCTGCGAAATTCTTTCGGCGCTTACAGAAAGTGGATAAGTGTTATTTTTTAAAACATTTCCGTATACTAAATATTTTACTACTGAGTTATAAAAATTTTCTGTTTCATTTAAACACACAAATGATTTTACCCCTAAGGCAATTGCTTTTTTCTCAACTTCTTTGATCTCTTCATCATCAAATCCACCTGTGTTTACAATTACTGCATGAACATCTAAGTTTAATGTTTGAGACAAATATATGGCGCAATACGAGGTGTCTAATCCTCCACTAAATGCTAGTACTACTGATTTTTTTATTTTCATTGTTTTTAATTTTTGGTTGTTTTAAAAATATATTCTTTTTCATTTTTGTTATTCTTTCAAAAAGCTGTGAGTACTTTTTAAAATTCAAAAACTTATTATCTTTATTCGATTCCTTTTTTTCATCGGGGTTATAAAGCATGGCAGTACATAAACAATTTTTTCTGTCTTTGCTTTTTAGTATTTCAAAATTTACGCAACTGCGACATCCTTTCCAGAAGTCTTCATCTTGCGTTAGTTCAGAGTATGTAACCGGTTCATATCCTAGATCTGAATTAATTTTCATAACCGCTAAACCGGTAGTTAAGCCAAAAATTTTTGCATGAGGATATTTAGTTTTAGATAATTCGAAAACCTTTTGTTTAATAGCTTTAGCCAAACCGCTCTTTCTAAATTCTGGCGCAACTATTAATCCGGAGTTGGCAACATAATTGCCATGGCTCCAAGTTTCTATATAACAAAAACCTGCCCATTGGTTACCAGGTGAAAATGCAATCACTGCCTTACCCTCAAGCATTTTTTGCTCAATATATTGGGGCGATCTTTTGGCAATACCCGTTCCTCTTGCTTTTGCAGACGATTCCATTTCGTTGCAAATTGTAGTTGCATAATGCAAATGACCATTATTAGCCAACTGCACAGTGAATTTTTCCATTGTGAAATAATTAAGAATAATAAAATAATATTAACTCCCTGCTAGAGAATTAATAAGTTGAATAAGACGTAAGGTGACTTTTAAATCAACGTCGTAGAAAATAAATTGGGCGTGCCGGGATAATAGTTACGGCTAATTGGTTAATAAACAAAAACACACTCTTGTGTAAAGAGTGCAACCGGCTAACGATTGAAACTGTTGTAAAAGTTTTTGTTTTCACTTTTTTTCGTGATTGTTTTTAAATTAATGAGGCGCAAATGTATAAAAATTAATTAATCATCAACAAAAAAATATTTCTTTTTTCATTAGCCACTTAATTTTTACTTGCGAACCTTGATTTATTGGGAATTCCACTTTACATTTACATAAATGGAATACGAAATAAAACCTCAAACAAAATTGAGCCTTGGCTTAAAGGAACTTTGGGAATACCGTGAGTTGTTTTATTTTTTTACACTTCGCGATATTAAAGTAAAATACAAACAAACCGTTTTAGGATTTTTGTGGGCAGTATTACAACCATTAGTAATGACCCTATTATTTACTTTTTTTTTAGGAAAAGCCATAAGTAGTTATACAGAGTTACCGTTACCGTATGATATTTTTGCGTTGAGCGGTTTAGTAGTTTGGGGTATCTTTTCTTCTGGAATAAACAATGCCGGAAATAGCATGGTGTCAAACGCCAACATTATAAAAAAAATATATTTCCCTCGTTTAATAATTCCTATCTCATCTGTACTTGTTGGTTTGTTCGATTTTTTAATGGCTTTTTTAGTTTTTATAGTTTATTGTTTGTTTAATCAAGTAACTTTTTCCTTAAATGCTATTATCTACTTTCCGGTTGCAATAGCGCTTACATGTGTAGCCACATTTGGTGCTGGAACATTGCTTGCAGCTTTAAATGTTAAGTATCGCGATTTTAGATATATTATTCCGTTTTTAGTGCAATTTTTACTATTTGTTACACCGGTAATTTACCCAACAAGCATTACACAAAATAATTATTTAAAATTACTATTGGCTTTAAATCCTATGAGTGCGCCTTTAGATATCTTTAGAGCCGGAATAACAAATGGAGCTATTAATTGGGAAGCGAACCTTATAAGTATTGCTACCTCAGGAATTATTTTTGTTATTGGCTTATTGTACTTTAAAAAAACCGAAGCCTATTTTGCCGACTTGGCTTAAAAAACGTGTTAACTTATTCCTTTTGGAAATGATTACTAAAGTTTATTTTAGAATTATTATTTTCTTTCGTTTATCCTACTAGCATATATGTTTTTTTTCACTTCACGAGTGTATGCAACATCATAATTAAACCAGTGCTTTTTTACATCATATGAAATTAAAGCGATTGGGGCTTGTAACGCCTCGCGATTTAAATTAGACGCATCTTTCTCCTCAATTAACTCTGTATCAAAATGAAATTTGTAGAAACCCGAGTGCTCCTCGGCCAACTTTGTATCAATGCAAACTAAACGTGGTACATACCCTTCTTTTAAAATAGTCACAGTGTAAATTCCATTTTTTTTAAGATTGAATTTAAACACGTTGTTACCTTTAACTATTTTTGAATCAATTAACGAATTACCACAGCTTAATACAACTGTGTAAGAATTTGACACTGTAGTTTTTATCTTTAATACCTTGCCGCTAATTTGAAGACATGAAGATGTATCTCTACCATTGGCAAAAAAACCTGTTGCGAGAAACACAAGACAAACTAAAATTACAATAAACAAATCGCGTGGTGAAAAATTTCTCATAATAAATTGTTTTAAGTTTAAGAATTAAAATCTAAGATAAAGGTGAGAAGAACCCTGTTAACTAAACAACTGGCTTTTTTAAAAAAACTACAGATGTAAGATTTTTTGTCTTTTTGTTACCAAAATTTTAACAAAACCTGCATTCTGTTTAGAATATAGATAAAATTTAACTTAAGTAAAATAAGGAGGGATAAAAATTTAAATGTTTGCGAATTATATAGAAGACGTAAAAAGTTGCAGTTAAAAACACAAAGGAAGCTAGAAAGAAATATAAGTATTACTAACTCTTCTTTAAGCGCTCAAAATTCTTTTCAATATACTTTTCAGAGGGTAAAATAGATTGTTGTATTCGCTGCGCATACCTTATTGAGTCCATGGTTTCCTTCTGCTTATTTTCAACAATAATTTTTTGATGTTCAATAATGGCCTTTTGTTTATTAGTTATTTGAAAACGATTAAAAATAAAGGCGGCAAATAATAAAACTAATAATAATCCTGTTCCAATAAAATAGCTCACATAAGTTTGCCGCTTTTCTCGTTCAACACCTAATTCAATTTCCTTCTTATGTTCGGCATCTAAAACCACTTGTTGGATGTCAAATTCATGTTTGGCCTCTAATCGGCCAATATCTTTACTATTACTTTCGTTACTCATTGAATCTTGTAAAGCCTTGTAGGTAGTGTAATGATCAAGAGCCTTTTCAAATTTTTTTGTGACTTTAAATAGGTCGCTTAAGTTTAAGTGCGCATTGCTCATATCACTTAGCGATTTTATTTCTGTTGATATGATTAAGCCACGTTGTAAGAAATCCTCGGCTCGGCTGTATTCTCCCATTTCCATATAAACTGCGCCTATATTTCCTAACACAACAGCTTGGCCAGCCTTATCTTTTAACTCCTCTTTAATTTTATTAGCCCCCATAAAGTACTTTAATGTTTTTGGAAAATCACCTAAGTTGTAATACAAGGTTCCAATATTTATTAAGGCATTGGATATGCCGTATTTGTTACCGAGCTCTTGCTTAATTGCTAACCCTTTCAAAAAATAATCTAGAGCCTTTTTATAATTATTAAGTTTTAAATAAACACCTCCAATATTGTTATAATTACTTGCAATAAGTTGCTTATTCTTTTGTTGATAAGCAATTACTTGAGATTTTAAATAATACTCCATTGCCTTTTCATACTTACCTTGGTCATCATAAACCGCCCCAATATTGCTTAACAGGCTGCTTTGTTCTTCTCTGTTTTTTATTATCTGAGCAATTTTATATGCTTTAAAATAACTATCTAACGCTTCGGGATATTTTCCACCATTATAATAAATAATACCAATGTTATTTAATCCTTCAGCTTCTTGTTTTTGCAATTTAAATTTTTTTGCCATAATCACCGCTCGCTCGCCGCATACCAATCCACTTGTATAATTTCCAATTTTATTATACTCCATACATAATATTACAAGGCTATTTACTTTTGTCACACTATCTGAAGTGTTTTTTATAATAGTCAATAACGAATCAATCCCATGATTTTGAGATTTAACGGCTAAAAAGAAAAAGCAGAAGCCTATAATTATATTTAGTTTTGCTTTTATAATTGTACACAATTTACATTTTTTTTATGAAGTTTCCTTGGGTATTATCTATTATACAAAATGAGTTAAATCATAAAAAAGTCCCGGCTGTAAAACAACCGGGACTCATATTTGTATTTAGAAATGTTTTTATTAGTCTTTTACAATTTTAAGTGTTTTATTTCCGCTAACACCTCTAACATTGATGTAATAAACACCTTTAGCAAGTTCGCTTGTATTAATTACTCCAACACCATTAATTATTTTTATAATGACTAGTTGACCAAGCGTGTTAAACACTTGTGCGTTTACCAATTCACCAGCATTAACCGTTAACTCTTCTTTAAAAGGATTAGGATATACAATAACATTATATTCTAAGCTAACAATTTGATTTAACCCTGTACAAGTTGAAACCGATTGCGTAATAACAGCCGAAGAAGAACATAAACCATTACTTCCATCTACAGTATAAGTTGTTGTTACACTTGGACTAACGGCAATTACAGAAGTAGTTGCCCCATTGCTCCAACTATAAGTTGTTGCGCCACTAGCAGTTAAATTAACTGGCGTTCCGGCACAAATAATACTTGAAGCGGAAACCGCAGTAACCACTAACGTGTTGCTGTTTGTTACAGTGGTTGTTGCAACTGATGCAGGACAAATACCATTTGAAATAGACCATTGAAATACATTTGCCCCATTACCTAACCCTGTTAAACCAGTTATTGTTGAGTTAGGAGAAGCTATTGTTGCTGCACCCGAAACTAATGACCAAACTCCTGTTCCGGTTACAGGGGCGTTTCCTGTTAATGTAGCAGAAGAAGAACAAACTGTTTGCGAAGCTATTGAACTTGCAGATGTTGGCAATGCGTCAGATACAATAGTCATTGTAGAAATAGAAGAACATGCCCCATTGGTTATTTTCCATTGGAAAACATTTACACCCGCAACAGCAATACCCGTAATACTTGTGTTTGGAGATGTTGGATTTGTTATTGCACCCACACCGCTTATTAACGTCCAACTACCGGTTCCAATTGCAGGTGTATTTCCTGTAACAGTTATAGATGGATTACTAACACATATAGTTTGATTTGATCCAGCCAATGCTGTAGTCGCTAATTGACTTACTGCTACGTTTACTGTGTTAGAACCTGTACAAGAACCACTTGTTCCAACTACCGTATAGGTAGCATTAGAAGTTGGCGTTACAACAATACTAGCGCCATTAGGACCTGTACTCCAAGTATACGTTGTAGCACCACTAGCCGTAAGCGTGCTTGAACTACCAACACAAACTGCTGTTGGATTAGCAACAACGTTTATGCTAATTGAAGTACCTATAGTTACACTAACGGTTTTTGTATTGGTGCAACCTAATGATGTTCCGGTAACTGTATAGGTTGTGTTAACAGGAGGTGTAACAGTAATAACTGAGGTTGTAGCACTTGTACTCCATGAATAAGTATTTGCACCGCTTGCTGTTAAAGTAGCAGTTCCTGCAGGACAAATAGTTGCATTATTAACCGATACTGTAGGTGTTGGATTTACAGTAACTGCAACTGTATTTGATGCACTACAAAGTCCTGTTGTTCCCGTAACTGTGTATACTGATGTAGATGCGGGACTAACAGTTTTTGTTGCTCCGGTTCCCCCACCACTCCATGAATAAGTTGTTGCACCTGTTGCTGTTAATGTACTTGATGCCCCAAAACAAATAGCAGTAGGATTTGCAGTAGCATTTACAACTGGTAAAGTTGAAACAAAAACACTTACGGTTTTAGTATTCGAACAGCCACTTGCGTTTGTTCCTGTAACTGTATAAATTGTTGTAGCAGCAGGAGATACAGAATAAGTTGTTCCAACAAAATTTCCAGGATTCCAAGTATAAGTTATTGCACCAGAAGCGCTCAATGTTGCACTGCCGCCAACACAAATTGACGAAGAACTTGATGTAGTAGTTAAATTTGGAATTGAATTGACTAATAAGCTTATCGTAGTTGAACCTGTACAAGCCCCGCTTGTTCCGATAACTGTATAATTTGTAGTAACGGTAGGTGTAACAACTAAACTAGATCCTGTTGGTCCGGTACTCCATGTGTATGTCGTAGCTCCACTAGCAGTTAAAGTACTCGATGACCCGGCACAAATTGAAGTTGGATTTGCAATTGCACTTATAGTTAAGCCCGTACCGATAGTTACACTAACGGTTTTGGTACTGGTGCAACCTAATGCACTCGTTCCTGTAAACGTGTAAACTGTATTAACACCTGGAGAAACAGTAATTACTGATGTTGTAGCACCGGTACTCCATAAATAAGAATTTGCACCACCCGCAGTTAAAGTTGCAGTTCCGCCCGCGCAGATTGTCGCGTTAGTTGCAGTAAGTGTTGGTGTTGGGTTTAATGTTACCTGAACAGTTTTTGTTCCTGCGCATCCACCACCTGTTCCGTTTAAAGTATAGGTGGTTGTTACAGTAGGAGAAACAGCAAGTGTTGATGTGGTAGCGCCTGTGCTCCAAGTGTAAGTAGTAGCACCACTTCCTGTTAAAGTTACCGATTGATTTAAACAAACACTTGGCGTGGCTGGTGTAATATTAATATTGATAGTTCCAATAGTAATACTTAAGGTTTGTGTTCTAGGACATGTATTTGTTCCTGATGTAATTGCAGTAACAGAATATACTGTTGCTACCGTTGGAGTAACAATAAAAGGAGGGGTTGTTGCTCCAGAATTTACTAAAGTATAGGTTGTTGCTCCAGAAGGTGTAATAGTTACATTATTACCAGCACACACAGTTGCCGTTGGGTTTGAAGTAAGTGTAAATGCAGGTCCTGTAATTACTGTAACGGTTTTTACAACAGGTGTACTTGCTCCAGCACCATTAGTAGATACTAAAGTAATTGAATAAACTCCTGCTGCCGTATACGTAACCGTTGGGTTTTGTAAAGTTGAAACCGAAGGCGTACCTCCTGTCATTGTATAAGACCAAGAGGTAGGTACATTTAAAGAAAGATCGCCTACATTAAGGGCAGATCCAACACAACCAGGATTTGGTGTTACTGTAAAATTAGCAATTGGAGCTGGTAGATTACATAAATTATGAGTACCTAAAAATTTTCTATATGGACTATTTGCCATAGCAACATGCATACGTAAGCGTTGGTCGGCCGTAAACATATACATGGCAAGATCATCTGTATAATCCATAAAATTCATAAACATGTCGCCATCAACATTTGCAGGCGCAGCAGTACATTGGTTTGCGTGAAATGGATACGTAGGAGATCCAAAGTTTAAACCAAAGCCGTTTCCGCAAGGAGAATTACAACCTCTACTTGGAGGAGTGTCATTACAATAATCTGTTGCACAACCATTAGCCACGTCACCACCGGTATGGCGTAAGCCCAACCAATGCCCAATTTCGTGTGTACAAGTTCTACCTTTATCATATGGCGCTGCATATGAACCGCCCGGAAAAATTGTACTTGAACCAAAAGAGCCGGCATAACTCCAAAATCCATCAGTCATGTTTGTACCAGTTGCTCCAGGAATTCCCGTTAAGGTACTTAATGGTGGAAAAGTAGCGTACCCTAATAAATTTACACCAGCGGCTTCATCAGTAACCCAAATATTTAAATATTTTCCTGTGTTCCAAATAGTATTTGGTTTTATGTAGCTATTAATAAAATTTTGAAATAATGTTGGTGTATTGTAGCCAGTATAAGCAGGATTTTTGGAAGGATTAGATGTTGCAGGTAAGCTATTATAATTTACACGATGAATACCTGGTTCAGCTAAAATATTTCCTAATGTATCTTTTGTAGCTAAACAAAAATTAATGTTACAATTAGCAATGCCAATTCTACCACTTCCATCTTTACTTGCTGCAGAAATTAAGGTGTTTGTAGCATACGCTTGAAAAGCTGTTGCAGGGTAATTTCCAACATTCTGTCCAATACCTGAATAATCATTATCTAACACTGTTACTTGTGAATTTAACTGACCTTGTGCTAAATTTGGAAAAGTTCCAACGGCTTGGCCGCCATGAATTACGTGCATAATGACCGGAATTGAATAGCCTGACATTATTTGCGAGTTAGCCATAACTTTTGCCTGCTCCGGATTTTGTTCAAGATATTCTGTAATTAACTGTTGAAATTGTGCTTCCCATTGTTGAGATGGAATTGGCGTTGCGCAACCACGATTTTGAAGTTGGCCAAGATTTATTGAAGAGTTTTGTGCAACCGTTTTATTAGTTTGCGCAAAGTTTACTTTACAAAATAGTAAAGAAAAAAATACTAAAATTAGATTTATGTTTTGTCTCATTTCTCGAAATTTTTGATTGATTAAATTATAGTTTTTTATCCATTAAAAAAAATAATCGGCGGCCAAAACGTTTTAGTTTTAGACTAAACGCAATTTTTTTAGACGAAACCGACACTTAAGCCCCCAACTGTTTCTCAAAAAAAAGGCCCTTCCTTTTTGGGGAAGAGCCTATTAAATTAAGTTTTTAATTTTATTGCTTAATTAATGTAACGTGACCAACATAGTTTTTCTTGTTGTTCTCTAAATCAGTAATCATTATTTTATAAATATACACTCCATCTTGTGCAATTTGCGAAGTGCCTTTCACTGTTCCGTCCCATCCTTTTCTGAATGCAGAAGAACTGAAAATTAACTCGCCCCAACGATCAAAGATTTCCATCTTGTATTTATCTTCGTTGATACCGTAACCGTAAGGCATAAAGATATCGTTACGACCATTTCCATCCGGAGTAAATGCGTTTGGAATATAC
>Ga0066439_1000316_pt1 | contig 19028 bp, 13 predicted proteins | sample LakWasMet57_HOW8_2_FD_59527 | JGI IMG/M metagenome (GOLD analysis project Ga0066439, IMG submission 59527) | Freshwater sediment methanotrophic microbial communities from Lake Washington under simulated oxygen tension - Sediment Metagenome 57_HOW8 | ecosystem: Environmental > Aquatic >...
AAAACACCTTGTGCAGGAGCAGGAACAAACACTTCTGGATTTAATTTTTCAACTGTAAATTCATCCAATTCTATTTCTAATCTTTCTATACCGGCAGTTGCAATTAAAATAGCATCGTAACCGCCTTCTCTTAATTTATTGATACGTGTTGGCACATTACCGCGCAGGTCTTTAACTTGTACATCTGGTCTAAATGCCAACAACTGCGATTTTCTTCTTGCCGACGATGTGCCTACTATAGCGTTTTTCTTTAAACCAAATTTTAGTTTGTCGTCAACAGCCTTATCATTTATAATTAAAATATCCGAAGGGTCTTCACGTTTTGAAACCCCGGCTATCATTAAGCCATCCGGACTAATCGTTGGCAAATCTTTATGAGAGTGAACTGCAAGATCGATGGTTTTGTTTAAAAGAGATTCTTCCAATTCTTTTGTAAAAAAACCTTTACCTTCTAGCTTGTCAAAACTTGTTTCGTATTGCTGCGAGCGGTCGCCGGCAGTAGAAATAATTTTAATTTCAACTTCGTTACCTTTTTCCTCTAACAAATTTTTGGTGTAATTGGCTTGCCACAATGCAAGATCGCTTCCGCGAGTACCTATAATAATTTTTCTATTCACAGGGTAAAGATAAAAATTTAAACCTAAAATAGAATAAAGATAATTAAGCTATGATAAATTTTAACGAATAATTATGCCTTTTATAAAACCTTAATCCCTGGGATTTAACAATACCTCTTTAGCGGTTTTAATAGCAACGGCGTTGTATTTTTTTTCTACGTATGAAAGTACTTTTTCTAACACTTCTTTGCTATTTGAATCTAATAAATTAATTTCTTTTGCAAATACTTCGTTAACAGCTAAATCTTTAATGGCTTTTACCTGGCGTGGCACCTCGCCAAAAGCTAATTCAATACGGCGCTCTTTATGAAGCCATTTAAATTGCTCGGTTTTATTTTTAATAATTTGCTCGCATTTATCAATTTCGTTTTTGCGCAATTGTAAATTGGCTTCGGCTTGCGCCTTTAGTGAGGTAATATCAATGTAATTGATGTATTTATTTTTAGCAACGCTTTCTTCAACGTTTGCCGGTATTGCTAAATCAATAATTACTTTTTTAGAGGTTTCAGCTCCATTAAGTTGTTTAAAAATCTCGGCGGTTATTAACGGTTTGCTGCTTGCCGTACAAACAATTAAAACATCAAAACCTTCTTTATAAGCTGCTAATGATTTTAAATCAAAAGCTTGTCCGTTAAGTGATTTTGCCAACTTTTCACCATTTTCTAGTGAACGGTTAAATACTTTAAAATTGGCAAATTTATGTTTTTGTAAATAACTGGCTAAAATGGTATTAGTTTCACCACTTCCTACAAATAAAATACGTGCGTCGTTTTTAATTCCTAATTCTCTTAATTGGCGGTAGGCTAATGAGGCGACCGATACAGGGTTTTTTGCAATATCGGTGTTGGTATAAATATCTTTGGCTGTTTCAATAGTTTGCTTGGTTAACAAACGAATAAAATCGCCGGTTAAGCCTAATAGATTGCAAAAATCGTAAGCTTTTCTAACTTGGGTAATAATTTCGCGTTCGCCAACTACTAATGAGTCTAATGATGAAGCTACTTTTAAAATATGTTCAACTGCTTCGTCGCCAATATAAATTTCTGCACTTTCTGATAACGTATTTGCTTCAATATTATTTAAACGACTGTTTAAAAAAAGTATTATTTCTTTAACTAAAACAACATTTATTTCTTGCGGCGTGCTAATAAATAATTCAACACGATTACAAGTACTTAAAAATAAAAATTCATTAAAGCCAAAATTTAATTTTACGGCCCCTAATACCGTGCTTTGCTCTTCTTGGTTCAAGTGCAATCTCCCTATCAAATCGAAAGGAAGGTTTTTGTGGGTAAAAGCTATTATTTTAAAAGAGTCCAATTTATACCGCAAAGATGGTATATAATTGGGTTTTATTTGTCATAAAATTGTCATTTACAGCCTCTCAAACATGACAATTATCAGTAAACATCGCTCCCAAAGACTTTTATAATGTTAATTAATAAATGGATTTTTATAATTGGTTTTAATAAAAACAAAAATTGCTCCGCCAAGCGGAGCAATTTTATTAAATCTTTTAGACCTTTAATACTCGATTAGTCGTCTGTTGGATCAGGCGCAGTTGTTGGTTTAGCTTTTTTAGCTTTGATTTTACTTGGCCATAACACATTAATCAATTCGTTGTGAACAGAAATCATACTTTTACTCATTCCGTTAATAATGGTAACATTCTCATTTGAAGCATTTTTCCAAGTTCTTTTTACCTCTTCATGACTTCCGTCGCTTAATAAAAGATAAAATTTTATCAGTTTTCCGTTTCTAACTTCTGCTTTTCCATTATGGCAAGTTGCTTTTGCTCCCTGACGAACAGTAATAATAACATCTTCGTAAACACCATCTTTTACATCTTCTGCACCTCTGTCTTCAAATTTTGCGGCCCATTTGTTATAACAATTTAGTTCAATCGTTTTTTCTTGAGAAAAAGAGGTTATTGTCAAAAACAAAGAAGCGGCTAGTAATATTTTTTTCATTTTTAGTTAATATTTAATCAAACCTACAAAAAATATTAAAAATTCAAAAATTTAAGTTGCGCTTGTTTAAATTTTGACTGAAAATTTAGATTTGAACATTAATAAAATTGGTTATCTTGCATGTATGTTGGTAAAAACGTTTGGGTATGCAGTGCAAGGCATAAGTGCTACCAAAGTTACAGTTGAGGTGAGTGTGGCAACAGGCATTAATTTTTATTTGGTTGGATTGCCCGATAGCGCAGTAAAAGAGAGTCAGCAGCGGATAGATACTGCTTTAAAACAACATGGTTATAAAATTCCCGGAAAACAAATTACAGTTAATATGGCTCCTGCCGATATTCGTAAAGAAGGTTCGGCCTATGATTTAACCATTGCTGTTGGTATTTTAGCGGCCAGCGAGCAAATTCTATCAGAAACAATTGCAGATTATGTTATAATGGGCGAACTAGCCCTTGACGGCGAAATACGCCCCATTAAAGGGGCTTTACCTATAGCTATACAAGCAAAAAAGGAGGGTTTTAAAGGGGTAATTTTACCCGAAATAAATTCCGGCGAAGCCGCTGTTGTTGAGGGCTTAGAGGTTTTATATGCCAACAATATTAAGCAGGTAATAGATTTTTTTAATAATGGCGAGGCTTTACCTAAGGCTAAAATAGACCTTAACACCGCATTTTTAAATCAGATTGAAAATATTGAATTTGATTTTTCGGATGTAAAAGGTCAGGAAAATATTAAACGTGCTTTAGAAATTGCTGCCGCTGGCGGTCACAATGCTATACTAATTGGACCTCCTGGGGCAGGTAAAACCATGTTAAGTAAACGTTTGCCAAGTATTTTGCCTCCACTAACTATAAATGAAGCTTTAGAAACCACAAAAATTCATAGCGTTGCCGGTAAAACAGGTAAAGGCGGTAAAGGATTAATCACACAAAGGCCATTCCGAAGCCCGCACCATACCATTAGCGATGTGGCGTTAGTTGGTGGTGGTAATAATCCCCAACCAGGCGAAATAAGTTTAGCACATAACGGGGTTTTGTTTTTAGATGAATTACCCGAATTTAAAAGAACTGTACTTGAGGTAATGCGCCAACCGTTAGAAGATAGAGTTGTAAATATTAGTCGTGCTAAATTTAGCGTAGATTATCCTGCAAGTTTTATGTTAGTTGCCAGTATGAATCCTTGTCCGTGCGGCTATTATAATCATCCGGATAAGGAATGTGTTTGCGCCCCGGGAATCGTACAAAAATATTTAAATAAAATTAGTGGTCCTTTATTAGACAGAATTGATTTGCATATTGAAGTTACACCTGTGCCTTTTAGCGAGTTAAGTAAACAATCAATTACAGAGCCAAGCAAAAATATTAGAGACCGTGTGATTGCAGCCAGATTGTTGCAAAGCGAACGTTTTGTAGAGGAAGAGAATGTACATTGTAATGCTCAAATGCGCACAAAAGATTTAAAAACGTATTGTGAATTAAATGAAACCGGAAATATGCTCTTAAAAAATGCGATGGAACGTTTAGGTTTAAGCGCAAGGGCATATGATAGAATTTTAAAAGTAGCTCGTACGATTGCTGATTTGGATAATTCAAAAAATATAGAAACAAATCATATTGCCGAAGCTATTCAATACAGAAGTTTAGACAGAGACGGTTGGGCAGGATAAAAAATAAAGACATGAAAATAAAACTAAAATATATTTATTTTGTATTGCTCTTTTTGCCTTTGTTATTTAAAGCAGAGGTTGATCCAAAACTATTTTTGGATAAATTTAATAAGGCAGACCTTAAAAATAAAGTACGCTTGGTTGCATCAGTGCCTTATGCCGACATAAAAGAAATTTATCCTCAAATTAAAGACACATTAGCTCGTTTAAAGAGTCTTGTTTATCTAAAATCTCAAAGTAAAGAGGCTAAATTTTTATTTGACAAGATTGAGGCAGATATTGAATTGAATAATGAAAATTATACCAAAGCAATTTCTATTTTAGAAAACGGCTTGCGTAAACACGCATCAAATGTTAACGATTCGTTGATGTGCTATTCGATGTTAAAAAACGCGTTCATAAAAATTCGCGATATTAATAAAGCTTTTGAAATGCATCATTTAATGGAGCTTAAGTGGTCTAGAAAAGCTGATAGCATATTTATTGAATATGGTCGTCCAAAAAGTACATTGTTTAATATGCTTGGTTTAACAGAGCAAGCAATTAGTGAGCGCCGAAAGGAGGGTGAGGGCTATGTTTGGAAAAACGACACGGATAAGTTTATAAATATGTTTAACGATATAGGTGTTTTTTATAATGCAAAAAAGAAATCGGATAGCGCCCAGTTTTATTTTTTAAGGGCAAAAAATTTATTGTTACAAAAAAAGGTAAGCAAGGAGAATGAAACGCATCATAAATTTTTCCTATCGTTAATTGATGGAAATTTGGCCCTCAGTTACTTTAATCAAGGAAACATTGCTGATGCCATTCCACTTTTAAAAATTGATGTATATTATAGTTTGAAGGAAAAAAATTACGAAAGCGCGTTCAATAGTTATAATTTATTAACGCAGTGTTATTTGAATTTAAAGCAAAATAAATTGGCTAAGTCTTATTTAGATTCGGCACATGTTCTTATTGAACAAAATGTAAAAGGGATTTCTCCAAAACTTCGACTATTATTAACATGGGCTAATTATTATAATTCAGTAAATGACTTTAATAAATCTAACCAATGCTACAAACAATATTTAGCCATTAATGATAGTTTTCAAATACTTGAAAAAGAAAGGCAAATAAAAAATCAGAGTGTAGCAATAAGCGTTGAACAATCGGAGATTGAATTGAATGAAAAAGATAAGTTGTTAGAGCAAAATAAACTTGAGGAAGCTAAGCAAAAAACTTTTAGGGCATACATGTTGGCTGGAATTATAATATTATCAAGTATTATTATCCTACTAATTTTAAATAACCGTAATTCAAATAAGCGAGAAGAACAATTGTACTTAAAAAACAAACAAATTAGCTCCCAAAATAATTTAATTGAACAATCGTTAAAAGAAAAAGAGGCGCTCATAAAAGAAATTCATCATCGTGTAAAAAACAATTTGCAAATTATTTCAAGTATGTTGAGTTTGCAAATGGGAAAAATAACCGACAAAAACACACAGTCGATTTTAAAAGATGCGCAACAACGAATTAATTCCATTTCTTTAACGCATCAAATGCTTTACCAAAAAGAGAATATTTCATCAATTAGTTTAGGAGATTATGTCGAAAATTTGGTTAGTCAAATTGAGAAAACTATTTTTTCACCCAATATTAAGTTAACCACTAAAATATCTTCTGGCGATAGAAAAATAAATATTGATTCGGCTGTACCACTTGGTTTATTAATTAATGAAATTCTTACAAATGCATACAAACATGCATTCACAAGCAATGCTGAGGGTGTTGTTTCTGTTTCGCTTTTAGATAATGAGGGTGAGTGTATTTTAAAAATTAGTGATAACGGAAAAGGCTTACCCGAAAATTTTGAGAGCTTAAATCAAAACTCAATGGGTATGGAACTGATTAATATTTTGGCAGAGCAATTAAACGCCAATTTAAAAATTGAAAAAACAAACGGAACCACGTTTGTAATTAAAATGAAATTTTAGAATTTATAAAGCAAACTATTAACTTGAAAGAGGCAAACCAAATATTACTCGACCTTAAACGACGCATTTTTAAACCTATTTATTTTTTATCGGGTGAAGAGCCTTATTACATTGATTTGATAAGTGACTATATAGAAAAAAATGTTTTAGACGATGCTGATAAAGAGTTTAATCAAAATGTTGTTTATGGTAAAGATGCCGATCTTGTAAGTATTTTAGGACTTGCCAAACAATTTCCAATGATGAGTGAATATCAGGTGGTAATTGTAAAAGAAGCACAAAATATAAAAGAATTAAATAAAAACGCAGGAGGTGATGAAAGTCCGGCAAGCTCAAAAAACAATCCTAATGGTGCTGCACAACAATTTGTAAATTATATTAATAATCCACAGCCAACTACAATTTTGGTGTTTTGTTTTAAGTATAAAACAATTGATAAGCGAAGTGCAATGGCTAAGGCTTTGCAGAAGCATGCAGTTTATTTTGAATCGTCGAAATTATATGATAATCAAGTGCCTGATTGGATAAATAATTACGTAAAAGAAATTAATTATTCTATTGCACCAAAAGCCACGTTTTTATTGGCAGAGTTTTTAGGAAATGATTTAAGTAAAATTACTAACGAGATAAACAAATTGGTAATTAGTTTACCTAGCGGAACTGAAATAACTGCAGAGTTAGTGCAAGATAACATTGGGATAAGCAAAGATTTTAATGTGTTTGAACTTCAAGATGCTTTAGCTAAAAAGGATATTTTAAAAGCTAATCGTATAATTAATTATTTTGCATTTAACGAAAAAGAACATCCAGCAGTAATGGTATTGAGTTCGCTATACGGGTATTTTAGTAAAATTTTGAAGTATCATTTTTTGCCCGACAAAAGTAAATTTGCGGCAGCCGGCGCACTGGGTGTTAATCCTTTTTTTGTTGATGGTTACGCCAAAGCTGCCATGAATTACAACACCGCTAAATTAAAGCACATTTTTGCATATTTAAAAGAGTGTGATTTAAAAGCAAAAGGAGTAGATAATCCAAGTATTGAGAATGGAGAACTTTTAAAAGAATTAGTATTTAAGATTCTGCATTAATTATACTTGTCATCCTCACAAAGGAAGGATCTACATCAATAGATTTCTCCTTCCTCGAAATGACAAAATGGTTCTAAATTTCAAAAAGGTTACCTTTTTAGGTTTCGGGAATAAATATTAAAATCTACTAACGTATGAACAGTATAAAAAATTGTTCTAATGCAAGCAAGGCTTTCATTAGAACGGGAATGGTATTGCCTAAAACTTCTTGGATCAAATTTTTATTCTTTTCAATTATTTCATCGCTTCTTTTTAGTTGTGGAGTATCGGCAGAACGTATGGAAGAACGAGAAGCTTCAGCAATCGCCTCAAAAGAAGTGGCTGATTCTGTTTCCGCTTATCTAAAGGGGATTTCTACGGATACTATTAATGGAATTGCACACAATTTTATTCGAAAAGCTAATCTTAAATTTAAGGTGCAAGATGTTTTAAATTCAAGTAAAAAAATTGAAGACATCGTAGTTAATTGCGGTGGTTATATTTCTGCCAGTGAATTAACTTCTAATAAAAATTATACACAATCAACTCAAATTAATAAAGATTCTCTGGTAGAAGAAACTTATTATACCACAGTAAATAGTATTTCTATACGGGTGCCCAGTCAACGATTAGATACTGTACTAAGATTAATTAGTGATTTGGCCCTTTTTATTGATTATCGAAATTTGCATTCAGACGATGTAAAAATGAAGTTGTTCTCTAATAAATTAGCAGAGAACCGTTACAAAGCATACAATAATAATCTTCAGCAAAAAGCCGAAAAAATTACAAGAAAACAATCGCAGGTTTTAAGCACACAAGAAAACATTTTGGCGAAACAAACTATGGCCGACGAAAAAAGAATTGAATCTTTTGAATTGGCCGATCAGGTAAACTATAGCACCATCAATATAGAAACTTATCAATCGCAAACCATTCTTAAACAGTTGCTGGCTGTGCCAAATAGCATTGAACCATATCAAATTTCCTTCTCGGAAAAACTTGGAGATTCTTTTTTAAATGGATTTCAAATCTTAAAAAGTTTTATTTTGTTTCTTGTAAATAGTTGGGGTGTGTTATTGATTTTGGCAGCACTTTTTATTTTAACCAGAAAACTAATTGGTTATCTTACCAAAAAAGTGAATACGGGTGTTTAATGTTAGTTATTAGAACGAAGGAAACTTAACAAATATTTTTCCTTCGTTTACCTAAAATAAATTACTTCTTCCCGAAAATAAATTTATTAATCTCGTTAAACAGTGTGCGAGCTTCTTCGTCAGTAACTTGCATCGCAAATCTTATAGCCAAACCTTGCGAAACAAACTCTAATCTTTCGCCACCCTTTACCCAAAAACTTTGATTAAAATTATCGGCAAAACTAGTGTTACTTAAATCAATAATTTTAAAATCATCAATTAAGTTAATATTGTATTCTTTAATTTTTCCTTTTTTGTTTAATTCTCTTTGATAATGAACGATACCATTTTGAATCCAAAATTTTTCTTTACCGTTCTTTTTCCAAATAAACGTGCGAGCAATTTTAAATTCAAAATAGGCCCAAAATGCTAGGTATCCAATTATAAATACTTTTGCATCTTGGTTTTGTAATTTAAAATAATTTATAAAAACAATTACGCCGCAAACTGTCCAAGCAAAAAGCCATAAGAATAAAACTCCTAATTTTTTTTTATCAACGGTTGGTAAAATTACAATACTTAATAAATCGTCTTTTTTTAATATGCTTATTCTGTTGCCTAAAACTTTCATTTAATAAAACTTTCAATTGTTTAATTAATTGCAAATTTAAGTATCTTTAAATCCATAAACCAACTATGAGCGAATTAAAACGAAGTTTAAATTTATTTGACACGATAATGATTGTATCCGGCAGTATGATTGGGTCGGGTATTTTTATTGTGAGTGCAGATATGATGCGTACGTTGGGCTCACCCTTTTGGGTTTTAGCATGTTGGCTTATTAGCGGGGTAATTACATTATTTGCGGCTTTAAGTTATGGCGAATTGGCCGGTATGATGCCAAAAGCAGGCGGGCAATTTATTTATATTCAACGTGCTTACGGGCAATTAACCGCATTTGTTTATGGTTGGACAGTTTTTACTGTAATTCAAACCGGCGTTATTGCTGCGGTTGCCGTTGCTTTTGCAAGATTTGTTGGCGTTTTTATTCCCTTTTTTGATGAAAAAAACAGCATAGTAGAAATTGGAAATTTTACTATTTCTACTACTCAAGTTTTGGGAGTTGCCTCTATCTTTTTTTTAAGTTACTTAAATACATTAGGCATAAACAATGGTAAAATTATTCAAAGAGTTTTTACCAGTGCAAAATTGCTTGCCTTATTGGGATTAATTTTTATTGGATTTTTTGTTGGCTATAAAACAGGTTATTGGAATAGTAATATTCAGTTGCCATTTAGCGGCTCAGGCCTTGTTTCTAATTCTATAAATTCTAATTTTAGTGTTACCACGTTATTAAGCGCTTTAGGTGTTGCGCTTATTGGGTCTTTATTTAGCAGCGATGCATGGAACAATGTTACTTTTATTGCAGGCGAGGTAAAAGAGCCGCAAAAAAACATACCATTAGGTTTACTAATTGGAGTGTTAATTGTTACTGTTTTATATATATTAGCAAACATAGCTTATTTTATGTTGCTGCCTGCACTCGGCTCTCCCGATGGGCATACGGTATTTGAAAAAGGAATTGCCTATGCACAAAACGATAGAGTGGGTACTGCGGCTATGTCGGCTATTTTTGGTGAACTATCGGCATATATTATGGCGGCATTAATTATTATTTCAACATTTGGTTGTAATAATGGATTAATTTTATCCGGTTCGCGATTATTTCAATCTATGGCCAAAGAAGGTTTGTTTTTTAAATCAGCAGCTTTTATAAATAAAAATAGTGTTCCTTCTAAAGCCTTGTGGTTTCAGGCTATTTGGGCGTCTGTTTTATGTTTGAGCGGTTCGTATGGTTCGTTATTAGATTATTGTACTTTTGCCTCATTGGTATTTTACATAGTTACTATTTCTGCCTTATTTTATTTGCGAAAAAAAGAGCCTGAAACTCCTCGGCCTTATAAAGCCTTTGGCTATCCTATTTTGTCGGCACTCTATATTCTATTAGCCTCTGCCATTTGTATAGATTTATTAATTTTTAAAACGCTAAATACCGGTTTAGGTGTTTTAATTATGTTTTTAGGCATTCCAATTTTTTATATTTTTAAGATGCACAAAAATGGCAAGCAGTTTTCTGAATAATTATTTTGGCTTTAATAAACAGCAGCGAAATGGATTATTAGTGCTTTCATTAATTAGTTTAACGCTCTTGTTTGTTAGAATAATTTACCCTTTATTTATTACGCCCGATCTTATTGAAATAAAGAACCTGCCTCTTGTTGAAAAACAAATTGACAGTTCCTATAAGGCTACTCAAAATAATTTTGCAAGAAATTTTTCTGAAGAAAAAGGTACAGTAAATTTATTTGTGTTTAACCCAAATACCGTTAACCGAGACCAATTATTGCAATTAGGTTTTAAGGAAAAAACAGTTACAACTTTTTTAAAATTTAGAGATAAAGGATTTGTGTTTAAGCAAAAAACCGATTTAAAAAAAGTATATGGCATATCCGATAACTTTTACTCGAAACTTGAGCCCTATATTCTAATCGATAATAAAACCAACACCTCGCAAATAAATTCAAATCAAAGATTAATAGAATCTGCTACAATTAAAAAGCAAAATAAAACCCAATTAGATTTAAATACTGCCGATAGTTTGGCATTAATCGAATTAGAAGGAATTGGACCGGCTTTTGCAAAACGCATTTTAAAATATCGCAGTCTTTTAGGAGGTTTTGTTGCTGTTGAGCAATTAAAAGAAGTGTATGGTTTTACCAATGAAATGTTTGAAAAATTGCAACCATTTGTAACGGTTAATTTAAGCCAAGTAAAAAAAATAGATTTAAATAAAGATGATTTTAAGAGTATTAATAAACATCCTTATTTAAGTTATGAATTAACCAAAACACTTTTTGATTGGAGGCGCAAAACAGTTATTACAGCCACTAATTTAAAGGAGATAATAAATGATAATTCTGTTTATAATAAACTTCTGCCCTATTTGGCATTTTAATCCTGCATTTTGACCATCTGTTTCAAGTATAAATATGTTCAAAATGAGTGCCTTTGTGGCTTATTATTATAGCAAGTTTTTTATTATTTTTAGCTACATTTACAAAACACGATTTTTTATATTTTATGAGCGATAAACAAAGAACCATTAAAAGCCCGGTTTCTATATCAGGCGTAGGTTTACACACCGGCGCACCCGTTACATTAACATTTAATCCGGCCGCAGAAAATCATTGGTATAAATTTCAACGAATAGATCTTGAAGGACAACCAATTATTGATGCAGATGCAGATCTTGCCGTAGATACATCTAGAGGAACAACTCTTGAAAAAAATGGCGCAAAGGTGCACACAACCGAACACGTGCTTGCCGCTTTAATGGGTTTAGGAATTGATAATTGTCTTATTCAGGTTACAGGCCCCGAAATGCCAATAATGGATGGAAGCTCATTAAAATTTGTTGAAATTCTTGAGCAAGCCGGTTTTGTTGAACAAGAAGCAGATAGAGATTATTTTGAGCTTACCGAAAATTTAACGTTTGAAGATCCTATCAAAAAAGTAGAAATGTTAGCGGTGCCTCAAGACGAGTTTAGGGTTACCGTTATGGTTGATTATGGTAGCGAAGTGTTGGGTACACAACACGCCTCAATGTACAATTTGCGCGAGTTTAAATCGCAAATTGCACCCTGCAGAACTTTTGTTTTTTTAAGAGAATTAGAAGCTTTATTAGCGCATAATTTAATTAAAGGTGGCGATTTGGATAATGCGATAGTTTTAGTGGATAGCGAATTGCCTGAAGAAAAATTAGACTATTTGCGCAAAGTGTTTAATAAACCAAACGTAGAAGTTAAAAGTCGAGGTGTTTTAAATAACACAAAAATGCATTTTTATAATGAGCCTGCTCGTCATAAATTGTTAGATATTGTTGGCGATCTTGCATTGGTTGGCAAACCAATGAAGATACATGTTTTAGCAGCTCGTCCGGGTCATGCCGGAAATGTTGATTTTGCTAAAAAATTAAAAGCTTTAGCTAAAAAACAAAAAGCAGAAAAAGATTATCCTAAAATTGATTTAAATAAACCGCCATTATTAAACATAATGGATATCATGAAAATTTTACCTCACCGCCAGCCTATGCTTTTGGTAGATAAAATTATGGAGCTTTCGTTAGAGCATGTTATAGGTGTAAAAAACGTTACGTTAAACGAAGAATTTTTTAAAGGTCACTTTCCTGAAAATCCTGTAATGCCTGGTGTTTTACTAATTGAAGCCATGGCACAATGTGGAGGGGTTTTAGTTTTAAAAACTGTTCCTGACCCTGAAAATTATTTAACTTATTTCATGAAAATTGATGGCGTTAAATTTAAAAAAATGGTAATCCCCGGCGATACGGTTGTTTTTAGTTTAGTATTAGTTACTCCAATTCGTAGAGGTATTTGCCATATGCGTGGTGTAGCTTATGTAAATAACAAACCGGTAATGGAAGCCGAAATGATGGCGCAAATTGTTAAGGTAAAAAATATTGAAGTTAAAACAACCGAACCACAACTAACTTAATTTATGATATCACCTCTCGCAAACGTTAGCCCTAGAGCTAAAATTGGTAAAAACGTTACCATTGAAGCATTTGCTACTATTTACGAAGATGTTGAAATTGGAGACGACTGTTATATTCATCCAAATGCAGTAATATATCCCGATACAATAATTGGAAGCGGATGCAAAATTTTTCCGGGAGCTGTTATTGGAATTATAAATCAAGACTTAAAATACAAAGGCGAAAAATCTAATACAGTTATCGGTAAAAACACCACCATTCGCGAATATGCCACAATTCATAAAGGTACTGCAGATAGGATGACTACCAAAGTTGGCAACAACTGTTTAATAATGTGTTATACGCATTTAGGACATGATTGCGCAATTGGTAATAATGTTATTATTGCAAACAACGGTAGTTTAGCTGGCCATATTACAGTAGAAGATTTTGTAATTATTGAAGGTGTAGTGGCAGCACAGCAATTTGTAAACATTGGTGCTCACTCATTTGTAGCTGGTGCATCTCTTGTAAGAAAAAGTATTCCCCCATATTGCCGCGTTGCTCGTGAGCCATTACAGTTTATTGGGGTTAACACAATTGGTTTGGCGCGCAGAGGATTTGATAAAGAAATAATAAAACAAATAGAAGATATTTATCGCATCATTTTTGTACGCGGACATAATGTTACTAATGCTTTAGAAATTGTTGAGAACGAAATGCCGGATACTCCAATTAGAAAACAAATTGTAGATTTTATCCGTAATCAAAAGGATGGTATCATAAAAGGAATTTAATTTAAAACAATGTTATCCATTCAACTCAATCATCTTGGTAAAAAATTTAATAAAGAGTGGATCTTTAAAGACCTTTCTTTTACCATCAACCCAAATGATAAGGTAGTAATATTAGGAGGGAATGGCTCGGGTAAATCAACCTTACTGCAAGTTATAAGCGGCTTTATTACTGAGAATGAGGGAGAGGTTATTTATAAAAACAACGACAAAATCATTCCTGTAGACAAAATAAAAAATTACATTTCATTTGCATCGCCATACATTCATTTAGTTGAAGATTTTACTTTAACCGAAATGATTGACCATACCAAAATTTATAAGCCATTTGTAAAAGATTTTTCAACCGAACAAATTATTGAATTGATTGACCTTACAAAAGCAAAAAATAAATTAATAAAACAATTTAGTAGTGGCATGAAACAACGTTTAAAATTAGGCGTTGCTATTTTGTGTAACACGCCGTTACTGTTGTTAGATGAGCCTGTTTCTAACTTAGATGCTAATGCTATTAATTGGTATAAACAACTCATTAAAGAGTATTCAAAAGACCGCACAGTAATTGTTGCTTCAAACGCTATTCAAGACGAGTTTTTTATTTGCGACAAACAACTAAACGTTGTTGATTTTAAACCTGCTAAATAAAAAACAGTTTTTATATGGGCAAATCTACCCATGAATCTGTTGGTTAAATTTTTAACGAAAATTTTATAAAGAATTTATTCCATCCTTGTTTTTTTACTGTTCATGTAAGTATTTTACACTTTGTAACTTTTATAAAGGGTTAATCCCTTTTAATTCTATCTTTAATTCATATTATGGAATTAAAAATAACAAACCTAAGTAAAGTTTATCCGGGAGGATTAAAGGCTTTATCAAATGTAAACTTACAGATATCAAACGGTATGTTTGGACTACTTGGCCCTAACGGCGCAGGTAAATCAAGTTTAATGCGTACCATTTCTACTTTACAAGAACCAAGTGAAGGCACCATTTTTTTAGATGACTTAGATGTTATCAGTAATAAAGAAGAGATGCGCAAAGTGCTTGGCTACTTGCCTCAAGATTTTGGTTTTTACCCAAAAGTAAGCGCCGACGATATGTTGCACCACTTTGCTATTTTAAAAGGCATTTCAAATAAAGCAGAGCGTAAAGAAGTATGCGATGCATTATTACATCAAACAAATTTATATGAGGTGCGTAAGCGTTACATTGGTGATTATAGCGGCGGCATGCGTCAACGTTTTGGTATTGCACAGGCTTTATTAGGAAATCCAAAAGTGGTTATTGTAGATGAGCCAACTGCTGGTTTGGATCCACAAGAGCGTAACCGTTTTCATAATTTGTTAAGTGAAGTGGGCGAGAATATTATTGTTATACTTTCTACACATATTGTTGAGGATGTAAGTAACCTTTGCGAAAAAATGGCTGTTATGAATTTAGGTCAGGTTATGTTTAATGGTAAAACAACCGAAGCTTTAGATTTGTTAAAAGGAAAAATTTATAAAGTAGTAATTGCAAAAGAAGAATTGGCGGATTACCGTCAACAATTTAATGTAATTTCTACACGAGTAGCTGAAGGGAAAATAGTTGTGCATGTAATGAGCGATTCATTACCGGATCATAAATTTACAGCCATAGAAGGCGATTTAGAGGATGTTTACTTCTCGTATATTAATGCAAAATAAATTAACGCTCCAATTAATTACCTTATATGTTTAAAGAAATTTTTGTTTACGAATTAAAACAATGGTTAAAACGACCAGGAGTTTATATTTATTTTGCTGTGTTTATGGCATTAGCTTTTTTATTAGGAGCGGCTATATCCGGCATGTTTAGTGGGGTTTCGGCCGACACTAATTCTTACATCAATTCTGCTGTAACTATTGCCGGCATTGTTACAAGCTTTAATACCGATTATTTATTTGGATTAATTACACTTTTAATCTGTGTAGCTTTAATGGCAGGTTGTGTTCAAAAAGATTTTCAATATAATTGCTTCTCTTTTTATTTTACAAAACCAATTACAAAATTTAGTTATTTATTTGGCCGATTTAGCGCTTCGTTTTTATTAACAGCCTTTGTTTTAACAGGAATTATTTTTGGAATATTATTTGCGTTTTTATTGGCTAATAATGATAACGGACAATTAGGTGATTTTAAATTCATTAATTTCTTTCAGCCATTTATTTATTTTTTATTGCCAAACACCTTTTTTATTGGCACTCTGTTTTTTTCGTTAGTAACATTTACACGTAACATGACAAGTGGTTATGTTGGAAGCCTTGTATTTATTGTGGTGGCAGGCATATCAAGAAGTATAACTTCCGACATCGACAATAAAACACTTGCAGCTTTACTCGATCCATTTGGTGCGCAAGCGCTTGATTCAATTACAGAATATTGGACTCCTGCAGAAACTAACACACGTTTAATTCCTTTTAGTAGTTATATATTGTATAACCGTTTGTTATGGTTAGGCTTATCGTTTGCTTTATTAATCTTTACCTATTATAAATTCAACTTTAATCAGTTTTTAAATCCTGTAAGTTTATTTAAACGAAAAGCAAAAGAAACTAAATCGCAGCCTTCAAAAGCAATACAATCTATTGGTCATTTGCCAAAAGTTACTCAAGTATTTGATCGTAGCTTAGCAATAGAACAATTATTGTTTCTTACAAAGTTTGAATTTTTAAAAATTGCTAAGTCTGTTTTCTTTATTATTATTTTGGGTTTATCTATTCTTCTAACTGTTTTAACCTCACAGTTCTCAGGTTTAATTTATGGTACAGAAACTTATCCTGTAACGTATATGCAAATTGAATTAGCGAGTGGTACATTTAGTTTTTTTCAATTAATTATGATTGTATTTTATACGGGTATTTTAATTTGGAGAGAAAAAGACAGTAAAGTGGATGAGTTAGTTGGCTCTACTCCTGTAAAAAGTGGAATACTATTTGGTTCAAAATTCTTTTCATTATTGTTTTTATCGCTTGCTGTTAATATTGCCTGCATATTTACATGTATCTGTATTCAAAGTTTTTCTGGTTACACCAATTTTGAAATTGGCTTGTATTTTACCGACCTGGTTCTGTTAAAAATATTTAGTATTTCACTTTTAGTAGCATTAGGTTTATCAATGCAAGTGTTTTTTAAAAATCGGTATGTGGCATTTTTTGCCATGGTGTTTATTGTTTTAGGTTTACCTTTAATTTTAAGAGCACTAAACTATACAAACGATATGTTTAAGTTTAACTCTGCTGGCGATCAAATGCGTTATTCGGATATGAATGGTCATGGGCACACACTTCCAAACTATTTTATATTTAAAGGTTATTGGATGGGTTTAATGTTAATTGTTTGTACCATTGCTATAGCCATGTATCAGCGCGGAAAAGAGCAGCCCTTTTTAGTTCGTTGGAAACAAGCTCGAAAAAATTTCAGGCCTTCTTATAAGTATGCAATTATTTTAGGTATGATTTGTTTTTTAAGTTGCGGCTCGATTATTTATTATAACACTCGGGTTTTAAATCCTTACAAATCTGAAAAAGACACCGAAAAACAAACTGCCGAATTTGAAGTTGCCTATAAAAAATATGAGAAAGAATTACAACCGCGAGTTGTTGAATCTAATGTTAACGTTGATATTTACCCTGATGAATTAGGGGCAAAAATAAAAGGTTTTTATTACCTTAAGAATAAACATAAACTACCATTATCTAAACTGTTTATTAATACTGTTACAGAAGTAACATTAAACGAACTAAAGTTTAGTGTACCATCTAAAAAATTTATTGATGATAAGAAAAATGGTTTTTATGGCTATGAGTTATCTAAAGCTTTACAACCAAATGATTCAATAAAATTTGAATTTGACCTAAAGTATTTTCCTAAAAATTTTATTATGAGGCAAGAGCAATCAATGGTGGTTAAAAACGGATCATTTTTTAATAGTGGTATTCTTCCTACTATTGGCTATAGCCCTGATATGGAGCTTGGCGAAAACTCTACACGTAAAAAATACAAGTTAGCGCCAAAACCACGAATGGCAAATATTACGGATACTGCTGCTTATGCTAATACCTATATTTCTCACGATGCAGATTGGATTAGATTTCAATGTGTTGTTTCAACAAAAGTTGGACAAACAGCAGTTGCTCCGGGATATTTAATAAAAGATTGGAAAGAAAATGATCGCCATTATTTTCAATATAAAATGGATGCGCCAATTTTAAATTTTTATTCTTTTTTATCTGCAGCTTACCAAATTAAAAAAGATAAATGGATTAATCCGCTAGATAAAACTAACTCAGTAAATATTGAAATCTATTATCAACAAGGCCATGAATACAACATAGATGGTATGATAAAAGGGATTAAAAAATCATTAGATTATTATACAAAAAGTTTTAGTCCTTATCAGCACAAACAGGTTCGTATTCTTGAGTTTCCACGTTACTCAACGTTTGCACAATCGTTTCCAAATACAATTCCTTTTTCTGAAGGAATTGGGTTTATTGCAAAGGTAGATGATTCGGACCCAAACAAAGTAGATTATCCATTTTATGTTACGGCACACGAAGTGGCACACCAATGGTGGGCACATCAGGTTATTGGTGCTAATGTTCAAGGGTGCACTGTTACAAGCGAAACCATGAGTCAGTATAGCGCATTAATGGTTATGGAAAAAGAATATGGTCAGGCATCTATGAGTAAATTTTTAAGATATGAAATGAATAAGTATTTACAAGGTAGAGCCCAAGAAGGTAAAAAAGAAGTGCCTTTACTTTTGTGCGAAAACCAACAATACATTCATTACAATAAAGGGAGTGTTATTATGTACGCCTTAAAAGATTATTTAGGGGAAGATACTTTGAATGCAGCCCTTAGTAGATATGTAAAAAAAGTAGCGTTTCAAGAACCGCCTTACACAACCTCTTTGCAGTTATATGACTTTGTTAAACAGGCAACTCCAGATAGTTTGAAGGAAACTATAAAAGACATGTTTGAAAGAATTGTTGTTTATGATAACAGTGTAAAAAGTTGGAGCTATAAAAAAACAAGTGATGGTAAATTTAAGGTTACGGCTAAAGTTGAATGTATAAAAACACAAAGTGATAGTTTGGGAAAAGCCAAAGAAGTTGCTCCTAACAATTGGTTTGATATTGCTGTTTTTTCAAAAGGTAAAACAAACGTAACACAATTAGGAGATATAGTTTATTTAAGAAAGCATAAAGTAATTGCCAA
>Ga0066439_1000317_pt1 | contig 18992 bp, 7 predicted proteins | sample LakWasMet57_HOW8_2_FD_59527 | JGI IMG/M metagenome (GOLD analysis project Ga0066439, IMG submission 59527) | Freshwater sediment methanotrophic microbial communities from Lake Washington under simulated oxygen tension - Sediment Metagenome 57_HOW8 | ecosystem: Environmental > Aquatic > Freshwater...
TCGTGTTCAAAAAATAATGTCCAGTTATTGTCAAGGGCCTGTTTTAAAATAGCATCTTTTTCTTTTAATGTTTCTAATGGGCGAGTGTCGTACCCCATCACATAAGGTATTGGCAAATGCCCAACACTTGGTATTAAATCGGCCAGAAAGGCTACTGTTGTATTTTTATACTTTATTAAAGGAAGCATCATGGCTTCGGTATGACCATTTACTTCTAAAAAACTTAAGCCAGGTATTAATTCTGTGCTACTATCAATAAAATTTAATTGTCCGCTTTCTTGTATAGGTAAAATATTTTCTTTTAAAAAACTAGCCTTCTCGCGGGGGTTGGGGTTAACTGCCCAATCCCAATGTTTTTTGTTACTATAGTATTTTGCATTCTTAAATGCAGGTTCAAGTTTTGTTCTATCGCTATTGTAGGTTATGCTACCACCGCAATGGTCAAAATGTAAATGCGTCAATACCATATCCGTTATATCATTACTAGTAAAGCCATGAGCGTTTAAAGATTTCTCTAATGTATCATTTCCATGTAAAAAATAATAACCAAAAAATTTCGCATCTTGTTTATTGCCCATGCCGTTATCAACTAAAATAAGACGATTTCCGTCTTCTATCAATAAACAACGCATTGCCCAGCTACACATGTTGTTTTCATCTGCTGGATTTAATTTGTTCCAAATAGATTTTGGCACAACGCCAAACATGGCACCACCATCTAATTTAAAATGCCCGGTATTTATAGTATATAGTTTCATAATTGAAGATTTTTAATGTTTGAAGTTACACATATTGTTATAAAACAAAAAACCCGTCTCTACTTTATTTGAGACGGGTTTTTTGTTTTTTCGGTTTAATTTTTAGTGTCTAATAACAATTTTTTTAGTTACTTTTTCATTTCCATTTGTTACTTCAATAAAATAGATGCCATCGGCTCTATTGCTCATATCAATATTAATTAAATTATTGGTTACGTTCTCCAACCTGTCAGATGAAATCTGTTGTCCAAGTGGATTAATAATTCTTACTGTAACATTTTCTTGTTTAGGCAATGTAAATATTAAACTAAACTGGCCATTACTTGGGTTTGGCATAACTGTAACATTAGAATTTAAACTGTTAATGTTTTCGTGAATACCTACTACCGGCCTACAGGTAATTTGTGGTAAAATAGCTAATTGTACTTTTGCATTTTTATTGTAACGCAATGTTCTCCAGTTATTGCTATAATTTAACACCCAGCTACTTGAGTCGTTAGTTAAATTGGTTTTTGTATTACTAAAAATTTTGATTGAGTCAACTACCGATGAATAAGGTGTTTGAACAGAAGCAAAGAAACCGGAACTAGGAATTTGCATTGGAGGATTAAATGTGTACTTGAACGGAATTATTTTTGTAGTGGTAAATGTATAGGTTGGGCTACCACAATATTTAATAGTAACCGTTTTATTTGTACTGGCAGCAATTTTACCTAAACTATCGCTTTTGGATGCAATAAATGAGTTAGGGCCAGAACCAACAGTTCCGCCATAAAGTTTACATAAAATTTGTGTTCCTAAAGTTGCCGGAGTTGCTTTTGTTCCTAAACTATCAAATAAAACAATAACACTATTTACTTGCGGTAATGGAGTATCGCTATAAGTGTATGATGGGTAATATTGAGCAAACTCTTTATCCTTATAACAATTTGTTCCGGTTAAAAAACCTGCGTAACCACTTTGGCAACCTAATATTAAATTGTTGTTAGTTGCAGCATAGGTTGTTAATGTGTCAGTATTTTTAATCATTCTAATAGTATCGGTACAAACAGATGGTTTAGGACAATTTAATAATGGTCCAAATACCTGAGAGTAGGTAGAAACGTTTACCGAGTTTGTTGCAGTTAAATAAAGCGTGTAGGTTGTTAAACTTCCAAAGCTTATTGCTGGTGTAGCCACAGTAGCGTTAGGGGTAAAAGTAACTGAGTTAGGTGAAGCACTCCAAACAAAAGTAGGAGCAGGACCACCGCTGGATGTGTTGTTTGGTGTAACAGGTTGTCCAACACAAGGATTAGCAATATCAAAACTAGCGACAGCAGGACCCGCTGCAACAGTAGCTGTACTCGTACATAAATTGTGCGTGCCTAATAAGTTACGGAAAGAACCTTGACTCATTGCAGTTTGAATACGTGTTCTTTGATCAGGCGTAAACATAAACATACATCTGTCATCAGAATAATCCATAATGTTTTGAGACATTTCTCCTTGTGGACTTTGACCTGCGCCACAAGCATTAACTTTAAAAGGATAAGAAGCCGGACAGCCAAAATTAGAACCTGTTGATGGAGGGGTATCATTACAGAAGTCTGTTAAGCAGTTACCGTCGCCCCACATGTGGCGTAAACCAAGCCAGTGACCAGCTTCATGAGAAAGTGTTCTTCCTTGATCATAGTTAGCAGCGTAGTTTGGGCCCGGGGCATAGCCTGGAGCATTTGAACCCACAGAATTAGTAACACACCAACAACCATCGTTAGTGGCATTTCCTCCACCGGTAATACCTGGTAGTGTTGTTCCTGCAGGAAATGTAGCATAACCTAATAAGCCACTGCTTGGACCTGTTTCACTAATCCAAACATTAAAATATTTTGTAGGATCCCAAATGGTTGCAGGTTTCACTGTATTGTTAATAAAAGTTTGGATGTTGTTTTGAGTGGCAGGATTAACAGAAAATTGTGTTTGAGAATTTATTCTGTCAATTCCTTTTTCAGCTAAAATACCACCTGTAGGGTTTTTAACTGCCAAGCAAAATTGAACATTTGTGTTTGCAATTAAAGCAGAAAATGTATTAATACCAGCTGGTTGACCTGGAGCTATATAACCAATTCCGCCATAATCTTCGTTTAAAACTCTAATTTGAGATTTAATTCTGTTTGAATCTATATTAGGGTAGGTTCCTACTGCCTGCCCGGTGTGAAGAATATGAAAAATTACAGGAATAGTGTAATTTGTCATTTGAGCTTTTCCGGTTTGTAAATTCGCTTTAAATTTTTCAACTTCTTTATTAAACCAATCATCCCACTGTTGTGAAGGCACGGGTGTACCACAAGTGCGGTGTAATATTGGATTATTTTGCGCATTTAAAAACGTGAGGCTAAAAAATGCTAAGCCGGTAAAAAGTATTTTTTTAATCATGAGTGTGTTTTAGATGGTTAAATGTAGTAAAATCCAATTGTAAAAAAAAGAAATTCACTCATTAAAAAATGCAGTTAACTCATTTTTATTCTCTAAAAAATTTAGATTTTTAATTAATAATTAAAACATGTTATGTATTAACAAAAAGAGCGCCCCTATTTGTAGAGACGCTCTTTTATTAATTGTTTTATATTTACAATTAAAATAATTAAATGATTATTGTTTAACAATTTTCAATACCTCACTTTTATTGTTTGATAAAATTTTAACATAATAAATGCCATTTGCTAAACTGCTTACATTAAATTGCAATACATCTTCGCTAGTTGCAGTATCAAAAACAACTCTACCAGTTATATCACTTATTTGAACAGTTTTAGGTAAACCATTGTTTAATTCAATTGTAAATAAACCTGTGGTTGGATTTGGATAAAGAGAAAGTGATGTACGATTGTTTACGTTTGATTCTAATCCTGAACAAACAGTAACAGATTGTGTAAAACTACCCAATCCTGTGCAACCCGCAGCACTTACTCCAATAATGGTATAACTTGTTGTAGTAGTTGGTGATATTACTCCAGATACAGGAACAGTTGGTAAAAATGTATATGATACAGCGCCACTTGGTGTAACTGTAGCCGATTGTCCAGAACAAAGTAAGCTCATGTTACTTACAGCAGATACTGTTGGAGATGGGTTAGTGTTTACAGTAAATGCAGTTAATGAATTTAAACAACCTAAAGTTGTATATAGTTCAACCCTTGCTATACTTCCAGAGGCCTCAGACCAAAGATCTTGAGGTGCTGTTGTAGACAATGGAAATTGCATTCCAAAACGATTTAATGTTAATGTGTTTGTGCCTAAATTTTGCACTATTGGGCTAGATGCAGAATAAGAACTAATGTCATTTCTTACACCTAAAACACCAATTACATCACCACTATAAACAGGAATATTTACAGCCATTGTGCCGGTACCGGCTACATTTTGAGCTAAATATAACACATCAAATGTGTTTGTTAAAGATGGATATAAAGGTGGAACTGCTGGAAGTTTAACAATGGCAACACTGGCGTTACCTGTATTATCGGTTGGTACCCTAACTCCCTTAATTACAAAAGATGTTGGAGCTGCAAACCAATAACCCCTCACATTTCCAGAGTAAGTTGAAGATTGTGCAGGTAATGTTAAAGATTGGCTTGTAGTTGGTGCTAATTGTGCAGTATAATACACTGTTGGTGCAGTTAAACTTGGGGTAGCAAAAGTACTACCCGTTGCAACAGCGTTACCACCAAATGCATTTGTATACCAACCTGTTTGTAATGATGAAACTCCGGTTGCCGATAAAGTAGCAGAAAATGGAAACGGCCCGCATGCTCCGGCTGGAGTTACAGTTGTTGGTGGAGGTGTAACGCATTGCGCATTTACAGAACTTGAATTCACTAACATAGCAGCAGTTAAAGCAGCAAAAAGTTTAAAGTAATTTTTTTTCATGTTTTTGGTTTTTAATTTATGTCCAAATCTAAAATGAAATCACAATATAATGACTGACTTTTCTCATAAAAATTGGTGATGTGTATCATTCTTATAAGCTAACAAAACAAATGTGATTTTTTACTTATAATTAAAAAAAAAGGCATTAAAAAAGGTATTTAAAATAATGATTTAAATTACAGTTTGTTTAAACGGGCAAATTTTAAAAGTAAATTTTTCTTCCCTTCTTTTTCAAATTGAATGGTAGCCTTAGTTTCGGGCCAGTTACCTTCTAGCAAAACAACTTGGCCCTTGCCAAATTTTTCGTGCGAAACCAAATCGCCTTCTTGTAAAGATTTATTTAAGGATAAATCGATAGGAGTAGAGGAGGCGTTCATAAATTTAGAGTTTAAACTAATCAACTTTTTTGCAGGAGGATTAAAATTTAAACCAGTACTTGATCCTCCGGTGGAAGTGTTTAAATTTTTGTTTTTTGATTGAAACCCAATTCCTTTGCTAGCGTTATCGTTATAATCTCCTCTAAACTTATCAAATGTATTGTCGCTAAAGGGATTTGCATTTTGCTCTTCAGGATAATCTAAAAATTTACTGTCTATCTCATCAATAAATCTACTTGGCTCGCAATACAAAACATTTCCATAACGGTAACGCATGGTTGCAAAGCTAAGTGTAGCTTGCTTTTCGGCACGTGTTATTGCCACATAAAACAATCGTCGTTCTTCTTCTAATTCACTTCGGCTGTTTAATGCTAATTGCGATGGAAATAAATTTTCTTCTAATCCAACCACATAAACATATTTATATTCTAAGCCTTTTGAAGCATGAATAGTCATTAAGCTAACTTTGTCTTTATTTTCATCATCTTTCTCTTTATCAACATCGGTAAGCAAACTAATTTCTTGCATAAATTCATCCAATGTTTTTAATTTATTATCTGTTTCCTCAGCAAATAAATTTGTATCGTCTTTTTGTAAAGTTTCCTTAATAACAGCATTTAGTTCTTCTTCTTGTGGCGTTCTGGGCTGTTCAACAAAGTCTTTAATACCATTTAATAATTCCTGAATGTTTTCATATCTACTAACTCCCTCGGGCGTTTTATCTGAATAAAGTTCTTTTACAATGCCTGTATTTACGGCAATTTGATTTCCTAATTCAAAGGCATCTTTATAAGGTAATAATAAACTATAGGATTTTATCTGTGCAACAAAATCAGCAATTTTTGAAGCGATGCCGGCATTAATGCCTAAGTTAAAATCTTTTAAGCTGCAAATAACCGTCCACATACTAATGTCATGTTCGGCCGCTGCAACATTAATTTTATCAATGGTTGTTTGCCCAATGCCTCTTGCAGGATAATTAATAATGCGTTTTAAACTCTCGTCGTCGTTATTATTTATGGTAAGTCGGTAGTAAGAAAGTACATCTTTAATTTCTTTACGTTGGTAAAAACTAAGGCCGCCATAAATTTTGTAAGGAATGTTTAATCGTCTTAATGCCTCCTCAAAAGCTCTTGATTGTGCGTTGGTACGATAAAGAATTACAAAATCGCTATTCATGGCGTGTTCTTGCATTCTGGTTTCAAATAAGCTATTAGCTATTTTTTGTCCTTCTTCATTATCGGTACTTGCTTTTATTACTTTTATTTTTTGTCCATCTTCATTGTCGGTAAAAACATTTTTTTTAAATTGGTCTTTATTGTTGGCAATGATATGGTTTGCAGCGCCAACAATGGTTTGCGTGCTACGGTAGTTTTGTTCGAGTTTAAATGTTTTTAAATCGGGATAATCTTTTTCGAAGTTTAAAATATTTTGAATATTAGCACCCCTGAATGAATAGATACTTTGAGCATCATCACCCACAACACTTATGTTTTGGAATCTTGCGGCCAGTTGTTTGATAATAACATACTGCGAGAAGTTTGTATCTTGATACTCATCTACTAAAATATATCGGAATTTGTTTTGATATTTTAATAATACTTCCGGAAAATCTCTAAGCAACACATTTGTTTGATATAAGAGATCATCAAAATCCATTGCGCCAGCCTTAAAATTTCTTTTTTGATAATTTAAATAAATCTGCCCAAGCATTGGTTTTCTGCTGCTTTGATCTTCTGCCTGTGTAATTGGGTTGTTTAAATAAGCGGCAGCAGAAATTAATTTATTTTTAGCATCGCTTATTCTATTTAAAACTAATGATGGTTTGTATACTTTATCATCTAAATTAAGCTGCTTTAATATCTCTTTTATTACACCCTTACTGTCATCTGTATCGTAAATGGTAAAGTTTGGAGGGTAGCCTAATTTTTCTGCTTCAATGCGCAATATTTTTGCAAAGATGCTGTGAAAAGTTCCCATCCAAAGGTTTTTTGCTTCTTTTTCGCCAACAATTTTAGCAATACGCGCTTTCATTTCGCGTGCTGCTTTATTGGTAAATGTAAGGGCTAATATGTTAAAGGCATCTACGCCTTTTTCCATAATGTGTGCTATGCGGTAAGTAAGAACTCTTGTTTTTCCTGACCCTGCGCCGGCAATAATCATTACCGGACCATCGGTATTTATTGTAGCAGCGCGTTGAGCAGGATTAAGTTCATCTAAGAAGTGATCCATGTTACAAAATTGATAAACTTTTTTAGTTGTTTATAGGTTGATTTTTAGAAGATTTAAACAAAATTACTTTACTCATCATTATTAGTTGTTTAATAATTATTGTATACGTTTTAACTTATTTTTAAAATGTAACTTTATTTTAAGTTTATCTTTATAAAAAAATAAACCTATGAAGAACTTATTTGTTTTTTTATTCATTATAACGGTTTCAGGATTTTCTGCATTTGGTCAAGCAGCTGCTCCTAACTGCCCAAGCAATTCAATATTTATTCATAATTCTCCTCAAATACAGCAGCAGTCGGTTGTACCACTTGGGCCTGCGGCTACAATGGTTTTAAATAACATGCCAGGTGGGTCTGGTGGTTTAGCGGTTGGTCCGGCATTTGGCTTCCCGGCTCCAAACCCAACATGGTGGACTACCTCAGGCGGAACTTTTTGGTATTATAATAATACAGGAACTTGGTCAAATTCAGGTCATAGTACTTCTAACGGTGCAGCTGTAAATATTGGCGGTGGTACCGGTGCTATTTATAATTTAGTTGGTGGAACCGGTCAGGTATACAAATATACAGGTGCAGGTGCTGCTACTTTGTTGGTTACAATTGGCACTTTTGGTGGTGGTGGACCTTATGACATGGTTGTTGATGCTAATGATAATTTTTATCTTTTAAAAACGAATGGTCCACAGGTTATGCAGGTTTATAACTCTTCAGGAGTTTTAATTTGCAGTTACAATTTGGTTAACGCTCCAATAGCCTCTGCGGGTGGTGGTTTTGCGATTGTAAATGGTGTTGTTTATTATACCAACTCCGGAGCTCACGCCGGTAATATTATTCCCGGAAACTCAACCATTACTTTTACAAACGTAACTTTAGCAGGTGGTGGCGATTGGGCAAATTGTACTTTACCTGTTCCAACAAGTACTATTTTAGCGCCACAGGGAGGAACATTAACTTGTACTCTTCCTTCTTTACAATTAATTGCTCAAATTAATCCAAACGGTGCTGTTGGTATGGTAAATGGTCCACCTGCATCAACTTTAAATGTATGTACTTACACTTGGTCTGGTCCGGGTATTATTGCAGGTCAATATACTCCAACAATTACTGTTAATCAGCCTGGTGTTTATTCTTACACTACTTGCACAGGAAGTTGTCCTTCATATTCTATAAATAATTCTTATACAGTTTACGGACAAACCTCCGTATTAAACCCTACTATTACAGCTCCTACTTGTATGTCGGGTAATGCCGTATTATCTGTGCTTCCTAATACTGCAACTAATACCATTTTATGGTCGGGGCCCGGTATCACATCTGGCCAAGGAACTGCAACAATAAATATTAATTCACCAGGTTTATATACGGTTAGTATTAGTAGTCCAAGTAGTGCTTGTGCCGGAAGTGCAAGTGTTACCGTTGCTGCAAATCCAACTTTAGGTTTAGTATATAGCAGTAATACGGTTTGTGCTCAAAATATTAATAATTCAGCTAATACTATTACGGTTACTCCTTCAGGAGCTTCTAATTACACATTATTAACGAGCAGTAATTATTCTGCAACAACACCAAATGGACCAACCATGGTTTTAACACCAATAGCTCCGTTTTCAAGTAATGCTGCAATTGCATCCGCCACTTTGATTGGAACTAACGGCGTGTGTTCAGAAACACTTACTACTAACTTTTCAATATTACCAAACCCAACCATTACAATTGCCGCAACAACGGCTACAATTTGTCAGGGACAAAGCTTTACCTTTAACGCATCGGGTGCGAGTTCTTATGTATGGTCTCCTGGAACTGGTTTAAATACTACTGTGGGAAGTTCGGTAATTGCAAATCCTAATTTAACTACTGTTTATTCTGTTATTGGATCAAGTGTAGGTTGTAATGGGCCAACACAAACTGCAACATTAACAGTAAATCCAAATCCAACTATAACGGTTTCTCCATTAACAAATACTATTTGTGTAGGAGGTAATTTAAGTTTAACAGCTAATGGTGCTACTACTTATAATTGGGCGCCAAATACCGGTTTAAACACTACTGTTGGTTCAATTGTTAATGCTAGCCCAAATTCTACAACTACTTACACGGTAATAGGTACATTAAACTCATGCACGGCATCTGCTGTTTATCAGGTATCTGTAATAATTGTACCAAATCTATTAACAACAATTTCAAATGGTACTATTTGTGCCGGTAACACTACTAATTTAAATGTAAATGGTGCAAGCGGCTATAATTGGTTGCCGGTAACAGGATTAAGTTCTTCAACAGGAGCATTTGTAATAGCTTCACCATCAGTAAGCACAACTTATACAGTAACTGGATTTAATGGTGTTTGTACAGCTTCAGCAAGTATTCCTGTTCAAGTTGTAGCTCTTCCAAACTTAACAATTAGTTCACCGGAGTATCAAATTTGTTATGGCAAATCAACCTCTATGTTAGCTTCAGGTGCACAAAATTTTGTTTGGACACCATCTACAGGGTTATCGAATACAACGGGTTCAATGGTAATAGCATCGCCTACAGCAAATGTAAATTATACAGTGTTAGGGTATAATCAAGGTGGCACGGTTACTTGTTCTCAGGTAATGAGTTATTCTATAATAGTTGTTCCTATTGCACAACCGGTGGTTTCAAATAGCATTTCAATTTGTGCAGGGGCAAAAGCACCTTTATCTGCAAGTGGTGGTAATGCCATATCTTGGACCCCAACTTTAGGTTTAAATGTTAGTTCAGGTTCTGGAGTTGTTGCCAGCCCAAGTGTTTCAACAGAATATACTGTAGACGTTTCGTATAATGGATTTTGCGGTGCATCGGCAACTATTTTTGTGAAGGTTAATCCTAATCCAATAGTGGTTGCAGGTAGAGATACGACTATTAATTTAGAACAACCAATGTTTTTAAGTGCTGTTGGAACTGGCACTATGACATGGGTAGATGGTGAAGAAATTATGTGCCGCGTTTGCCCTAATAGCCAAGTGTTTCCTACACGTAACAGTTGTTATGTTGTTGAAACTGTAAATGATTTTGGTTGTAAAGCAAAAGATGAAATGTGTATTGAGGTTACTAAAGAATTTGGTGTATATGTACCAAATACATTCTCTCCAAATGGCGATGGTTTAAATGATGAGTTCTTGATTTCTGCCTTTAATGTTACAGAAATAACCATGGATATTTTTGATCGTTGGGGCGAAAAATTATTTTCATCAAAAGATATTGCTCAAGGTTGGAAAGGTAACTTTAAAAATGTTGCTTGCGAAAACGGGGTATATATTTATAAAATAACTTACAAAGGAATGGACGGTAAAAAGGTAAATAAAACCGGTCATATAACCTTAAATCGTTAAAAAAAATAGTACTAAAATTAAAGGTGCAGGTTAAACAAACCCGCACCTTTTTTGTTTTTATAGAGTCTTTATCGCAAATCTAAATTTTTACCTAAATTTTTTATTTACTCATTAAACACTTCCTTTTAATAAATAAAGAGCAGATTTTAAATTTTTGTGAAAATGGTATGTGAAATAAGCTTTAACTTCACTTAAAATTCAATTAATGAAATTGACAAAAAACATAGCCATAGCATTTTTACTTTCAATAAATGCTTTATCACTATTTTCTCAAAATTGTCCTAGTTTAGGGCCTGACCAGAATTTACCATGCGGTATTACGCAAACCGTTTTAACTGCAAATCTAACAACTTGTAATCCTTCAACTATTACTGCAAATCAAACCAATACGTATGCAGTTGCAAATATTCCTTTTGCTCCTTATCCTAATACAGGAACCAACATTGTTTTAGGGGATGATCAAGTTTCTGCGGTATTGCCTATTGGATTTACTTTTTGTTTTTTTGGTAATACTTATACTCAATTTTATATTGGATCAAATGGTTGGATTTCTTTTTCTCCAGGCCAACCAAGTACATTTGCCTCAGCTTCTATTCCAAGTGCTAGTGGCAGTATCCCAAAAAATTGTATTATGGGGCCATGGCAAGATTGGCATCCAGGAATTTCTGGAGGGCCATATATTAAATATCAAACCCAAGGTACGGCACCCTGCAGAAGGTTAGTTGTTAGTTGGACTAACTGCCCAATGTATTCTTGTACCTCTACGTTAGGAACTTTTCAGATTGTTATTTATGAGGGCACTAACTTAATTGAAAATCATTTAACAAATAAACCTAATTGTCCATCATGGTCTGGTGGAACTAGCGTTGAAGGAATTCACAATCTAGCAGGAACTATCGGAATTACTGTTCCGGGAAGAAATTCAACTCAGTGGACTGCGGTAAATAATTCATGGAGATGGTCGCCGGCAGGTGCTCCGGTTACTCCCGTTTTAACTTGGTTTGCAGTTGGTAATCCTGTTGCTTTAGGTACAGGCCCAACGCTTACAGTTACTCCTCCTGTAGCAGGACAATTATATACTTGTCATTTTGTTTATCCTGCATGTTACCAAGGTTTTGATAATTGTATTCCAAGTGTAGGTAACTCTCCAGATACTGTTCTAGTAGTTCCTGGTTTAGCAAATATTACGCCAACAATTACTGCGCCAACGTGTATTAATGGTCCAACACAAATATCGGTTTCGCCTAATACCGCAACAAATAATATAGTTTGGACAGGCCCAGGAATTGTAGGTTCTACAATTACACCTACCATTACTGTAAATGCAACCGGTATTTATTCGGTTTATATTAGTAATACTGTTAATATTTGTGCTGGGTCTGCAAGTGTTTTAGTTTCTCAAACCCCAACATTAAACATTTCGTCTTCAACTAGTTCAATGTGCTCTGTTAACTCTAATGGTTCTTTAAATTCTGTTAGCTTAACGGCAACGGGTGCGCCAAATTATACATGGACGGGGATTTCAGGTTTATCTAACACGGCAGGTTCTGTAAATGCCTCAGCAATTTCATTTACACCTTCTACTGGTTTTACTACAGGTTCTGTTTCATTAGTAGGGGTAAACGGACCATGTTCGAATACCACCTCATTTAATATTGCTATTATTCCAAACCCAACCATTACCATTACGAGTGCCAGTGTTTGTGCCGGCTTAGGCAATACCTTAACGGCTAATGGTGCCACAAGTTATGTATGGTCGCCCGCAACGGGTTTATCTGCAACAAGTGGCGCATCTGTTTTTGCAAATCCTAATTCAACTACGGTTTATAGTATTATTGGTAGCAGCTTAAGTTGTAACAGTACAACCGAAACATCTACTTTAACTGTTGTACCAAATCCAACTATAACTGTTTCACCTTTAACAAATACCATTTGTTATGGCGGTAATATAAATTTAACTGCAAATGGCGCAACATCTTATAATTGGGCGCCAAATACGGGTTTAAATACAACCATAGGTTCGGTAGTAAATGCAGGACCAACAGTTAATACTACTTATACAGTAATTGGTTCGCAAAATTCTTGTACTGCTTTAGCTGTTTATCAAGTATCTGTAATTATTGTTCCAAATTTATTAACTTCAATATCTAACGGAACTATTTGTCAAGGCAATTCAACCAACTTAAATGCAAATGGTGCAAGTGGTTATAATTGGGTGCCTGTGGCAGGATTAAATTCAGCAAGCGGGTCGTTTGTAACTGCATCGCCTGGCGTAACCACCAATTATACAGTAACCGGTTTTAATGGAATTTGTACTGCCTCTGCAAGCATACTCGTAAATGTAGTGCCAATGCCTAATTTAACACTTAGCTCTCCCGAGTATCAAATTTGTTATGGTAAATCCACATCCATGTCTGCCTCTGGTGCACAAAATTTTGTTTGGTCGCCAACTAATAGTTTATCAAATACCACCGGTTCAATGGTAATTGCTTCACCTACTGCAAATGTGAATTATACTGTGTTAGGTTATAATCAAGACGGCACGGTTACTTGTTCTCAAGTAATGAGTTATTCTATAATAGTTATTCCAATTGCTCAGGCATCTGTTTCAAACAGTGTTGCAATTTGTGAAGGTTCAAAAATTCCTTTAACTGCAAGTGGCGGTAACACTATAGTTTGGACACCAACTTTAGGTTTAAATGTTGGTACCGGGCCTGGTGTTGTTGCCAGTCCAAGTGTTTCAACAGAATATACTGTAGATGTTTCTTATAATACTTTTTGTGGCGCACAAAAAACAGTTTTTGTAAAAGTAAATCCAAACCCAACAGTTGTTGCAGGAAGAGATACTGTTATTAATTTAGAGCAAGCAAAGTTTATTAATGCGGTTGGTACAGGAACATTAACCTGGATAGATGGATCTGAAATTATGTGCCGCGTTTGTCCAAACAGTCAGGTTTTTCCAACACATACCGGCTGTTACGTGGTTGAAGCTGTAAACGAATTTGAGTGCAAAGCAACCGATGAAATGTGTATTGAAGTTACAACTGAGTTTGGCGTTTATGTGCCAAATGCCTTTTCGCCAAATGGCGATGGTGTTAATGATGAATTCTTAATTTCTGGTTTTAATATTACAGATATAACAATGGATATATTTGACCGTTGGGGTGAAAAACTTTTCTCTTCAAAAGATATTACTCAAGGTTGGAAAGGAACCTATAAAAGCCAACCATGTGAAGTTGCTGTTTATGTTTACAAAATTACCTACAAAGGATTAGATGGTAAAAAATATAATAAAACCGGACATATTACCTTAAATAGATAATTATTACGTTTTGTGTTAGTGAGTTAAAGGTGTGGGTTTGTTTTCCCGCACCTTTTTCGTTTATAAAAGCCAAATTAAAAATCAAAAACCGGGTGTTAAAAACATTCTTTTTATACTAAAATTAGCTTTTTTAATATCCCTAACTTTATTGGGATGAACAAATTTTTTATTTTCCTTATATCAGGCATACTTTTTACTGCATTTTCCTTTCAAATTTTACCAAAAACCAAAAAGGAACCCGATTTTTTAAGCCTGCAAAATAAGTGGGTCGATTCTGTGTTTAATTCCTTAACACCTAATCAACGATTAGCACAACTTTTTATGGTGGCTGCTTATAGTAACAAAGATCTTAAACATGCTAAAGAAATTAAAGACTTAATTGTAGATTATAATATTGGTGGATTGATATGGATGCAGGGTGGGCCGGTTAAACAAGGTAAATTAGCTAACTATTACCAGAGTGTAGCAAAAACACCTTTGCTTTATAGTATTGATGGTGAGTGGGGTTTAGCCATGCGTTTAGATAGTACCATTCGTTATCCAAAACAAATGACATTAGGTGCCATTCAAAATGATTCTTTAATTTATTTTATGGGGCGGCAAATTGCTAAAGAATGTAAACGCTTAGGCATTCACGTAAACTTTGCTCCCGTAGCCGATGTAAATAACAATCCGTTAAATCCTGTTATAGGAATGCGCAGTTTTGGCGAAAATAAATATAAGGTGGCGCAAAAAGCATACATGTATATGCAGGGTATGCAAGATGAAAACATTATGGCTAACGGAAAACATTTTCCGGGACATGGTGATACAGATAGCGATTCGCATAAAACATTACCTTACATAGGGCATTCTAAAGAGCGACTTGATTCGTTAGAGTTATATCCTTTTCAATATTTGTTTGATAGAGGTTTAGCAAGTATTATGGTGGCCCATTTAAGTATACCAAGTTTAGATACAACAAAAAATTTAGCTTCTACTTTATCGCCAAATGTGGTAAACGATTTGCTGAAAAACAAAATGGGCTTTAAAGGTTTGGTTTTTACCGATGCTTTAAATATGAAAGGAGTTGCTAAATTTTATGCACCCGGACTTGTAGATGTAAAGGCTCTTTTAGCAGGTAACGATGTATTGTTGTTTAGCGAAAATGTTCCAAAAGCGATTGAAGAAATTAATAAAGCGGTTACCGAAGGAAAAATAAATCAGGCAGAAATTGATGAGCGCTGCAAGAAAATATTAAAAGCAAAATACTGGTGTGGTTTAAATATTAAACCCGAAATTGTTACCCGTCATTTATATAAAGAGTTAAATACAAAAGAAGGCGAAGCGCTTAATTACAAATTAGCTGAAGCTTCTATTACTTTATTAAAAAACGATAATAACTTTTTACCATTAAAAAAACTCGATAGCTTAAAAATTGTTGAAGTATCGTTTGGTGTTGAAGAAGAAAATTCATTATACAGCACAATTAAAAATTATGCCTATGCCGAACATGTAGGTTTAACGCATGATGCTAAACCAGAAGCTATTAATGCTGCATTTGAAAAAATAAATAATGCCGATGTAGTTGTTTTGCAATTAAACAAAGCCACTTTAAAAGCCGAGAATAATTATGGTATTGGAAATCAAACTTTGCGTTTAATGGATTCTATTGCAAAATTAAAACCAAGTGTTTTAGTTGTTATGGCTAATCCTTATTTGTTTAACAAAATTTCTTCTGTTTCAAATTTTAAGGCGGTTATTTTAGGGTACGAGTATTTACCTACCTTATTAAAAGCGGGTGCTAACGCTATTTTGGGCTTTAGTAAGGTTAATGGTAAATTACCGGTATCTACCACACTTTTTAAGGCAGAAACGGGTTTAACTTTAGAAGCTTCTTTTTTACCAAAACAAAAATCGATTAAAGAAAACTTTCAAAAAAAAAAGTTCGGCGCCATAGATAGTATTGCCCTTTATGGTATCGAAGAAAAAGCTTATCCCGGATGCCAGATAGTTGCTTTTAAAAACGGAGAGCTTATTTATCAAAAAGCCTTTGGCAATTTTACTTACAACCACGATTCTAAATTAGTTGATAACGGAACTATTTACGATTTAGCAAGTGTTACAAAAATTGTAGCTTCTTCGTTAGCGTTAATGAAATTAAAATCAGAGGATAAGTTTGATTACAAAAAAACATTGGGTTATTATTTACCCGAATTACAAGGTACCGATAAAGAAAATTTAGTAATCGAAGATGTGCTTACCCATCAAGCAGGCCTTCAAGCATGGATTCCTTTTTATTTAAGAACTCTCAAAAAAAATTCAGATTATAAACCGGGATTTTATAATAAAAAAGCTACAGAATTATTTCCAACACGGGTAGCAAAAAATTTATACGTTGTAAAGGGTTTTAACGATTCTATTTATAAGCGTATTATTAGTTCAAAGCTCGAAACCCCTGGTAAGTATTTGTATAGCGATTTGGGTTATTATTTTATTCAACAAATAATTGAGAAACAAACCCAAAAAAAATTAGATGAATATGTAAGCGAAATTTATTTTCAATTGGGAATAGAGTTAACCTATCAGCCATTAAAAAAATATTCTATGAATCAAATTGCACCAACCGAAAATGATTCAAAATTTAGAAAACAAATTGTACAAGGTTTTGTGCATGATCCGGGAGCGGCCTTATTAGGGGGTGTTGCAGGCCATGCCGGTTTATTTGGCAATGCTTTAGATCTTGCAAAACTAATGCAAATGTATTTAAATAAGGGTGAGTTAAATGATGTTAGAATACTAGATAGTAATGTTGTAAAAGATTTTACCTCATGTCATTTTTGCCCAACCAACCGCCGCGGACTTTGTTTTGAAAAGCCCGAGCCGGATGATAAAAAAGATAGCCCTGTAACTTCAGAGTGCAGTCCCGAAAGCTTTGGCCATAGCGGTTTTACCGGCACCTTTGCCTGGGCCGATCCTAAAAACGGTTTGGTGTATGTGTTTTTAAGTAATCGTGTTTATCCGGATGTGGATCCAAATAAATTAGCCAAATTAGGCATTAGAGGTAAAATACATAAAGCTTTTTACGAGGCATTAAAAAATTAAAATTTAACTTTATACGATTTGAAACTTTTAATTCTAACACAATATTTTCCGCCAGAGGTTGGCGCTCCTCAAAACAGATTGTTTGAGTTGGCGGTACGTTTGCAAAAATTAGGAGTGGATATTACCGTTTTAACGGCTATGCCTAATTATCCGCAAATGGAAATTTACCAAGGATATAAGGATAAAAAATATAGTTACGAAGTAATGGAAGGGCTAAAAGTTCACCGTTCTTCAATTTATGTTTCTAAAAGTAAATCTATTATTAATCGTTTACGCAATTATTTTTCGTTTGTTATTTCGAGTGCTAGAGTGGGTAATGCCAAACTTGGAAACTTTGATTTTTTGTTGTGCGAATCGCCGCCGTTATTTTTAGGCTATAGCGCCATGCGTTTGGCCAGACAAAAAAAAGCAAAATTAATTTTTAATGTTAGCGATTTGTGGCCCGAAAGCGCGGAAAAATTAGGCGTTGTAAATAATAAAACATTATTAAAATTAGCTTATAATTTAGAAGAGAAATTATACAAACGCTCATGTTTGGTTACCGGCCAAACACAAGGTATTTGCCATAATATTAACGAGCGTTTTCCTTCTGTAAAAACATATTGGTTGCCAAATGGGGTAGATCTTAGTTATTATAATCCTGCAAAGATTGAAGCGGGAAGCTGGCGCGAAAAAAATAATTTTGCTAAAGAGGATGTGTTGTTGTTGTATGCCGGCATTATTGGCATTGCGCAGGGCTTAGAGGTTATTTTGCATTCGGCAAAAAGTTTTATAGATAAGCCAACCGTAAAATTTGTTTTTATAGGCAGTGGCCCCGAAAAAGATAAGCTCTTGCAATTAAAGGCAGAATTAAAGTTAAGCAATGTGTTTTTTTTAGACGCTATTTCTAAAAAAGAAATGCCTTCTGTTTTAAAATCTATTAATGCCGCAATTATTCCTTTACGAAAGTTAGATCTTTTTTTAGGAGCCATTCCTTCAAAAATATTTGAAAATCTGGCAATGGAAGTGCCTGTGTTATTGGGTGTAAATGGCGAGGCGCGTCAGTTGTTTATTGATAAGGGAAACGCAGGACTATATTTTGAACCCGAAAATTCTGAATCGCTTACAGCGGCCATTATAAAATTAACTGATGATAAAGAAGTTGCTTTGCAATTGGGTAGAAACGGACGGCATTTTGTGAACGAGTTTTTTAATCGCGAAAACATTGCTCAAAATTTTTTCGAAAAATTAAACACCTTGTAGTTATTTTACTGTTGGTAATTTTTTAGGACTGCTTTTATTTGAATTTATAACTTAGACTGCGTAAACTTTATTATTAAATGAATTTATCTATAAAACAAAGGCTTTTTTATTTCTTTCCGGCAGTATTTTGCTTTTGCCTGCCATTTGGCTCTCTTGTTTTATCGGCTTTAGTTGTTTTATGGACAGTAGTTTCTTTTTTAAATATCGATATCGTTCAATTAAAGAAAGGATTAACAAATAAAAATTTTTGGTGGATAGTTTCTTTTTTTCTGTTTACTGCCATTAGCGCTTTATTTTCTACAAATAAAAGCGAAGGAGGTTTTAGTGTTGAAGTAAAAATGAGTTTTTTATTAATACCGTTTTTCTTTTTTTGTTTTAAATGGCCCATGCCAATTATAAAACGTTGTTTGGTGTCGTTTGTATCCGGTTGTTTTTTTGCAAGCTTGGCCTTAATAGTAAGAGCTTTTTATTATGCCTCAAATGGACATCCCGAATACTTTTTTTATACCGATTTTTCGGCCTTTCTTCATTCATCTTACTTTGCCATGTATTTAATTATGGCCATTGGCATTATTGTTTTACTTTATCCAAAATGGTTTAAAGAGCAAAAAAATGTAAACTACACCTCTTATTTTTTTACACTGGTGTTTATTATCACTATTTTTTTATGTTCGTCTAAATTGGGTATCATTAGTTTTTTCTTTTCAATGCCT
>Ga0066439_1000330_pt1 | contig 18431 bp, 17 predicted proteins | sample LakWasMet57_HOW8_2_FD_59527 | JGI IMG/M metagenome (GOLD analysis project Ga0066439, IMG submission 59527) | Freshwater sediment methanotrophic microbial communities from Lake Washington under simulated oxygen tension - Sediment Metagenome 57_HOW8 | ecosystem: Environmental > Aquatic >...
TAAGGTGGCCAAATAAGAGAAAAGTCGAAACATTCTCTATCCTTTCAAATAGAAATTAAACTGACAGGTTATGAACGAGAGGTGCAGGCCAACTTTAATGAATTAGCATCTCTCAAATTCGCTTAAGGATAGCCGATAACCGCAATAAGATTAGGCTTTTCCGGTCGAGCCGAAGCCGCCGCTGCCGCGTTCGGTGAGGGTGGTGAATTCAGGAACGATTTTGAGCGCGACTTGCACTACCGGCATGAAAAGCAACTGCGCGATTCTTTCGCCCGGATTGACGACATAATTGTCTTCGCCGTCATTATGCAGAATCACGCCGATTTCGCCATGATAATCGGAGTCGATGATGCCGACCCCTTGACCGACCCGGATTTGATGATTCAGGCACAGCCCGCTCCGGCTCGCGACGACCGCGACCAGGCCGGGATCTTGAATGTTGATCGCAAGGCCGGTGCCGATCAGCTTGTGCTGGCGGCCGCCGATCACGACCGGCTCTGGAATGCACGCCACCAGATCCATGCCTGCGGAGCCTACGGTTTTATAGGAAGGAACGCCGTATTGTTCGAGCAGGGGATTCACTAATTTGGTTTCGATCAATCGTTTCATGGTGCAGATATGGGGAATTCGCTGGGATAAAAAAGCGCCTGACTGGCGCGCGCAAAGGCAGGATTTTAACATTCCTGTTCCTTGCGGACATCCTCTAAATCCATGATGAAGCCAAAAACGGAAGAAAAACGGCAACGATCGATGCGGATCATTGCCGGGATGCGGGATGGGCTACGGCCGATCCAGCAGGCGATGGCAGGCGAAAAAGCCAAGATAAATCGACAGGATCATGATCACCGATTCCAATGAGAACAAACTCAAGCCGGTGACCGAAGGGCCGGGGCAATAACCGCTCATGCCCCAGCCGATGCCGAAAATGGCCGCCCCGGCGATCAGCTTCGGGTCAATCGACGTCTTTTGGGGGAGATGAAAAGACGCCGACCAAAGCGGCGCGGGGCGTTTAAGGATCAATTTGAATGCGATCATCGCAACGGACAAGGCCCCGATCATCACAAACAGCAGGCTGGGGTCCCAATGGCCCGTCACATCGAGAAAATTCAGCACCTTATTCGGATCGATCATATGCGCGAGCGCTAAGCCCGCGCCAAATAAAATGCCGCTGAGCAATGCGATCAGATGGGTTTTCATGCGGTCAGCTCCAGCAGATGGCGAATCACATAGACCGTTAACATACCGCTGGCGATAAAGGTCAGCGTCGCTGCGATCGAGCGGATCGACAAACGGGCGATGCCGCAGACGCCATGACCGCTGACGCAGCCGTTCGCCATTCGGGTTCCGAATCCGACCAGGAAGCCGCCGATGCCGAGCAAGACGAGCGGATAGCCTTGCCGCGGCGTATTGAAGCCGGGCAAAAGCCCTTGCAGAAACAATCCGCCTATGACCAAGCCGGCCAGGAACAACAGGCGCCACGCCCTGTCGTTTTTCGGGGCGAAAAACACGCCGTTCATGATGCCGCTGATACCGGCGATGCGGCCGTTAAAAAACAAGAGCAAGGCGCAACTGATACCGATCAGGGCGCCGCCCGCGAGAGCGGAGTAAGGGGTAAAATTTTCCATTGCTTGGCCTCCTCGGGCTAAATTAGGAAGGAGCAAACAGGTGGTCTGCTTAAAGGTAGAACATTAGTATATTCTACTTTTAAATTAAAATAAAACGCTTTGATCTGCTGAGAATAGCAAAATTCCGCTAGTCTATCTATAGGTTATGCTGACTTTTCTCTTACTTCGACTCCATGAGTTACTGTCATGCCGTCAAGGAATGATGGTATCTAGGCGATAATGGGGGCCTTCCTTGGCTTCCGGCAATCCATGCCAGTTTAATGCTTTTGAGGGTCAGAGTGACTTTTTGAGTTTAGCGTTGATTTTGATGGTCAAAGTGACTTGATGATTTACATCAGGATGGTCAATAAAGGCCGTACCGGTGACATTTCCTTTGAACTTGATGATTTTGCCTTCGCCAGCGGAATCCAGTTTACCCGTGATGGAAACAGAACCCTGGTGTCCGGCGAACGAGATTGCATCGCTCCCGGATAGTAACAAAGACGCGTTGCCGGCTTCAAAATTAGTGGTTCCAATCACTTTTTCGTTCTTCAGATCCTTTGTCTGGATTTCACCGTGAAATCTTTTTTTGATAAATAATCTGCCGTTGCCTTTGAATATTTCACTTTCGACAACAAGTTCGGTGGTTGGGTCGCGGTCGTAATGACTTGGCCCTGCCCATTCTTCCAGAGTCCATAAGAGGTTATCGGCGGTTTTCAATCTGTCATACTGAACGACAAGCACCAAATGGTTGTTTTTTGAGTCTTTCAAAAGGTCCTTGCCATCCAGTTTTTTCTTATCGGTACCGGTAAAATTATCGGGATTGCCATCTGGCAGATCATAATAAACAATGTCGACATCCTTATTTTCAATCGGGAGTTCCATTGTTATGAACTCAGCATGCGAAGAGGTTGCCCAGGTCAAAAAAATTAAAGGGCATAATGCGAATAAGCGTTTCATGGCACATCACCTATTATTAAAAAACGGTTAAGTCTTATCATACCTCCGAAAGCTATAATTTAAAACAGCTTTGTCTTTTAATCGATTGAATAAAAGAGAAATATGGGTGATGACGCGCAGGGAAAAAAAGACGAGACTTGATTCGTGCCGGGGAGTTCCGGACGGGAAGAGAGGCGGGAAGCCCTGCGTGGCGCAGGGCAAAACGGGTGTTTACCAGTTCAGAAATAACGTTTTGGCAAGCAGTTCGACCGACCAGGTGACCAGCAGGCTAAACGCCGACAAGCCGAGCGCCGAATAGAGCAGGTTGATGCGGACAGCCTGCCAAGGGGTGCGTTGGGTGGTTTGCATCACAATGATTCCTGTCGAGTTGCAGAAGATTTCATTGTGCGGCGCTTGCGTTACAGTTTCACGACGGTTCGATGACAGTTGCATGAACCGCGCCTGAACCCATAGGGAAATGCCTTAATCCGCCGCGCCTTGTGGCCTCAGCGCATCGATCATCAAGCGGCCGATGTCGGTGTGATGCAGAATGTTCGCAAACGGCTCGATCACGCGCTCGTTGCCTTTCGTAAACACGAAGACCGGCGTGCTGGTATGGGTGCCGCTGGCCCAGACGACCTGCTGTTTCGAACTCACGATTGCGGCCAGCAGGTTTTCGCGGTTGTCCTTGGTGTAAACGAAAAACGCGCTGTTGCCCGGCAATTTGGGAACGGTCTTTTCGTTCAGTGAGGGATGACCCGGACGGTAGTAGGCATTCGCTTCGGTCGTCAGGAGCCTTTCGGCTTCACTGGCGTCGATCTTGAATCCGGTATGGCGGTTGACCCGTTCGGCCAGCGTGTCCGGTGTCTTTTGTGCGGGCGGCAGCGCGTCGAATTCGGCAAAGATCGCCTGATAGCTGAGATTTTGCTCATACAGTTTGTCGAGAATGTCGGGGCTGCCAAAATTGGAATTGGGCTTGAAGACATGGCCGCTGGCCAGGCGTTTCGGTTCGGGAATGTTTTTGCCCGAGTAGCTGAAACCGAAGCCGCCCGTTTCATGATCCGCGGTCACGATCAACAACGTATCATCCCGCTCGCCCATCCAGTCCAGCACCTTGTGCAGCATCGCATCGAAGCGGAGCATTTCATGCAGCATCAGCCCGGTATCGTTCCGGTGCCCGGCCCAGTCGATCTGGCCCGCTTCGATCATCAAAAAGAAACCTTGTTCGTCGCGCTCCAGAATCTTCAGCGCCTGCTCGCTCATCTCCGCGAGCGTCGGTTCGGCATGTTTCGGATTCTGGCGGTTTCGGCTTTCGATGGTGCCGTCGCTCATTCCGGAGCCTGCAAACAGCCCCAGGGTTTTGCCGGTTGCCTGGCGCAGCTGACGAGCGTTGAAGACCAGTTGGTAACCCTGTTTTTGGGCGGTTTCGAGCAAGTTCTTGTCGTCCTTGCGCGCTGAACCGATCTTGAAGGCATGTTCGGTCATCGTTTCGAACTGCTGATGAACGGCCGAACTTTTTTCGGAGGCGGCCTTAGGCAGCCAATAATCGAGGCCGCCCGAAAACATCAGGTCGGCGTCGGTGGCGAGCAAGCCTTCCGGAATGATGGTCTCGTGGCTGCGGTGCGTCTCATGCGCGGCGAATGCGGCGGGCGTCGCATGCGTGATCCGGGTGTCCGACACCAGACCGGTCGCTTTACCCCAGCGTTTGGCTTTTTCGATGATGTTTTCCGCAGGACGCCCCTCCGCATCCAGCCCGACCATTTCGGCCTTGGCGAATTTGCCGGTCGCGAGTTGCGTCGCGGACGCCGCCGAATCGGTGACCAGGGCGCCGTCGGGATAGGTCAGCGAGATGCCGATGCGGCCGTTTTCGAGCATCCGGTCCAGCGCGGTTCTGTGGTCCCTGAGCACCCCATGCGGCGCCTGTCTGGCATAGGACAGCAGCAAACCGACCTGCTGTGGCCCCATGCCGTCGCCGATGATCATGATCACGTTTTTGATCTTCGGGGCTGAGGCGGTTTTTTCGGCGAGTGTCGAACAGCCGAGCAGTAAAACGCCGGCGATTCCCAGAAGAATGATTTTCGGTAACGGAGACGAGCGGTCTTTCATGAGTTTGAGGAAAGGAGGGTAGGGATAGGGGCAAAAATAACTTTTGCGGATGGTATTATGCGTCTGTGTCCTGGGCACGGCCTCGCGGACAACAAAGCGGACAGCTATTCGAGCAAGCGATTGACTCGGTCTCACTCAACCAAAACACAGCACAGCCCCTGCCTCTATGCTGCGTAAACGGAAGCGAGGCTATCGAAGCCATAAGTCTTCCCATTGAAGTGGGGGCTCTGGCCTAACCCTAATCAAATGCCTGAAGTTGTTGCCGCAGGCGTTTGGGCTTCGATAACGTCAAACCTGAGAGAGACTTTCGGGCTTCGAATTCCTCGATTCCGTTGCACTGCATCGAGGCTACTTTTGTTTTTAAAACAACCCGCTGATCCGCCCGTTCTCGTCGATGTCGATCTTCTCGGCCGCCGGCACTTTCGGCAGGCCCGGCATGGTCATGATGTCGCCTGCGATCGCGACGATGAAGCCGGCGCCGTTCGCCAATCTAACTTCCCTGATTTCGACCGTGTGCCCGGTTGGGGCCCCCTTGACCGTGGCGTCGGTAGAGAACGACATTTGCGTCTTGGCCATGCAGATCGGGAAATGGCCGTATTCGGCATTCCAGGCCGCAAGCTGGGCTTTGACCTTCGCACTCGCGGTGACGTTGGCTGCGCCGTATAGCTTGGTCGCGATCGCTTCGATTTTTTCCCAGAGGCTCAGGTCATCGTCGTAAACGAAACGGCAGCCGTCGTGATGGTGATCGGCCGTTTCGGCGACAGCATGCGCGAGTTGTTCGGCGCCCTTGCCGCCTTCGGCCCAGTGTTTGGACACGATGCAGACGGCGCCGAGTGTCCGGCATTTATCCTGCAACAAGTCCAGTTCGGCTTCGGTGTCGAAGGTGAAATGATTGACGCAGATGATGCAGGGCAGGCCGTAATGTTCGGTGATGTTACGGTAATGCCGTTCCAGATTCGCGAAGCCTTTGTCGAGTGCAGCCAGGTTTTCCTGATTCAAATCGTCCTTGGCGACGCCGCCGTGGAATTTCAGTGCCCGCACCGTTGCGACCAATACCGCCGCCGACGGCTGCAATCCCGCCATCCGGCATTTGATGTCGACGAATTTTTCCGCACCGAGGTCCGCGCCGAAGCCGGCTTCGGTGATCACATAATCGGCCAGTTTCAACGCGGTCTGGGTCGCGGTGACCGTGTTGCAGCCGTGCGCGATGTTCGCGAACGGGCCGCCGTGGATGAAGGCGATGTTGTTTTCGAGCGTCTGCACCAGGTTCGGCTTGATCGCGTCTTTCAATAATGCGGCCATCGCCCCGTGCGCATTCAGGTCGCGCGCGTAAACCGGGGTCTTGTTGTCGTGCTTGTAGCCGATTACGATGCGGCCTAGGCGTTCCTTCAAGTCGGCGCGGCTGGTCGCGAGGCAGAGAATCGCCATCACTTCCGAGGCGACCACGATGTCGTAGCCGTCTTCGCGCAGGTAACCGTTCGCGGGGCCGCCCATGCCGACCACGATATGGCGCAGCGCGCGGTCGTTCATGTCGACGACGCGCTTCCATTGGATCCTACGCGGGTCGATGCCGAGCGCATTGCCGTGGTTGATGTGGTTGTCGATCAATGCCGACAGCAGGTTGTGCGCGACGCCGATTGCATGAAAGTCGCCGGTGAAATGCAGGTTGATGTCTTCCATCGGCACGACTTGCGCATGGCCGCCGCCGGCCGCTCCGCCTTTGACGCCGAAGCAAGGGCCGAGCGAAGGTTCGCGCAGGCACATGATCGTTTTCTTGCCGATCCGGTTCATCGCATCGCCGAGGCCGACCGAGGTGGTGGTCTTGCCTTCGCCGGCCGGCGTCGGGCTGATCGCGGTGACCAGAATCAGTTTGCCGTCCGGCTTGTCGCCGAGGCTGTTCACATAATCCAGCGACAGTTTGGCCTTGTAATGACCGTAAGGGTCGAGATGTTCGGCGTCGATGCCGAATTGTTCGCGCGCCAGGTCGATGATCGGTTTCATTTTGGCCTGTTGGGCGATTTCTATATCAGACATGCTTTCCTCGTAGGGTGGGCAGCGCTAAGCTGCCCACCATAGTGAATGTTTAAGGTGGCAAACGGTAAAGTGGTTTGTCCACTTTAAAAATGGATGTAGGGTTATAAGCTGTGTTACGCGCCGTAAACCGGAAAACGCGCGCACAAGGCCGCGACCTTCTCGCGCACCGCCGCGATCACGTTTTCATCGTCGATGTTTTCCATCACATCGCACATCCAATGCGCGACCTCGATCACCTGTTCTTCCTTGAAACCGCGCGTGGTTGGGGCCGGCGTGCCGACGCGGATGCCGCTGGTGACGAACGGCGATTCCGGGTCGTTAGGCACCGCGTTCTTGTTGACCGTGATGTGCGCCTTGCCGAGCGCGGCGTCGGCGGCCTTGCCGGTGATGCCTTTCGGAATCAGCGAGACCAGCATCAAATGGTTGTCGGTGCCGCCGGAGACCACGTCGAAACCGCGATCGATGAAGACTTTAGCCATCGCCTGCGCATTCTTGATTACCTGCTGCTGATAAACCTTGAATTCCGGCTCCAGCGCTTCCTTGAAGGCGACGGCCTTGGCCGCGATCACGTGCATCAAAGGGCCGCCCTGGATGCCGGGGAAAATCATCGAGTTGATTTTCTTTTCGATCTCGGCGTTGGCTTTGCCCAGGATGATGCCGCCGCGCGGGCCGCGCAGACTTTTGTGCGTCGTGGTGGTGACGATGTCGGCGAACGGCACCGGGTTAGGATAAACGCCAGCAGCGACCAGGCCCGCGACATGCGCCATGTCGACCAGCAGGTAGGCGCCGACCGCGTCGGCGATCGCGCGAAAGCGCGCCCAGTCCATGATCCGCGAATAGGCGGAGAAACCGGCGACGATCACTTTCGGTTGATGTTCGCGCGCCAGGGCTTCGATCTTATCGTAGTCAAGCCGGCCGGTGGCGGGATCCAGATGGTATTGCACGGCGTTATAGATCTTGCCGGAGAAGTTCGGCTTCGCGCCGTGCGTCAAATGACCGCCGTCGGACAGCGCCAGACCCAAGATCGTGTCGCCCGGCTGGATCAGCGCCATGTAGGCTGCCGCATTGGCTTGCGAGCCGGAGTGCGCCTGTACGTTCGCCCAGTCGGCGCCGAACAGCTGCTTGGCGCGGTCGATGGCCAATTGCTCGACGACATCGACGTGCTCGCAGCCGCCATAGTAGCGTTTTCCGGGGTAGCCTTCCGCGTATTTGTTGGTCAGCACGCTGCCTTGCGCTTCCTGAACGCGCGGGCTGGAATAGTTTTCGGATGCGATCAGTTCGATGTGATCTTCCTGGCGGCGGCGTTCATCTTCGAGCGCCTGGAAGAGTTCAGGGTCGAAACCTTCGATAGTCATCGATTTATTAAACATGCAAATCTCCATAAAGAATTTGGGATATTTTAGGGCTTGTCGGGGCTGCGGTGCAAAGAGTTATCGACCGGCCCTAGGTTTTCGGGTGAATCAGTAAAATCTGCAAGTCGGCGACATTGGTGCCGGTCGCGCCGGTGATCAGCAAATCGCCGGATGCCTGAAGGGCGTGATACGAATCGTTGTTGTCTAGCCGTGCGGCCGGATCGACGCCTTCAGCGCGCATCCGCGTCAGCGAATCGGAGTCGACCCACCCTCCGGCTGCATCGGTCGGGCCGTCGCGGCCGTCGGTGCCGGCGCTCAGAAACACCCAGTTCGCATCGAGTTTGTTGCGTTCGGCGGCCAGCGCGAACGCGAGCGCCATTTCCTGATTGCGGCCGCCGAGACCATTGCCGGTCAGTCTGACCGTCGTTTCGCCGCCGGCCAGAAAGGCGATTGGTTTTTCGATTGGCGGCAGTTCGGCGATCGCTTTGACCCATTGTTCCGCGGCTTCCCGGGCGATGCCGCATAAATGCCCGCTGTAGATTCGGGTCTCGTAACCGAACTGCCGCGCGTGTTTGGCTGCGGCATTCAGGCTGATCGCATTGCTGCCGATCAGGGTGTGGCCGGTATGCTGAAAGACAGGATCATTCGGCTTCGGAGTTTCAGGAACTTGCTCCTTTGCGCCGTTTTGTAAATAGTCACGGACCGCATCGGGAAGCCGTTCCCAAATCTGCCGGTTTTGCAAAATACCGATCGCCTCGGCGAAGGTGCTCGGGTCGGGTACGGTCGGGCCGCTCGCGATTGCGCTCAGGTCGTCGCCGAGCACATCGGACAGGATCAGCGCATGCAGGTCGGCCGGCGCCGCGAGCTTGGCGAGGCCGCCGCCTTTCAGTTGCGACAGGTGCTTGCGCACGCAGTTGATCTCGTTAATGTCCGCGCCGCTGGCCAGAAGTAAACTCGTGACCGTGCATTTTTCGGGCAAGGATACGGATTCGACAGGGCAGGGAATCAAGGCCGAACCGCCGCCGCTGACCAGCGCCAGTACCAGTTCGCCGGCCTCTGCCCGGCCGACTTTTTCGGCAATCCGTTGGGCGGCGTTGAGTCCTGCGGCGTCCGGTAGCGGATGGCCCGCGCCGAAGACATCGGTATGAGTTAGTTCCGCGACATTTTCATAGTTGGTCACCGCGATGCCTCTGCCGGCCCGCAACGCTTCGGGAATCGCCTCTTCGGCCGCTTTCGCCATCGCCGAGGCGGCCTTGCCGAAAGCGATCAGATGGATTTTCTGCCATTGGCCCAGGCGCTGTTTGCCGGGATCGTCAATATCCAGGCGAATCGCCAAATGCTCCGCATCGGCCGACAGGCAGTGCTTGACCGCTAGATACGGATCGGCCGCCGCCACGCCCGCCTGGTAAATGGCGAGGGCATTGTCGCGTATCGCGAAGGTCGGTTCGCTTTTCACGGATTGAATGGGGTGAAAGCGGCGATCAAGCCATTTGTTTGGCTAATTCGAAAATGTTTTCCGCGTCGAAAACCAGTTTATTGTCGGTAAACAGTTTGCCGATGCAGGCGCGGTGCAGTTCGAGTTTCAACGGGCCGAAGCCGAGCGCGCCCCAGATGATCTTGCCGTGGCGTTCCTGGCCTTTGTCGAACACGTCGATGCTGCCGATGCCGATCGGCGGGGTCGCGTTCGCATCCGCGATCAGTTCGATATGCGGATTGTTTTGCCAGTGTTCGGCGCCGATCAGTTCGATGCCGGCCGCGCCGGCCGCAAACACGATGTTTGCGGTTTCGATCGCCTGGCCGCGGGCATCATGGTCGACCGCTTCGATCGGGGTGATGTCGACGCCGAAGCGCGCTTTCATCGCCTCGCAGGCCTCGACGACCTTCGTCATTTTGCGCCCGGTCATCGACACGATCGCGCCTTCGCGGCTCAGCATCACCGCGGCCCGCTGTCCGACGGGGCCGGTGCCGGCCAGGACGACCGCTTTCTTGCCGGCGAGGCTGCCGCTGGCCGCGAGTTTAGAGACCGCGGCGGCGGCGGTCGTATTGCCGCCGTTGCTGTCCAGCATTACCGAGACCTGAAAACCGGGGAAAAATTTACTCTGCACCGCTTTCAGCAGGTTTTGCCCTGCGATCATGTCGCTGCCGCCGATGAAGATCGCGGTGTTCTTCTTGTCTTTCGGCGGGCGTGTGAAGATCGCGCCTTCGACCAGGCCGCCGATATTGTCCGGCGTCAGACCGCCGAAACCGGTCACGTGATCGGCGCCCCCGTCATAGGCCACGACGGTGTCGAAGACTGAGGGATGCAGGTCGGTATCGAATTGGAACAGCAACTTTTTCATGGATGTCCGAAATGGGCCCTGGACGGCCGAATGCAAAGGTTAAATGGGCGCTTATTATACCCGAGATGCGTTTTCGATGTTGGCCGAGCTGAGGCGCGCCGATCGGTCGTATTTAGCGATCAATTGGCTTGCGGGCGTGCAGGCTTGACGTTATCATTAACCAGGCAGACAGGGCTCGAATACAATCAAAATGGCGTGAATGCTTAGCTTCTCCGCAGTTGTTATTTACCGCGAGCGATGATGTTTTCCACATGCAGCGTTATCAAATAAGACCCTCACATTTTAATTATTAGGGATAACAAATGAAAACCCCCGTTCATATCGCGGTTTCTGGTGCTGCCGGACAAATCAGCTATTCTCTGCTTTTCCGCCTGGCTTCGGGCGCATTGTTCGGTCCTGAGCAGCCGATCATGCTGCATCTGCTCGAAATTCCGCAGGCGATGCATGTGCTGAACGGCGTGGTGATGGAGTTGCAGGATTGCGCGAGTCCTTTGCTTTACCGCATCGAAACGACCGATGACCCGCGTATCGCCTTCAGAAACGCCGATTATGTGTTTCTGGTCGGCGCGCGTCCGCGCGGGCCGGGCATGGAGCGCAAGGATCTCTTGGAGGTGAATGCGGAGATATTTTCGGTGCAGGGCAAGGCGCTGAACGATGTCGCCAGCCGCAAAGTGAAGGTTTTGGTGACTGGCAATCCGGCCAATACGAATGCATTGATCGCGCTTAAAAACGCGCGCGACCTCGGGCCTGAGAATTTTTCCTCGATGTCCCGTCTCGATCATAACCGGGCGATCAGTCAGCTCGCCAATAAATGCGGTGTGTTGGCTACCGACGTGAAGAGCATGACGATTTGGGGCAATCATTCGACGACCCAATATCCCGATCTGCATCATGCGAAAGTCAAGGGGCAGGATGCGCTGTCCCTGGTCGAACGCGACTGGTTTATCAATGATTTCATTCCGACCGTGCAGCAACGCGGCGCGACAGTGATCCAGGCGCGCGGCTTGTCGAGCGCCGCCTCCGCGGCTAATGCCGCGATCGATCAGATGCGGAGCTGGGCCCTGGATACGCCGGAGGGCGACTGGGTCAGCATGGGTATCCTGTCCGACGGGAGTTACGCAATCGAACGGGATCTGATGTATTCGTTCCCGGTGACGGTGACCAACGGCGAGGTCACTATCGTGAAGGGGCTGGACATCAATGAATTCAGCATGCAACGGATGCGCTTCAGCGAAGCCGAATTGAAGGAAGAGCGGGACGCGATTCGGCATTTGCTGTAGTTGATGCCAGTTATAGATAATTCTGGTTTTTACTAAGTGCTAACGAGACTTGATTTAATGTTTAAATGGTGCAGTCTACCCGCTCTCTGCGGTGAAGAAAATCGCGTCGAATAAGTTTTTTAGGAGGTAATGTGCCAACAATTTCGATGTTTTATGGCATCTTAATTTTGATGTACTTCTACGACAACAAGCAGCATAACCGTCCACACATTCATGCGGAATATGGGGAACATGAAGCATCGATCGCCATTGATGACGGTATCGTTTTGAGCGGTGGCTTGCCTGCTGCTAAATTGAAATTAGTTCAGGCTTGGATTGAAATACATAGGGAAGACTTGCTGGTAGATTGGAAACTGGCGGTCGCAGGCGAGCCTATCTTTAAAATTGATCCATTGCGCTAGGGGCGGGGGAGCGCATGGATAAAATTGTCAAAGCTGTTCCTCTTGATGATTATAAAATCGAGATACTCACCAGTAGCGGAATTTCAGGTGTTTTTGATGTTAAGCCCTATTTGCAAGGCAGTGCTTTCAGAGAACTAATGGACGCGTCTTATTTTCGTCTAGTGCGTCCAGCGCATCATGGAATTATGTGGCCTCATGAACAGGACTTTAGTTCAGATACGATTATTTGGGATATGCAAAAGTAATACCATGAGAATGAAGTGAGTCGCTTATCCATTGCAAGCGACTCACTTCATGTTTTTGCATATCCGCCTAAGCTTGGTTTTTTGACTACACCACCCTATCGCGCGGCTCCTGCTCTGCAAAAAACGCCGCAATATTGTCCAGCACTCGGTTGCCCATCGCGACGCGGGTTTCCTCGCTGGCGCTGCCAAGATGAGGCAGTAGCGAGATATTGTCGAGTTCCAGAAAGCCCGGATAAACATTTGGCTCGCCTTCGTAAACATCGAGTCCCGCGCCGCCGATCCAGCCTTCCTTCAGTGCCTTGTACAAGGCCTGATTGTCGACCACATCGCCGCGCGCGGTGTTGATCAAGTGCGCGGACGGGCGCATCTGCTTTAAGCGCTGCTCGTTGATCAGATGCCGGTTTTCGGCGCTGCCTGGGCAATGCATGGAGACGAAATCGGCCGGGCTCAACAGTTCCTCGATCGTCGCGCAACGGGTTGCCTGAACGTCGTCGATGATGTCCTGCGCCGGGGCATTGCGCGGCGTATAGAACAGGATTTTCATGCCGAAGCCGTGATGCGCTTTCCTGGCCGTCGCCTGCGCGATCCGGCCGAAGCCGATCAGGCCGAGCGTCTTGCCAGTCACTTTTTGGCCGAGCAGTTGCGTTGGGCACCAGCCGGTCCACTGGCCGCTGCGCACCAGGCGTTCGCCTTCGGAGGCGCGGCGGGCCGACATCAGCAGCAACAGCATCGCAATGTCGGCCGTGCAGTCGGTCAGGACGCCGGGCGTATTGGTCACGACCAGGCCTTCTTCCTTCGCGCTCGCAATGTCGATATTGTTATAGCCGACGCCGAAATTGCCGATGATCCTGGCGCGCTTGTCCGGCACGCGCAGAATGTCGGCGGTGATCGGATCGGTGACGGTCGGCAGCAGCGCATCGGCGGTTTGCAGGGCCTGTTTCAAGGCGTCGGGCGTCATCGGTACGTCGGTCTCGTTCAGCGTGACGTCGTACAGTTCCTTGAGTTTGGCTTCGACTTCCGTCGGCCATCTGCGGGTCACGACGACTTTGGGTTTGCTCATGGCATCCTCTCGAAATGAAGGTCAATCAGCGGAGGCCGGGTTGCATGCAACCCGGCCTTGCCGCTTTATTACTTCGCAGTCGAACGGTAATATTCGACCGCCGCGCCAACTCCGCTGCCCGGCTTGATGTCGAAGCCGCTGTCGAGCATCGCCATTTCGACGCCGGCGAACGCGCCGAGCATCGAGACGTCGTTCATGTCGCCGACATGGCCGATGCGGAAGACCTTGCCGGACAATTCGGACAGGCCCGCGCCGAGCGAGATATTGTATTTTTTGAACGCGGTGCCGATCACGTCGCGGGCATCCTTGCCTTCGGGCACGACGACTGCCGAGACGGTATCGGATTCGAAACCGGGGTGAGCGCACAATTGCAGGCCCCAGGCCGCAATCGCTCTGCGGGTACCTTCGGCGAGGCGGTGATGGCGCGCATAGACATTGTCCATGCCTTCTTCGAGCAACAGGTCCAGCGCCTTGCGCAAGCCGTACAGAATCGGCAGCGCCGGGGTATAAGGCGTGTAGCCGTCCTTATTCTGGTTCATCTGGTCGCGCAGATCCAGGAAGCAGCGCGGGTATTTGCTGGTTTCGGTCGCTTTCAATGCTTTTTCGCTGAAGCACAGGAAGGCGCCGCCGGCCGGCAGCATGAAGCCTTTTTGCGAGCCGCTGATCGCGCCGTCGACGCCCCAGTCGTCCATCCGGAAATTCAGGCTGGCGATCGAGCTGACGCCGTCAACGAACAAAAACGCAGGATGGCTTGCCGCATCCAGGGCTTTGCGGACGCCGCCGATGTCGCTGGTCACGCCGGTCGCGGTTTCGTTGTGCGTCGCCAAGACCGCCTTGATTTCGTGATTCTTGTCTTCCTTCAGGCGCGCTTCCAGCTTGTCCAGAGGAATGCCCTTGCCCCAGGTTTCCTGATGGATTTCGACATCGAAACCCAGACGTTTCGCCATTTCAGCCCACAGGTGGCTGAATTGGCCGAAACGGTAAATCAGGACTTTGTCGCCCGGATTCAGCGTGTTGGTCAGCGCGATTTCCCAGCCGGCGGTGCCGGTGGCAGGGAAAATGAAGCATTGGCCTTTTTCGGTGCGGAAGATTTTTTTCATGTCTTCGAGCAGCGGCTTGAACAGGGTCGGGAATTTGGGCGAGCGATGGTCTTCCATCGGCGCGTGCATCGCGCTCAAGACTTCGTGAGGAACGTTGGTAGGGCCTGGAATATAAAGGTGGTTGCGACCAGCCATGGATTTGCCTCGTCAGGGTGGTAAGGTGATAAAAACAGAGGTCGACGCTGGGCGTCAAAACTCAAAAACCGCCAATGATGACATACTGGGCCGCAATCGGCAATAGCCGATGCGCGGCCTGAGTCCATCTGTCCTGAGCTTCGAGTCCCTGAGCAATAGCGTTAATCATTGACATTGAATTCTCCGAAAGTAAAATGGCGGATTTATTTGTTGATGACCGAAGTCACCGGATGCGATGAGTCATTCGGCCGGATCATTTTGTTTAAAGCAAGCACAGGCAGGTAGCTAAAATGAGTCACACTTTATATACGGCGTCGGTACAGCGCGTTCAACGCTGCGAACTGGCAGTTCCCGGTTCCAATCCCGGCATGTTCGAAAAAGCTTTGAAAAGCGGTGTGGACTTCATTTTTCTCGATCTGGAAGATGCGGTCGCGCCCGACGACAAATTGCAGGCGCGCAAGAATGTGATCGAAGCGATCAACGATCTGGACTGGAAAGGCCACGGCATTACCTTGTCGGTGCGGATCAACGGTCTGGATACCCAGTACATGGTGCGCGACGTGGTCGACCTGGTCGAACAGGCCGGCGCCAAGATCGACACGATCCTGATCCCGAAGGTCGGCGTTTACGGCGATGTGTACATGGTCGAGGCGATGCTGAACCAGCTGGAAATGCAGCAAGGGCTCAAAAACAAGATCGGCATCGAAGCGTTGATCGAAACCGCGCTCGGCATGGCCAATGTCGAAGACATCGCCAGACAAGGCGCCTTGGGTCGCCTGGAAGCGCTGCATTTCGGCGTCGCCGATTATGCGGCCAGCAACCGCGCGCGCACGGTCAATATCGGCGGCCTGAATCCGGATTATCCGGGCGACCAGTGGCATGCGGCGATCAGCCGGATGACCGTGGCCTGCCGTGCTTACGGCCTGCGTCCGATCGACGGGCCGTTCGGCGATCTGAAAGACCCGGAAGGTTTCAGACAGGCCGCACGGCGCGCCGCCGCGCTCGGCTGCGAAGGCAAGTGGGCGATCCATCCGTCGCAAATCGAACTGGCCAATGAGGTCTTTACCCCGCCGGCCGCCGAAGTCGAAAAGGCCAAACGCATTCTGGTGGCCTTGCAGGAAGCGGCCGCTCAAGGCAAAGGCGCGGCCTCGCTGGACGGACGCCTGATCGATGCGGCCTCCGAAAGAATGGCGAACAATGTCGTAAGAGCGGCCGAAGCGATTGCCGCGAAAACCAAATAACAACAGCGAACAAGAACTGAAGAGGCAACAGTCGTGGATATTCATGAGTATCAGGCGAAAGAAATTTTACAGGGCTACGGCGTAAAGATCGCCGAGGGCGGCCTGGCGTACAGCCCGGAAGACGCGGTACAGCGCGCCCGCGAAATCGGCGGTCATCTGTGGGTGGTCAAGGCGCAGATTCATTCCGGCGCGCGCGGCAAGGCCGGCGGCATCAAGATCTGCAAGAGCCATGACGAAGTCGAGGCGGCCGCGGACAGCCTGCTCGGCAAACGTCTGCGTACGCATCAGACCGGCCCTGCCGGCAAGGTCTGCAACCGCCTGTATATCGAGGCGGGCACCGACATCGCGAAGGAACTGTATTTCTGCCTGCTGGTCGATCGCAGCGCCGAGCGAATCGTGATGATCGGTTCGGCCGAGGGCGGCATGGACATCGAGGAGCTGGCGAAGACCCGGCCCGAGGCGATCACCAAGATTTACATCGAACCGGCGGTCGGCCTGCTCGACTATCAGGCGCGCGAAATGGCCTTCGCGTTGGGCCTGGATGCCGAAATCATCAGTCACGCGGTCAAGACCATCAAGGGCTGCTACAAGGCGCTGCGCGAGAACGATTGCAGCATGCTCGAAATCAATCCGCTGGTGATTACCCGCAGCAACGAGCTGATTGCATTGGACGCGAAGATGGGCTTCGATGACAACGCCCTGTTCCGGCAGCTGAAAATTGCCGAACTGCGCGACAAAACCCAGGAAGATCCGCGCGAAATGGCGGCGGCCGATCGCGGCTTGAGCTATGTCGGCCTCGACGGCGATATCGGTTGCATGATCAACGGCGCGGGCCTCGCGATGGCGACGATGGACATGATCAAGCTGGCCGGCGGCGAACCTGCGAACTTTCTCGACGTCGGCGGCGGCGCCTCCGCGGAGCGTACCGAAAAAGCCTTCCGCCTGGTGTTGGCCGACAAGAACGTGAAAGCGATGCTGGTCAATATCTTTGCCGGCATCAACCGCTGCGACTGGATCGCCGAGGGCGTCGTGCATGCGGTCAAGAAAATCGACATGCAGGTGCCGTTGATCGTGCGCCTGTCCGGCACCCATGTCGAGGAAGGTCAACGCATCATCAGAGAAAGCGGCCTGCCGATCATTACCGCCGACACGTTGGCCGAGGCGGCAGAGAAAGCAGTGCAGGCGCGTAATCAGGCGGTCGCGAAAGCCGCGCAAGCATAAGGAATCAAGATGGCAATTTTTATCAACGAAAACACACGCATCATCGTTCAGGGCTTCACCGGCAAGATCGGCTCGTTTCATGCCGAAGACATGATTAAATACGGCTCCAATGTCGTCGGCGGCGTGACGCCGGGCAAGGGCGGCCAAACCCATCTGGGCCGGCCGGTGTTCAATACGGTCAAGGAAGCGGTGCAAAAAGCCGGCGCGGAAGCCAGCATCGTGTTCGTGCCGCCGGCTTTCGCGGCCGATTCGATCATGGAAGCGGCCGATGCGGGCATTAAATATTGCGTTTCGATCACCGACGGCATCCCGACCCAGGACATGATGCAGGTCAAAAATTTTCTGCGCCGTTTTCCGAAAGAAGAACGCATGATCCTGACCGGCCCGAACTGCGCCGGCACGATCAGCCCCGGCCGCTCGATGCTCGGCATCATGCCGGGCCATATCTACATGCAGGGCAACGTCGGCATCGTCGGCCGTTCCGGTACCTTGGGTTATGAAGCGGCCGACCAGATGAAACGCCTCGGCATCGGCGTCTCGACCTCGGTCGGCATCGGCGGCGACCCGATCAACGGCTCATCGCACCGCGATATTCTCGAACAATTCGAGCAAGATCCCGAGACCAAGGTCGTGCTGATGATCGGCGAAATCGGCGGCCCGCAAGAAGTCGAAGCCGGCCTGTTCGCGAAAGAACACATGACCAAGCCGGTCATCGCCTATATCGCGGGCCTGACCGCGCCGGAAGGTCGCCGCATGGGTCATGCCGGCGCGATCATTTCCTCGGCCGGCGAAGGCGCGGCCGAAAAAGTCGCGATGTTGAGGGAACTCGGCGTCACGATCTGCCCGACGCCGGCGGCGATGGGTGCGACCGTGGCCGAGGTGTTGGCGAAGCTGTAAGATACGGGGCATTGGCAAGCGCGGGCATGGATGTTTTTTCGCCCGTCTGAGCTGTAAATCAGCCGTTTTTTCTTTGTCATTGTTTGAGCTCGGTTTTGCTTCGCTTGTGGTTGCGACAGACGCACTTTATCTCGAAAGGTTCTAGTAATGCCTTTATGGATTTGGTATGTTATCGCCTGCTATGACCCTGGAAAGGGGTAGCGATTCATAAAAAAATAACTTCTAGGATATCAAGTATGAAAAATTTGAAAATCATTGCAGCAGGTATTGTGAGTCTGGCGTTGTTGGCGGGTTGCCAAAAGACTGAAGAAAAAGCAGCTGAAGGCGCATCTCAGCCTGCAGCGGCGGGTGCTCAGGGCGAAGCGGGCGCTCCGGGTGCGGCGGGTGCTCCGGGTGCGGCGGGCGCTCAGGGCGAGGCGGGTGCTCCGGGTGCTCCGGGTGCTCCGGGTGCTCCGGGTGCTCCGGGTGCTCCGGGTG
>Ga0066439_1000331_pt1 | contig 18270 bp, 19 predicted proteins | sample LakWasMet57_HOW8_2_FD_59527 | JGI IMG/M metagenome (GOLD analysis project Ga0066439, IMG submission 59527) | Freshwater sediment methanotrophic microbial communities from Lake Washington under simulated oxygen tension - Sediment Metagenome 57_HOW8 | ecosystem: Environmental > Aquatic >...
TGATGGTAATTATTTTTAGATCAAAACGCTCTGCAATTTTTACAAGATCGGGTAGGCGGGCCATACTTCCGTCTTCATTCATAATTTCAACTAAAGCACCACAAGGCTCAAATCCCGCTAACCGCGCAAGATCTATGGTTGCTTCTGTATGGCCTGTACGTTGTAAAACGCCTGCCTCTTTCGCCTTTAAAGGAAAAATATGTCCGGGTCTTCCAAAATCACTGGCTTTTTTTGTTGGGTCAACTAGTGCTAAAACTGTTTTACTTCTATCAGATGCCGAAATACCGGTTGTACAACCATACCCTAATAAATCTATAGATACAGTAAAAGCAGTTTCGTGAGTACTTGTATTTGAACTCACCATCATATCTAGTTGTAATTCTTTAGCTTTTTGCTCTGTAATTGCAGTGCATATTAATCCGCGGCCATGAGTTGCCATAAAGTTAATTACTTCGGGTGTTGCATTGGCAGCTGCGGTAATAAAATCACCTTCATTCTCACGATCTTCATCATCAACAACAATTATAACCTTACCTTTACGAAGATCTTCTAAAGCTTCTTCTATTGTATTTAATTTAAATTCACTCATAATTTGTGCTGCAAATTTACTTAATTTAACCCTTAATTTTGCTTTTTGTTTTGGAACTACTTCTAAATAAACTTAAAATAGAACTACAAAGTCCACTGCCGGGAATTGAAGCTCAATATCTCATGGCACCCTTTTCTAGACCTAGAATAGACTTAACGAGTTTAGAGGCATCGCAATACAGATTAAGCGCCGTAATGATTCTTTTTTGTAGCGATGATAATAATAATTTGTTTATTCCTTTAATTGAACGTTTTGCTTATACAGGTGCCCATAGCGCTCAAATAAGTTTTCCGGGAGGGAAATATGAAACGGAAGATGAAAACTTGCAGAATACAGCTATTAGAGAGTGTTATGAAGAGATTGGATTAAGGGATGAAATTGAAGTAATAGGTAAACTTACATCTTTGTATATACCGGTAAGTGGTTTTTTAGTAGAGCCATATATTGGTTTCTGTAAAATAAAAAATCCGCCAATGGTACCTCATGAAAGAGAGGTGAAAAATGTTTTACAATTATCGGTTAAAAGTTTATTAGAGGAAAGTATTGTAGAACTTGGTTATGTAGATGTTGATGGCACCAAAATAAAAACCCCCTACTTTTTGGTAGAGGGTTATAAAGTTTGGGGTGCAACAGCAATGATACTTAGTGAGCTAAAAACAATTTTAGCAAAAAACTATTAAATTACTTTGTAAAATCTGTCATCGTGTTATCGTAACACAAATAGTATTTTCCTTTTTTCAGATTTTCTATATTAATAATATTACCAAATCCTTTTTTAACAACGTCTCCATATGCATCAAACACTTCGTATGCAGTCTCCATATTAAAATCAATACTCTTTCCACTTTTTGGAATAGCAAAAGATGGTTTTTCTGTTGTAGATTTTAAACTAACTTCTTGAGAATATTTTGAAAATGAGTTTAAGCCTTTTTGTTTAACACGGTATTTATTTTCTCCGCTATGTGTTGTAACTTGGAATGAATATTCGTGATTTTCTGGGCTGCCAATTCCATCCATTTCGCCAACAGGAATCCATTTATTCCATTTAAATTGCTCAATGATATATGGTAAAGAACCAGATTCGTTTTTAGCTGTCCATTTTAAAACTCCAGCAGGAGAAATATTCATCGTTAATATTTCAAAACTTGGCTTTGATTTTAAGTCTTCAAGATTTAAAACTTTAGGAACACAATTTTCTTGATGACTAATTTCAATAACTACCTTTTGCCCGTATTTTAACTGCAATGCAGCCAAATCAATTTCAAAAGCACTTGAGTTAGTTTCATCAGTAGTAATTTTTCCGTTAACTTTTATTTCTTGTGCGCAAAAACCAACTCCGTTAACGCCATACGCATTTTGAACAAATACATTTTTGTTCTGGTACTTTCCCTCAATAACAAGTGTAGCCGAATTTAATAAGTTGTTAAAACCCAGAAAGCACATTAAGATTAAGAAATTTTTCATCGTTGTATAATTGGTATATTTTATAGACAAATATAACAATCTTATCGATGTATTTTAAATGAATTTCCTTATTTTAACAATTAAATAAAGAATTGTTAAAAACAATATTATAGCAATAAGAACCAAGTAGGGTTTTTTGAAGTGAATTTTAATTGCTTTCATGTCTTTTCGATAGCTCCATATTAAACCAGTGACGAAAATCACCAAAAAAATAAGCGTAAAAACAATCCTTCCTGTTGTGAACATAATTATCAACAAAGATATGTAATAATTTGTAGTTTTTACCTTTGATAGTTTTTAAATTATACCAAACTTCACTCTTTTAATATTTGAATTTTAAAATAAACATACACATATTTTTTATTGCCTTCTCTTTTGTTCTTTTTTCTGGCACCGTAAAGGCCTCTAAAATTGAGAAGGGCTTTAAAGCACTTTCTATTCACGATTATTTTAAGGCTAAAAAATTATTGTCTAAAAATTATAACAATAAGCACAATCCTTATTCCTCCTTTGGTTTAGCAATAATATACAGTCGCAACAACAATCCTTTTTATAATTTAGATTCTGCCTCAAAATATGCTGCGTTAAGTTTTAATTTGTTTGCAAATAAGTGCGAGAAAAAAAACTATTTTAATTTTATAATTGATAGCCTTCATATTCTTCAATTGATTGATTCTATTGCTGCAAAAGGATTTGAGAGACTTAAAACAGATAAATCAGTTTTAAATTATGATAATTTTTTAAAACAAAATTATTTAGCAAACAAAAAAGTTTTAAGCGAAGTTGTTTATTTGCGTGATGAATTGGATTACAATCAATCCCTTGGTTTTAATAATAGTAATCAAACCAAAGAGTTTGTAATTACGCACCCTCAAAGTTCATTTATTGCAGAAGCCTTATTGCTAATTGATAGACAAATATTTGATGAGTCTACAAAAAATAATACAGCCTTGTCATATATAAATTTTATAAAAGTTAATCCTAAAAATGTTTTATTAAATTCAGCTTACGAAAAATTATTTTCTATTTATAAAGAAACTTCGGATATAAACGGATTAAAATTATTTGTTACGAATTACACATTAGCGCCACAATACACCGAAGCCTGGAAACTATTATTTGCTTTAACAGTTAAGTCATATTCAAATGATGAACTCGAGAAATTTTTAGCAGATAACCCAATGTTTCCCTTAAAAAATTCTATTTTAAAAGAGCTTCAATTAAATAATTTATTGCTTTATCCTTATCAAAAAGATGAATTTTTTGGCTTTATTGATACTTCTACAACTGTTATTATTTCTCCTATTTTTGATGCAGTTACAGTGTTTTCTGAGGGGCTAGCGGTGGTTAATAAAAACGATTCGGTTTATTTTATTAATAAAGAAAATATAAATCCCTTCGATCAATTTTTTGAAGATGCTTATAATTTTACGAATGGAATTGCTCCTATTAAAAATGGAAATCACTGGTGTTTTATTAACCGGCAAGGACAAATTATTTCGCCACTATACGACGAAATAAACGAAATTTCAAATAATTGTTACACCGTAAAACAAAACGGAAAATTTGGAGCCGTAGATAATTTTGCTCAAACGATTATTGAACCGCGTTTTGAAGAATTAGGTGATTTTAAAAATGAACTTGCCTATTACCGATTAGATGGCAAAAGTGGTTTTGTGTCAAAAGATGGTTATGTTCACAAAGCAGAATTCGACTGGCTTTCAGACTTTGATGCCGATAAAATTGCTATCGTAAAAATTGGTAATTCTTACGGCCTTATTAACTCTACCGGTAAAGTTATTTTAGAAACTAAATACGATCAAATTTTAAAAGCAAACAATTCTGTTTTTATTGTTGTGCTTAATAATTTATACGGCTTTTATAATGGAAAAGGTTGTTTCTTAAGCGCAATTAGCTACGATTTTTTAAAAGAAAAACCGGTTGATTTTTACACCAATGGATATATTTTTAAATTGCTAAAAAAAGGACAGCAATCGTTTATTGATGCCAATGGCCGCACCAGTATTGAATTTGGAACTTATGATGAAATTAATTTTGCTTCTAACGGATTAATTCGTGTTAAAAATAAAAATAAATATGGTTTTGTTGACCGCAAATTAAATGTTGTAATACCTTATAAATTCAATAAGGCAAACGATTTTAAAGATAGTTGTGCTTTCGTACAATTGAAAGATAAATTTATATTAATTAATACTCAAGGCAAAGAAGTCTATTCTTCAATAGCTGAAATACAGAAGATCAGTCGCCATTTTTATCTTGTAAAAGGAGAAAATGAGAATTTAATTAATTCGGCAGGTGAGCTTGTTTTGGCAGATATAGGCAATATTCAGCCTGTAAATGGAAAGTTATTTATAATTACTTTAAATAATGGCGTAATTAAATTACTCTCTGATTAAACATTTTATTAATTTTAAACCATATTTGAAAAGCATATTTAAAATTTAAAAATATAAACTATGACAAAAATACACAACTTTAGTGCCGGTCCCGGAATCTTACCTCAGGAGGTTTTAAAACAAGCCTCAGAAGCTTGCATCAATTTTGATAATTTAAATTTATCCTTATTAGAAATTTCGCACCGTAGTAAAAATTACGAAGCAGTAATTGAAGAAGCTCAATCAATTATTAAAGAATTGTTTGAAGTGGGTAACGATTACGAAGTGATGTATTTAGGTGGCGGAGCAAGTTTACAATTTGCAATGGTGCCTTATAATTTATTAACCGAAAAAGGCTATGCTGCTTATGTAAACACTGGTGTTTGGGCTAGCAAAGCAATTAAAGAATCTAAAATTATTGGTAATACAAAAGTAATTGCATCATCAGAAGATAAGAATTTTAATTACATCCCTAAAGGATATGAAATTCCAACAGATGCAGATTACTTACACATTACAAGTAATAATACCATTTTTGGAACTCAAATGAAGTCGTTCCCAAAAACGAATATTCCTTTAGTTTGCGATATGAGTTCTGATATTTTTAGCAGAAAAGTAAATGCAAAAGATTTTGATTTGATTTATGCTGGTGCTCAAAAAAATATTGGACCTGCCGGAAGTACGATGGTTATGGTTAAGAAAGATGCACTTGGAAAAACCGGACGTAAAATGTTATCAATGTTAGATTATCAGGTGCATATTAAAGGTGGAAGTATGTATAATACTCCTCCGGTATTTCCAATTTATGTAACACTATTAACTTTAAGATGGTTAAAGAAAAATGGTGGTGTTGCATGGATTGAAAAAATTAATCAGCAAAAAGCAGATTGTTTATATAATGAAATTGACAGAAACTCATTATTTGTAGGTACTACAGTTGTTGAAGATCGTAGTAATATGAATGCTTGTTTTTTAACAACAAAACCCGAATTAGAAATTGAATTCGATAAAATGTGGAAAGACGCTAATATTAGTGGTATTCGCGGACACAGAGATGTTGGTGGATACAGAGCATCTATGTACAACGCTTTACCATTAGAAAGCGTACAAGCTTTAGTAGATGTAATGAAAGAATTTGAAAAGAAATTTGCTTAGGCAATAGAACACATATGGCGCTGATTAAGCAAATTGGCGCAGATTTAAAAAAAGTGAACTTATGGTTCACTTTTTTATTTGAATAATATTTTGAATCTCCTCTCCCGTCGCTTTCGCGACACCCTCTCCAGAGAGGGATACATTGGGTGCTTACGCGTAAGCAAACACATTACCCGCCTTTAGAGGAGATGTCCGCAGGATAGAGGAGGAAATTATATAAAGAAGGCGAAAGATTTAGTATGCTTTCTTTATTTGATAATTAGTAATTTCTTATTTGTAAATAATTTTCCATCAATCTATCCTTAGAGGGAACGAGATTGGATATCTGACGCGTAAGCAAACACAATATCCTCCTTTGGAGGAGGTGTCCGCAGGACGGAGGAGGATATCAAATAATAAAAAAGGCGAACCATTTCTGAATCGCCTTTTAAAACTTTTAAAATTTATATTTTACAAACTATCTATTTGTGGTGGGGTAGTTGTTGAAGTTGTAGTTTCAACCTTTGGTGCAACAACTTCTTCCACTTTGTCAAATGGGCGCTTACCAAAGATTTCTTCCAAATCCTCTTTAAAAATAACTTCTTTCTCTAATAGTTTTTGAGCTAGTAAAGTCAGTTTATCTTTATTGCTTAATAAAATTTGTTTTGTTTTTGCATAAGCAATATCTGTCATTTTTTTAACCTCTTCATCAATAGTTCTTGCTGTACTTTCGCTGTAAGGCTTGCTAAAGGCGTAATCACCTTGTCCCGAACTATCGTAATAACTAATGTTACCGATCTTATCATTTAAGCCATAATATACAATTGATGAAAATGCCTGCTTAGTTACTTTTTCAAGATCACTTAATGCACCTGTACTTATTTTTCCAAAAATAACTTCTTCAGCTGCACGCCCGCCTAAAGCAGCACACATCTCATCCATTATTTGCTCGGTAGTTGTTATCTGACGCTCTTCAGGTAAATACCATGCGGCACCTAACGAACGGCCACGAGGCACAATAGTTACTTTTATTAATGGACTCGCGTGCTCTAACATCCAACTTACGGTTGCGTGTCCGGCTTCGTGAAAAGCAATTACACGTTTCTCTTGAGGAGTGATGATTTTATTTTTCTTTTCTAAACCTGCAATAATTCTATCTACCGCATCTAAAAAATCTTGTTTTTGTACCGTTTTTTTGTTTGAACGAGCAGCAATTAAAGCGGCTTCGTTACAAATGTTAGCAATATCTGCACCGCTAAAACCAGGAGTTTGTTTTGCTAAGAAATCTATTTGTACACTCTCATCAATTTTAATTTTCTTTAAATGAACTTGAAAAATTTCTTTACGTTCATTTAAATCTGGCATGTCAACGTAAATTTGTCTATCAAAACGTCCTGCACGCATTAAGGCTCTGTCTAAGATATCGGCACGGTTAGTAGCAGCTAAAATAATTACACCACTGTTAGTCCCAAAACCATCCATCTCGGTTAATAATTGATTTAATGTATTCTCGCGCTCATCATTTCCGCCGGCAGCTGCGTTTTTACCACGCGCTCTACCAATAGCATCAATCTCATCAATAAAAATAATACAAGGCGCTTTTTCTTTAGCTTGTTTAAATAAGTCGCGCACACGAGATGCACCAACACCTACAAACATTTCCACAAAATCCGATCCGCTTAATGAGAAGAAAGGAACTTTTGCTTCGCCTGCAACTGCCTTTGCTAATAATGTTTTACCGGTACCCGGAGGGCCAACTAATAAAGCACCTTTTGGAATTTTTGCTCCTAAGTCGGTATATTTTTTTGGATTCTTAAGAAAATCTACAATTTCCATCACCTCCATTTTTGCGCCATCTAAACCGGCAACATCGTTAAAGGTGATGTTAACGTTTGAGTCTTTATCAAACAAAGTAGCTTTAGATTTTCCGATATTAAATATTTGTCCCGGTCCGCCGCCACTTCCGCCGCCACCCATTCTGCGCATCATAAATATCCAAAGCACAACCATAATTATTATTGGCAATAACCAAGGTAATTGATCGCTCATCCAATTTGTTTCTTCAACACTGCGTGCAAAAATTTGTTTTTCTTTTGGTATACCTGCTTCGTTTTGTACTTTTTCCATCCCTAACATTAAATTATCAATAGAAGGAACTGTGATAAAATAGTGTGGACCTTGATATTTTTTATCAGGAAATAAAGAACGCGCTGTTTTAGGGTCTTTGTAACGGTTGCAAGTTGCAGCACTATCCGGATTAATGTAAATGCGTGCAATGGTTTTATTCACAATAACCACATCTGTTACATCACCTTTAGCAAGCATATCTTGGTAAAATTTACCTTGACTAACTTCTGCTAAACGCGGTGTAAAGCCATTGCCATAAAAAACAATAAATAATAATACGGCAATTACTACGCCATATATCCAATAAAAATTGTTGCCGCTATTACCGCCACCTTTATTTCCGCCACCAAAATTAGAACCCGGGCGACTGAATTTTTCTTTCATTCGCTCAAATTGTTTTTTTCTTTCCTCTTCAGATGAATTGGATTTATTATTTGAATCGTTAGGGGTAGGATCTGTATTTTTTGTATCGCTCATTTTAATTTTTTATCTGTGTAAAAATTAGTTGTTAATTGTTGTAATTTCTGCATCGCCCCAAAGCCCTTCTATATTATAGAATTCGCGGGTTTCGCGTAAAAATACGTGTACAACAATATTTATATAATCAATTAAGATCCACTCGCTGTTCTGGTGCCCTTCTGTGTGATAAGCTTTTTCGTTAGTTAATTTTATAACCGTGTCTTCAACGCTGTCTGCAATTGATTTAACGTGCGTTTTACTATCGGCATCGCAAATAACAAAGTAATCTGTTACTCTGTTCTCTAATTTACTAATATTTAGAATAGTAATATTTTTTGCTTTTCTTTCTTCCATACCTTCAACAATAGCATCTAACAAGCTAGTTGTTTGTTTAGGAGTAGACGACTTTTTTGGTCTTTTTGTTGAAGCAGGTTTCTTTTTATTTTCTGAATTTGCAATCAGGTTAGCCTCACGAAATTCTCTTTCTTTATCAGTAATTGGCGTTTTGGTATTTGTTTTTTTTCCAAATGCAGGTTTACCTTTTACTGTTTTTTTTGCAGCGGCCGCAAAACCAAGTTTAGTTTTAACCGTTTTTTTTGCTGCAGATTTTTTTGCTGGTGCTGCTTTAGCAGTTTCTGTTTTCTTTACAGCTGTTTTAATAGTTTTTTTTGCTGCAGTTTTTTTAACCGGAATTTTGGCCATATTATTTATTTGTCGCTTGACTTTTAATTAAAATTACTAGGTTTACACTAAAGAACAAATTTAATCTTATTTGGTTTAATGGAAACATTATTTATAGGTAGAAACATAATTTTTTTACCACAAGTTAATAGTACCAATTCTTATGCCATAGAGATGTTAAAGAACGTTAACCTTGCCGAAGGAACTGTAGTTCACGCAGCAGAACAAACCGAAGGAAGAGGACAGCGAGGAAGCTTGTGGAAGACCGAAAACACAAGCAATTTAACGGCTTCATTAGTATTAAAGCCCACTTTTTTAGACCTTAAAAATCAACATTATTTGTATCAAATATCGGCTTTGGCTTGTTATGACGCATTGGCTGAAATAATAGACAATAGCCAATTTGACATAAAAATTAAATGGCCTAATGACATAATTGTAAATAAACAGAAAATTGCCGGTATTTTAATTGAAAATAACGTATCACAAGCACAATTAAGTTGGACGGTAATTGGTGTAGGTATTAATGTAAATCAAACAATTTTTGACGAACAATTTAATGCAACTTCTTTAAAGGCATTATTAAATAGAGATATAAAGGTTGAAAGAGTATTAGCCTTGTTTTGTAAGCATTTTGAGAAACACTATTTACTTTTAAAAAGTGGTAGGTTGGATCAAATAAGAGCAAATTATTTAAAACATTTTTTTAGGTTAAATAATTGGATGGATTTTGAGATAAATGGCGAAATAAAAACCATGTTTGTTCAGGGAATGAGTGATGACGGGCTTTTGTGGCTAACTGATAGTAATCAAAGAGCCCATTATTTTGATGTAAAACAGGTAAAGTGGTTGTATTAGCCAGCATGTATTTGTCTGTTCGAGTGATTTTTCGCTTTTGGTTCTCGCGAAAAATTTTATTGTGAACAATTTTGAAAATGCATCTCGATACTAAAATTTAAAGAGACAGAATTTTCTAATAGACGTTACAAAATAGATTTATAGCATTCATTTACTAGCCAGATTCTTCAAGGCTTTTTCAACAGAAGTAAACTCAAAATTATAACCACTGTCTTTTATTTTTTGATTACTAATCTTCAACCCTTCTGTAACCATCATTGCGCCTTCGCCCATTGCCATTTTTAATGCCCATTTTGGGACATTAGGCAAGAAAAAAGATCGTTTAAAACTCTCAGCTAATTGTTTCGAAAAATCGTTATTGTTTATTAATTCAGAACCAACCGCATTGTAAATGCCATTTGTGTTTTCATTAAAAAGGGTATGTACAAAAATTCCTGCAACATCGTTAATATGAATCCAAGGAAAAAATTGTTTGCCAGTTGCTAAGCCAGCGCCAAATCCATATTTAAAAGCAGGCGCCATTTTTACATAGGCACCACCGTGCTTACTTAACACTACACCTGTTCTTATAATAGCCGTTCTAATACCTGCATTAATAAAGGGTTGATAGCTCTTTTCCCATAAAACACAACTCTCTGCTAAAAAATCCGTTCCAGATTCATCACTTTCTCCAAATATCTTTTCGTTTTGACTAGCGCCGTAATAGCCAATAGCACTGCCCCCGATAAGGGTTTTTAGTTTAATATTATTTTTGGAAATATGGTTAAAAAGCAATTCTGCACTTTTTACCCGTGAGTCGATTATTTGTTTTTTATAGTCCGAAGTCCAACGTTTATCGGCAATTCCCGTGCCTGCCAAATGAATAACGCTTTCAACTCCATCAAATGCATTTTCATCAATATAGTTTTTAGAAATATCCCATTTATATTTTTTAATCCCTTTAAAAGTGCCCGATTCGCGACTAAGCCAAATGGGTTCGTGCGCTTTGGTTAATAATAGTTCAGAAATAGCCTTCCCAACTAATCCACTTCCTCCGGTAATTAATATCTTTGCCATATCTTTAAAGTTAGTAATACTTAATTAAAACAACACTTAGTCTTAAAAGTTTATGGTATTTGATATTCATATTTTTGTTTGTACCAATCAACGTTCCGGCCACGATCGCCTTAGTTGCGGCGAAGTTCATGGTTTAGGACTTGTAGCGGAATTTAAAAAACAATTAAAAGATCTTAAAATAAATTTAAAAACCCGCGCCAATAAAAGTGGATGTTTAGGAATTTGTGATTTTGGCCCAACGGTGGCTATTTACCCGGAAGGAATTTTTTATGTTGGTGTAAAAAAAGAGGATGTTAAAGAAATTATTGAATCGCATATTCTTAATAAAAAGCCGGTAGAACGATTGTTATTAAAACAATAAGCATGGAAGAATTAGACGTTAGTAATTATTTAATTCGTGAAAATTTATTTGATCATTTTAAAGCGCAGTTAAGGAAAGATTTTGACAGTTGTAGCTTAAGTACTGATTTTATAGATAATTTGCCCGCCCAATTCGAACTTTTAAAAAATAGTTTGCTAATTGAATTAAAGCCCTTGTTAAAATCCAATTCGCTTTTGTCAAATTTATTGTACCGCATCGATATCAGCGAAATACAAATTAAAAATTACCATTTAAAAAATTCCGCTATCAATTTTGAAGAAGTTTTAGCGGAATTAATTATTAAACGTATCCTTCAAAAAGTAATTTTAAAGAAAAAATTTTCACAATAATATGTCTGCAACAATTAGAATAGGAGTACCTAGCGATCTGCCTCGCGCACTTGATTTGGTAAAGGAATTGGCGATTTTTGAAAACGCACCTAACGAAGTAGAGGTTACCGTTAACGAAATGGTTAATTGGGGTTTTGGTAAAGATAAAATTTTTGATTTTTTTGTTTTAGAAAAAGCAAATGTAATTGTTGGTATTGCAGTTTATTACTATAAATATTCTACCTGGAAAGGTAAATGTTTGTTTTTGGAAGATATTATAGTAACAGAAAGTGAACGTAAAAATGGTTTTGGTAAACTGCTTTTTAATGAAGTAGTAAAGGTTGCCAAAGCCCAAAATGTTCGCAGAATGGAGTGGCAAGTGTTAGACTGGAATACTAATGCCATAGAATTCTATAAAAAATATGAAGCCAATTTAGATGGCGAATGGATTAATTGCAAATTGACCTTTGACCAAATTCAGGCGATGTGATAGTTATCCAATCAAACGACAGTCGTTAAAAAATGCCACTAATTACACTAATTATGCTTGATCGAAAAAAAATATTTGTGCAATTATATTTTTCTTGAAGTTCACAACAAGAAAAATTATTTCGCTAAAAGAAAGTAATGTAATTGAAAATAGTTTAGTGTTAATTTGTGAAATTCGTGACTTTTTTTGTAAGATTTATAATTACGAATTATTACTGGTTGTAAATGTAATCTGACAGAACTAAACATTTTGGTACGTACCATTTATTTACATAAAGTTTTTGATCTATAAGTTGGTTGTTACAGTCAACATAATGTCCGTTACTATTGCGTTTAATAATTGTTGCTTTGCCGGCATTTATTTCTTTAATTACTTTTAGTTTTAATTCATCTAATGGTAATTTTTTATTTTCTGCGCCAATTATAAGTCCTAGCTCATTATTTTTCAAATCCATTACATTGCTTAAACTGTCGGGTTGTTCGCCTTCTTCATTTTGGTGTTTTTTAAATTGGCGATAATTTCCTTTTTCATGCGCAATGCCTAGTTTTTTTATTTTTTTTGCTTTAATTTTTTGTGAAAACACCGCCATAAAAAAAACATGCCTAAAGGCATCTAATTTACCCCCATTATTAAAATTATCTAACGCTATTTTTGTAGCAGGTTGATTGTAAATTGCATAAGATTTAGAATACATTTTCTTTACTTTTATGGCCGCAATTGGATGGCACATGCCCCACAAAACCTCTTCTTTAAAGGGTTTCTGGCAATTTACTATGGTTGAATAGCAAAGTAGTAGGGGCACAAGTTTATATTTGTATTTCATTTATGTAAAATTATTAAATCGTCTAACAATAAACGCAATTAACAGTCGAATGTTAGTATAATAGGCGAATTTATTTAGCAATCAGTATCCTAAAAGTTATATTTGTGATGTGAACACCAATACTGACTTTATAACAAAATTACTTAATAAGAAAACAACAGGTCTTGTTATTAGTATTAACGATATCCGCGATAAAGAATTTAGCGGGATAAAATTAACTGCTGAGGAGAGATTTGCATTATCTAATTTTGATAAGTATCGCATTAATGTTCTTAATTCTCAAACTGAGGAAGAAAAATTTCATTATCACTACCGTCAGTTACAAGTAATTGCTAATCTTAGCGATTGGCGCGAATTTCTAACAAAAGATTTCTAGTTTTTACCTTAATTTTCTTATAATTACTTGCAATAAGGTTACTCTTTATTCATTAATTTTTTTACTTTTGAATCTTAATTAAATTCTTAAGAATGAAGGTACAAACATTAGGTCAGTTTATAATCGAAAAACAAACAGATTTTCCATTTGCTAAAGGAGAACTTTCTCGTTTATTACGCGATATTGGTATTGCAGCAAAAATTGTTAATCGTGAGGTTACAAAAGCAGGGTTAGTTGAAATATTAGGCGAAACCGGAAATACAAACATTCAAGGTGAGCGTGTAAAAAAATTAGACATTTTTGCGAATGAACAGTTTATTGCCGCTTTAAAAGCTGGTGGCGAGGTTTGTGCTATTGCAAGTGAAGAGAATGATGAGATTATTCCTATAGATTCTGAAATTTCAAAGAATGCCAAATATGTTGTAGCTATGGATCCATTGGATGGGTCGTCAAATATTGACGTAAATGTATCCATTGGTACAATTTTTTCTATTTACCGTCGTACTTCTTTAAGTGGTCCGGGTACTATCGAAGATTTTATGCAACGTGGTACTGAGCAAGTAGCTGCTGGCTATATTATATATGGTTCAAGTTGTATGCTTGTGTATACTACAGGTAAAGGAGTGTATGGTTTTACCTTAGATCCAAGTATTGGAGAGTTCTGTTTATCGCATCCATTAATGCAAACACCAAAAGCAGGAAATGTATATTCTGTAAATGAAGGAAACTATTTGCATTTTCCGGAAGGCGTAAAAAAATATATTAAGTATTGTCAAGAAGAGGACAAAGCAACTAACCGTCCTTATTCTTCGCGTTATATTGGTTCGGGTGTTGCCGATATTCATCGTAATTTAATTGTAGGTGGTGTTTATATTTATCCAACTACCACAAAATCGCCAAATGGCAAATTACGTTTGTTATACGAATGTAATCCATTGGCATTTATTATCGAACAAGCTGGAGGTAAAGCTACTACCGGCTATAAACGTATTATGGAAGTGCCAATTACAGAACTGCACCAACGCACCCCTTTGTTTGTAGGAAGTTCGGAAATGGTAGATAAGGTTATGGAGTTTATGACCAAATATGCTGAAGTAAAAGCTTAATGAGTTTTAATTGTCAAATATCGGTAATTATCCCTCTTAAAGATGAAGAGGAATCGTTACCAGAATTGCACGACTGGATCGTAAAAGTAATGAATGAGAATAATTATTCTTATGAAATTGTTTTTATTGATGATGGTAGTAAGGATAACTCATGGCATGTTATTGAACAATTAGCACAAAAAAATTCTGCCGTAAGAGCAATAAAATTCCGTCGTAATTACGGTAAATCTCCTGCTTTACATTTAGGTTTTGAGGCTGCGCAAGGTGATGTTGTAATTACCATGGATGCAGACCTTCAAGATAGCCCCGATGAAATACCCGGCCTATACAAAATGGTAACCGAAGAAGGTTATGATTTAGTGAGTGGTTGGAAACAAAAACGTTACGATAACGCCTTTACAAAAAATTTACCTTCTAAATTATATAACTGGACCAACAGAAAAATTAGTGGCATTAAACTACATGATATGAATTGTGGTTTAAAAGCCTATAAGAAAAAAGTTGTAAAAAGTATAGAAGTATACGGCGAAATGCACCGCTTTATACCGGTTATGGCTAAGGCCGCCGGTTTTGGTAATATTGGCGAAAAAGTAGTGCAGCACAAAGCTCGTAAATACGGTGTTAGTAAATTTGGCTGGGATAGATTTATAAATGGATTTTTAGATTTGCTAACCATCACCTTTACTTCAAAATTTGGTAAACGACCAATGCATTTTTTTGGTTTAGTGGGCACTTTACTTTTTTTAGTTGGATTTAGTTTTGCATTTTATTTAGGAGCCTATAAATTGTATTGCGCCTACACACATCACGCAGCAAGATTAATAACCGAACGCCCCTCGTTTTACATTGCTTTAACTTGTATGATAATTGGCAGTATGATGTTTTTAGCAGGTTTTATTGGCGAGTTAATTTTAAGAAATAGCCCTGTTAGAAACAGCTATTTGGTTGACGAGAAACTGAATCTTAAATAGGTTAGTTGCTAAATCATAATACAAATAAATACCTACAAATAACATGAGAGAAGAAGGAAGAAAACGTCCGCCACGTGTTCCTTTAACCCCCGAGGAGGTTGCAGAATTAATTGAAATCAAAAAAATTAGAGAGTTTAATAAGGTTCAAAAATTTAAAAAGTCGTACACTTTTAAAATTTTAAATACGTTTAATGTTTTATGTTTTTTTATTTTTTGCGAATTAATTATTTCTTTTTATGGCCCTTGTAATTCTAAAATGCATTTTTCTAAAAGTGTAACTGTAAGTCATATTGATAAAATGAATGAAAACGGTCAACGAAAAATAGCCGAAATTGAAATTATTGATGTGAATGACAAAGAGTACAAATTAGTGGTAAATGAATTTATAGAAGCTCCTTCAAACTATTCAGCATTTAGAGTATGTAAAGATTATTTGTTACAAAAAGAAATAAAAGCCTATATCGAAACCTCTGATAATTATTATAGAATTTTAAGAGCAAGCCCTATACTTTTTCTTTCGGGTTTTTTAGGAATAATATGTGTTATTTGTTTTTCTTTTGATTTAAATCAAAATTCACATTCTTTAATTTCAATTTCAGTAATGAACGCAATTACTTTACTAGCGTTTTTATTAATCTAATTTTTTATTCCAGTAATTCAGAATTATACATGTCTCCCGGAGAAATCATATTTTCGTTTAATGGAATATTTTTGCCATAACGTTCGGTTAGTTTGGCTTTAACTGCTGGATGTGTGAGGTCAAATTCTTTTAATGGTTTTAAAGCACCAACACTTATGTTTAACGCTTTATGATAAATTTTCCATACATATTCAGAGCAATACATTTCTTTATCATCCCAACTAAAACCCAAATCGTAATGCAGGCCAAGGTTTGCTTTTGCAGTATTTAGCATTTTATTAATTACATCGGTGGTTAAAAGAGTTTGATTTTTTAAGCGTTTTATTTCATATTTATCATCAGCACTCATACCAATAAATTCTTTTAAAGTGCTTTTCATAACGGGTTCTACTGCATGATAAACCATTTCTTTTCCATCTTCAAAAAAAATAACACCTACATGTGTGTATTTTGATTTAGTTGCTAGTTGAATTGCTTTGCCTTGGCCTGATGGATTGACGATAAAGATAATATCACCGTTCTTATGAGGAGTGTTTGTTTTGTTTTTAAAAAAAACAGACGAGCTTAATAAAAAAAAAGCAATTAAAACTCCGGTAATTAAAATTAGTTTGCGCATAGTTAGTTTAGCGTAAAACGTTTAATGCGGGAATAAGTTACAAGTGTTAACAAATTTTAAGTGTAAAAAAATAAATTGGGGTACTAACACTGTAAAAGTACATTCATAATTTAAATTTTGAAATCATTTCGATAAGCTTAATGACAGTCAAATTAACTACTTAATACTTCAATTAGTTCTTCCAGGTCTTTATTTAATTTTTGAATATGTTTAACTGCTTTTTCAAATGGGGTGTAGGTAACATGTTTGTTTACGATTCCTATCATTTCATTTTTATGACCAGTCATTAAGGCTTTTACGGCATTGTAACCCACAATACTTGCGTTTACTCTTTCCATGCAACTTGGGTTGCCGCCGCGTTGTATGTGGCCTAATACACTTACTCTTATGTCAAATTCAGGACAATTTTGTTTTATAATTTCGGCAACTTTATAAGCGCCTCCACTTTGATCTCCTTCGGCAACAATAATTATTTTACTGCTTTTTGTGCTTCGCCACGATTTCATTTTTAAAATTAAAGATGTAGTATCGTAATTTAATTCTGGAACTAATAGCGCTTCGGCACCACAGGCAATGGCACTGCGTAAAGCAATTAAGCCGGCATCACGCCCCATAACTTCTACTACAAATACACGATCGTGACTTTCGGCAGTATCTCTTATTTTATCAACTGCTTCAATAACTGTGTTTATGGCAGTATCGTAGCCAATTGTAAAATCTGTACCAACCAAATCATTATCAATTGTACCCGCGCAACCAACAATAGGAATGTGAATGTGTTTACTTAATTCAATAGCACCTTTAAAACTGCCGTCACCTCCAATAATAACTAAGCCATCAATATTAGAAGCCTTTAAATTATTAGCCGCTTGTTGCACTCCTTCTTTTGTCATAAAGCGTGCGCTGCGTGCTGTTTTTAAAATAGTGCCACCTTTTTGTATTATGCCCGAAACACTTTCGCGTTTTAGTTCAATAAAATTATTATCAATAATTCCTTCATAACCTTTTAAAAATCCAATTACCTCAATGTTATTATACAAGGCTGTTCTAACTACTGCACGAATACATGCATTCATTCCTGGAGAATCTCCTCCGGAAGTTATTATACCTATCTTTTTAATCATAAAACTAAATTACAAATTTATGTTTGAATGTTTTGATTTTGTTGTTTGATTTTAATCATTCGTGATTTAAAACTATGTATCCTACAAGTTCAAGATGATAGTATACTCAAACTATTGGAACAATTTTTGTGTCTTGCATCCTGTATCTTTAATCTGTAACTTTATCTCTTTAAATGGGAAGAATATTAGCAATAGATTATGGAAGTAAGCGTGTAGGAATTGCGGTTACAGATAATTTACGACTCATAGCCAGTGGTTTAACAAATGTTCATAGTAAAGACCTAATTAAGTTTTTAGAAGATTATTTAAAAAAGGAAACCGTTGATATTATTGTAGTTGGCGAACCAAAGACCCTTCAAAATAATAAGAGTGATAGTGCCCGTTTTATAGATCCATTTGTTGTACACTTAAAGAAAAAATTTCCGGACATAAAAATTGAACGTTATGATGAACGTTTTACGAGTGCCTTAGCACATCAAACTATGTTATTGGGCGGTTTAAAAAAGAAAGATAGGCGCGATAAAGAAACTGTGGATGTAATTAGTGCAATTATTTTATTGCAAGATTACATGACTTTGTTGAGTATGAATCTTTAAAAAAAATCCCAAAACCTAGGTATTGTTTGAGTAAACTGTAAATAAAGGACCAGTGCTAGCTACATTTAGTGTTT
>Ga0066439_1000335_pt1 | contig 18212 bp, 9 predicted proteins | sample LakWasMet57_HOW8_2_FD_59527 | JGI IMG/M metagenome (GOLD analysis project Ga0066439, IMG submission 59527) | Freshwater sediment methanotrophic microbial communities from Lake Washington under simulated oxygen tension - Sediment Metagenome 57_HOW8 | ecosystem: Environmental > Aquatic > Freshwater...
TTTAGTAGAGTTACATCGCGAGAAAAATAATTCAAAATTTTCGGTAGGCGATATTTATTTAGGCAGAGCTAAAAAGGTTATGACAGGCCTTAACGCTGCGTTTGTAGATGTTGGATACGAAAAAGATGCTTTTCTGCACTACCTCGACCTAGGCCCCCAAGCTAACTCATTAATAAAGTACGTTGAGCAAACGCAAAACGGAAAACAAAATGTGAGTAACCTGATGTACTTTAAAAATGAACCTGAAATTAAAAAAGACGGTAAAATTAATGAAGTAATAAAGTCAGGAACAAACGTTTTAGTTCAAGTTGCTAAAGAACCAATTAGCGCAAAAGGACCAAGAATTACCACTGAAATTAGTTTAGCCGGACGTTATTTGGTTTTAATTCCTTTCTCCGATAAGATCTCCGTTTCTTCAAAGCTTAGAAATTTTGATGAGAAAAAACGATTAAAAGATTTAATGCAAACAATTAAACCAAAAAACTTTGGTGTAATTGTAAGAACTGTTGCCGAAAACAAACCGGTAGCTGATCTTGAAGCGGATTTAAATGATCTTGTAAAACGTTGGGACGATTGTTACAACATGCTAAAAACCGGCCAACCGCCATTAAGAGTGTTGGGTGAGGTTGATAGAACCAATGCAATTTTACGCGATTTTTTAAATGCATCTTTTAATGCAATTCACGTTAATGATCCTAAAGTTTTTGAAGATTTAAAACTTTACATTAAAACTATTTCTCCTGATAAATTAGACATTTTAAAATTATATAATGGCAAGTTGCCAATTTTTGATGCTTATGGAATTGAAAAACAAATTAAGAGTTTGTTTGGAAAAACCGTTCACATGAAAAGTGGTGCTTACTTGGTAGTTGAACATACTGAGGCTTTACACGTTTTTGATGTAAACAGCGGTAATCGTGCTAAAAGCGATAGCAGTCAGGAAGAAAATGCTTTAGAGGTAAATTTAGAGTCAGCAGTTGAAGTTGCTCGTCAATTAAGATTGCGCGATATGGGTGGTATTATAGTAGTCGATTTTATCGACATGCACAACCCCGATAACCGTAAGTTACTTTTTGATAAATTAAAAGAGGAGATGAAGAGTGATCGTGCAAAGCACAACATTTTACCTCCAAGTAAATTTGGTTTAATTCAAATTACCCGTCAACGTTTACGTCCTGAAGTGAATGTTGAGGTTTTAGAAACTTGCCCTAGTTGCAATGGCACCGGTAAAGTACAACCAAGTATTTTGTTTGTTGACCAAATTGAGAACACATTACGATTTATTTTAAAAGAACAAAATCAAAAAAATATTACATTAAATATTCATCCATACATTGAAGCCTTTATTAAACAAGGTGGGTTATTTCGAAGTAAACAATGGAAATGGTATTTTGAACACAAACAATGGGTAAAGGTTCAAGGTATGGCAAGCCAAAGTTTTATGGAATTTAAATTCTTGAATAAAGACGGCGACGAGATAGTTGTTTAATGAATCCTATATGTATTGCAAAAAAATAAAAGCCTCTGAAAAGGGGCTTTTTTATTGTACTACAAACAAATGTGTATTTTTAGAAATATTTCAAACAGTTAATTATTATCAAACGCGAAATAAAAATAAATGCATTAATAAAAACTTGGCAATTAATAAAATTAATTGTCGTAGTAGTTTATTTATTATTTGGAGCAAATTCATTTGCTCAACAGCCAGCCTATTTTATTCTTGGTGGCGATCAGTTTCGCGGTGTTCAAATATATGATGTAATTCAAGATAAAGAACAAAATTATTGGTTTGCAACAAATGAAGGTATTTATATGTATGATTTTTATACCTATCAAAAAATTGAGTGTGATAAAGCCAAAAGCAACTCCATGTTTAATTTTGTAATAAACAATGATGGAACAATTTATTGTCACAATTTAAACAATCAGATTTTTCAAATTAAAAAAAACGAAATTGAATTGTTTTATGAATTAAAGCTAGAAGAGACGAGTAACGACATAAGTTTGGTTGTTGCAAACGATAATAATTTAGTTATAGGCGCAAAAAAAATTATCGTTTTAAATAAATTAGGCGCCAAAGTAACGGAGTATAACCCAGGCGAAAAATATTTAGGCCCTGGATACAAAGCAAAAAACAAACAAGTTTTGTTTCATATTAGTAGCAGCGATTTTATACTATCTTATTCGAATGGAGTTTTTGTAGAACAGAAACTCCAATACTCAAAAAACGAATGGCAAAACCGAGGAGTCTTAAAATTCTTTTCGGTAAAAAATTTAATGTATGCTATTGATTTAAAAAGCAAATTAACATTCAAATACGATCCATTTAGTTTTAAATTAATTTCACTTCCACAAAACGAGACTTTTAAACGAAGCGCTTCGATTCGAATTTATGAAACCGAAAATGAATTATGGGTTGTTGGCACCTTGCTGGGCACAGCCATTATTAAAGACACTTTATCATTATTAGATACAACTATTATTTATAAGAATTACTTCATCTCTGATGTTTACCAGGACAATGAAGGTAATATGCTTTTAAGTACGTTTGACAAAGGAGTGTTAGTTATTAGTGATTTAAAAATTCCTGATGTTATTGATTCGTTTCGCGACGACCCTATTACTTCAATATATGCAGATGAAGACTTAGACTTAATTCTTGGTTCAACAAAAGGTGTTCTAATGAATTACTCAGCAGGTAAATTTACTCCAATTAATAAAATCGGGAAAAGACCTATTGAAGGAATTTATGGCGACAAAAAAAGTAAATTAATTGTGTTTGATGATGGTTGTATTCGCGCCTATAATAAACAAACAAAACAAACAATAAACATCATTCTGTCGTCATTAAAAGATGCGGTGTTTATTTCAAACGAACAATTTTACCTTGGAACAAATGGTGGCATTACAAAATGTACATTAAAAAACAATAAAATTCAGTCCGATTGGTTACCAAATTTGAAAGCAAGAATATATTGTTTAGAATATGATTCTTTAAAAAAAGTATTATATGCGGCAACGGCTAATGGCTTAATTTCAATAAATGGGTTAGGATTAATTAAAAACATAAAATATAAAAGTGATGATGTTTTTTCAAAACATTTATATTTTAATAGCGGTAAACTTTATGTTTCTACTTCTAAAAATGGCGTGTTAGTTATTAAAAATGATAGTGTTGTAGATGTAATTTTCCCTTCCGTTTCCGGAAAAACACAAGATCTTGATAAAATGATATTTTATAATGGAAATATTGTTGCCAAGTCATCTAATGGGTTTTTTCTATTCAATAAAGATGGCAAATTATTAAAATCGCTTCACACTATTTTTGGTTTCTCTATGCACCGTGTAATTGATTTTACCTATTTTAAAAACCATCTATGGGTAAGTCATTCTGGTGGTGTGCAACAATTGGATTTAAATTATAGACAGGGCAACCAATCTACACCAATAATAAAACTTAAAAAAGTTTATGTAAACGACGAAATCACTCCTCTTTCAACTAATAATTATTTTAGTAGCAACCAGCGAAAAATTCAATTCGTTTTATCGTCAGCCACTATTCGTAATCGCGAAACACTTTGCTATCATTATAAATTAATAGGGTATGATACAAAGTGGAATATAAATAATTACGCCTCTAATCAAATTACCTACAATGCCCTTGCGCCCGGCGATTATACGTTCTTAACTAAGGTAGAAAATCAAGGAGTTTTTAGCAAGCCAATCTCCTATTCATTCAGTATTTCTAAGCCCTTTTATAGCACTTGGTGGTTTATTGTTTTTGGTATAGCCTCGTTTTTATTTTTGGTTTTAATGATATATCGCCGGCAGCTAAAGAATCAACGTAAAAAATCAGAACAAATAAATGAGTTAAATGCATCAAAACTAATTGCCATTCAATCTCAAATGAATCCGCATTTTATTTTTAATGCCCTTAACTCAATTCAAGACCTTGTTTTAAAAGGCGATGTGGAGCATTCTTATTCTTATATAACCACTTTTTCTGATCTAGTGCGTAGAACTTTAAACTACTCAGAAAAAGAGTTTATCGATTTTGAGAAAGAAATTAAATTACTGGAATTGTATTTGTCATTAGAAAAATTACGATTTAAAAAAGATTTAAATTTTGAATTAATTGGAAATACAATTAGCGATATCATGATTCCGCCTTTACTTATACAACCTTTTATTGAGAATGCTTTAATTCACGGGTTACTTCACAAAGAAGGAGAGAAAAGACTAAAAATAACATTTGAGTTGCGGGATATGTTGATTTGTACTATTGAAGATAACGGTGTAGGACGAGAAAAGGCAAAATCAATAAAACAAAGGCAAAAATCAGAACACGAGTCTTTTTCTGGAAAAGCGATACACAAACGATTTGAAATTTTAAGCAAAATACATGAAGGCCAATTTGGGTATACCTATTTAGATTTGCAACAAAATAATCAACCAAGTGGCACTGTAGTAATTTTAAAGATGCCGATAAAACATAAGTTTTAATCTGTTGCTAAATAAAACAAGTCTATTCATAAAACTAATTTTATAGGTAACAAAAAGATAACTAAGTTTAAAAATTGAATAAAATTAGAGCAATATTAGTAGATGACGAAGAAAGTGCGCGCGATGTACTTGAGAACCTTTTGTTGCGGTTTTGCCCGGATATAGAACTAATTGCAAAATGCCAAAATGTAGAACAGGCTGTTGAGGTAATAAATAGAGAGAAACCAGAGTTGGTGTTTCTTGACATTGAAATGCCAAATTACGCCGGGTATGAGATTGTGAATTTTTTTAAAGAGATTAATTTCGAAATTATTTTTGTTACAGCCTACGATCAATATGCGATACGTGCTTTTGAAATTGCTGCTATCGATTACTTACTAAAACCTATCAATATTGAGCGTTTAAAATCAGCAGTGGCAAGAGCTTATCAATCCCGAAATAGTAAACACCAAATAAATCGTATTTCTGTTTTAAGTAATACGTTAGAAAATAAAGAATTAAAAAACATTGTCATAAGCGATAAAGGCAATCAACATATTGTTGCCATTGCTAGAATTATTGCCATTGAAGCGCAAGAATCTTATTGTGTTATACATACTGCAGATAAAAAATACGTAGTAAGTAAAAATTTAAAGCATTATGAAACCATTTTTGAATCACTACCGCAATTTTTTAGGGTACATAAATCGTGGATTATAAATAAAGGATATTTAAAACATTACTCTAAATCTGAATTAACCATTCAATTAACGAATGGGCTAATAACAAAACTTTCTAAATACAAAAAGGCAGAATTTGAAGCTGCTATTTCTTCGTAAAATTGGCTGTTGCTAAAGTAAATGGGCTGTTGCTAAAGAATAAAAAAAAGGAGCTCTCCAAGGAATTACTTTTACGAAAACAATTAATCAACAAAAACAAAATTATGAAATCAACCCACTTTTTATTTTCCACTTGCCTCTTTTTGGGAGGATTATTAAATGCACAAGAAGATCAAACAGTAAAAGCAACTAAAATGGGCGACGGACCATTTATGAGTTATGTAATTAATGAGAGCGGAGGCAATTATACCTATGCCGGAATAAACAAAGAGGTTTGGAATTTTAGTTTTAAACCCTACCAAGGTGATTTAAAAGAGATAGAAGTTAAGCAGGCCGAAAGCAGTTCAATAAACAATTATTATCCTGATGAGGAGGCATTTCCTGCCACTTATGTTTGGGGAAGATTAAATACTGAAGCCTGTATGAGAGGATGGGATTATATTGAACGAAATAATGAGCAAAGGATGGTAATTCTCGATGAGTGGGTTTACATTTTAGAAAAATGGGAAAATAAGGATAACTATAGAATACAAAAATGTTTTAAAAAAGGAGAGCTATCTGGTTTTAAACTTACAAAAAAAGCGTTTGGCGCAGCAAAAGAAATGGAAAATGCTAAACACAAAGAAACGCTTCAGAAATATTTAGACGAGGCTTTTAAAAAACAAGCTGAGGTGTTGCCGGCATGGCAAGCAAACAACAAAGCAAAAATTGATAAACGTATTGCGGCAAAAGAAAGATACCAATTTACAATCGATTCTGTTAATGGAAAATATTGGAGTTCTGCAGAAGGAAAAAGAGTAAAAGCTAGCCTCGATAAAAAGGCGGGCGAAGCTAAAATTATTCTGGTAAATGATTTGTCTGTAGATTTATTATTGTGCCATGGTCAAGGGGTATCTACCAGACTAAAACCTGGAGAAAAAAGAGAATTTAATTGTTCGGGCGATAAAGTAAGAAAAGGTAAACTACGCCCAAATAATACGGCACAGTTTGATTCTACAGATGTGGTTTTAATTGAATCTGATGGAAAGGGATGTGGACAGACAGTAAAAGCTTCTAGTGTATACAAGTAGAAAAAATTAATTTCAATAAAAAAGCCTCTTTTTAGAGGCTTTTTTATTTACGTTCTTCTTGGTAATGCCAACTGTTTCACAAATAATTTTTTCATAAAGGGTAAAGCAATTAAAAATAAGATAATTGGCAGGTACTTGGCAATCGCAAACCAAAAATCATATTCGTTTTGCCAATAGGTATATAAGTATTGATCTAAGTAATACGTATAATCATAAACTTCAATTTTTTGTCCGTACATGTTTAATTCTGTTTTTGCACTTGCGCTGCCATAGTTGTAAGAATAAAAATCATGAAACAAATTGGTATATCTTCTTAAATAATACACCACCATCATTGGCATATAAATAACAATTAAAAAAAACACTTGGTTAAGGATATTTATAAAAGGGCTAAACTTGGTTTGTTTTTTTGAGCTAACAAATAAACTAATTGCCGTTACCATAAAAAATAAAAAAATTAACCATTGAAAAGATTGTTCGGTATTTGAAAAAGAAAATAAAATTTGCGAAACAATAAATGCCAGCAATGGGTATAATCCCATTACAATAATCGTAATTAAAAATTGTTTCCAATAATTTAATTTAAATAAAACTAATAACAGACTTAATGAAAAAACAACGTAAAACATCCCCCATAAAAAATCTTTATCCCAAATAAATAATTTGCCAAATTTTGCTTCAAATAAATTATTAAACGCAACACGCATTTCTTCTTTGTAATAATCATTGCCAAAGTTTATTTCTTCAACACTCATCCAGCCGGCTTTTTGAGCCTTAATATAATTTTGAGCAATTTCTGTTTCATTAATTCCGGGGTTAACGCCATATTTTTTACAAATAGAAATGTGTAAACTAACTTTAGATTTTACTTTTTCAAAATCCGAAATGGGTTTGTAGGAAAGAGATAATTTGTAATTACTTAATACTAAAGGAAAGTTAATGGTGTCGTTCAAATACCTATAGGGAGTGTAATTATTTAGATTGTTTGTTTTATTTATATTAAAATAGGTTTGTTTTTTTAAAGTATCATAAGTGTTTTCATACGAATAATAACTGGTAGGTATATACGGCTCAAGTTCGTTAAGTGTATTAATATCTTTTATCACTTCCTCGTCTGTATAAAGATGCGCCATTTTTGTGTTGTAGCTTATAACAAATGGCGATGCAAACCATACAAATACAAAAATGCTAAAAAACACCAAAAAAAAGTTTTTGTATTCATCCGTAAAATTTAATTTTCCAAAGTTTTTTTCTTTGTTAAAAATTAAATAGCGATAACCCCAAAACCAAGAAATAATAAAGGATACAACGCTCAACAAAACAAACCATAGACCATCATCGGCCCTGCTGGTTAAATTAATGGGCACTAAAAAGCCTATGGCGGTAGATAATAAATAGAGTAATAAACCAAACCATAATACGTAATGCACTTTGCTAATCCAAATAATAGGATATTTAGTTAGCAAATAAGTATCTAAGCGGTTTAAAAAACCGGGCGCTATTTTTTTAAACATATTAAATATCTTTATGAAATAATTGACGAGTACTTTGACTTATGTCGCGATAATAATTTAATTCAAATTCGTTTTTTTGAAGGATGGATAACACTTCAAACCATTTTACTTCAACCTTGCAAGCAATTATAAACGCAGTTCCTGCGTCTTCAATTTTATAACCCATTGGCTCTGTTAAACAATGTTGTAATTGTTGCAATGTAAAATTTCCGGCAACTTCAAAACTATTTACTGCTCTATCAATTCCAAATTCAACTTGTTTGCCATTGTAAATTGTTTTTCCCTGACGAATAAAAATAATGTTGTCTGCAATACGTTCTATTTCATGCAATTGTTGAGAGCTTAAAATTATAGCTATCGGATTGCTTTGTGATTGTGCAAAAAACTTAAGGTCTTGTAAAAATAATTGTTGTGCATTAATATCTAAATTAGCCAAAGGCTCGTCGAGTATTAATAAGTGCGGACGCCATAATAACATTTTTGCTAATTCAAAACGCATGCGATAACCGCTCGAAATTTGATCCCACGTTAAATCCCTAAATTTATCGAGCCCTAATCGAAATAAAATGTAATCTATTTGTTTCAAATTTTGTTCGCCGGTAATATCGTGTATGGTTGCAAAAAAAAGTAAATTTTCTAGTAGTGTACCATGCCATTTTGGAATACGTTGTGGAATAAACGCGAATTTATTTTTTGCTTCATACCAGTTATTTGAAAAAGAACCTAGCGCCGGAAACTCAATATTTCCGGTGTCTGTAGCTAGTTGCCCTGAAATAATTCGGAGTAGGGTTGTTTTACCGTTTCCATTTTCGCCAACAACGCCGGTAATTTCGCCCAACTTTAATTCAAATGAAATGGGGTGCAATTTAAATGGAGATTTACCACTATGAAATTGTTTTGTAATATCTGTGGCTTTAAAAACACAGTCAGAAATTTTATCAGGCGAATTTGCTAAAATAAAATCCTGATTTTTTAATTTTTCAAGCACACTTGCTGCTTCGGTGGCTAGTAATTCTTGTTGCGATGGATTTACTTCAATAATCGATAAAAAACTCTTTCGGAGTTCAAAAATATCAAACACTAAACTTTCGGGTAATTTATAATCATTCGTAAAGTCTAAACAGCGCCGTGTAAACAAACTGTAATCTTTAGAGGCAAACGACTCTTTAAGTTGTTGCGTAAATTTATTTTCAACCATAATTTAAAAACGTTTATTGTTGAGTAATTATATTGATTAGAATATTATTTTATCTATTCGGAAAATTATATTAAATTTAATTAAAGGTTCTGAATAATTACTTAAAAAACATTTTTTATGAAAAAGAAGTTTTACTTAGTACAATTGATTTTAGTTTGGGCCTTTATTTTTAGGGCCTCTCCAACAGTTACAGTTCAATTTATTAAAATTGACCAGTTTGGGTATAAGTTAACTGCACAAAAAATAGCAGTTATATCTAATCCAATAACGGGGTACAATAATGGGATTTCTTTTACACCAGGGGCCACCTACCAAGTGCGAGATTGGGTTACAGATGCTATAGTTTACACTAGCAGCATTACACCGTGGAATGGAGGCGCTACTCAAACTCAAAGCGGCGACAAGGCATGGTGGTTCGATTTTTCAACTTATACCGTGCAAGGCTCTTATTATATTTATGATGTTACCAACAATGTGGGCTCATATCGTTTTGAAATAAACGATTGTGTTTATAATGATGTATTAACCCAAGCAGTGCGCATGTTTTATTTTGCGCGTTGCGGTTCCTCAAAGTTACCTTTAAATGCAACTACAGCTTGGGCAGACGGAACTTGCCATGCAAACACACAACAAGATCTTGATTGCAGACTTTACAATAATACGGCAATTGCAACCTCTAAAAATTTATCGGGTGGTTGGCACGATGCCGGTGATTATAATAAATATGTGAACTTTACCTGGAGCACTTTAACCGATTTGTTGTTAGCCTATGAGGAAAATCCTACTGTTTGGACGGATAATTATAATATTCCCGAAAGTGGAAATACAATTCCCGATCTTTTAGATGAAATTAAACATGAAACCGATTGGCTTTTAAAAATGCAACAACCTAACGGTTCGGTGCTTTCCGTAGTTGGAGGCGGAGCAGTAAGCCCGCCAAGTGCCGACGTTGCTTATAGAAGATACGGCCCGGCAAATACCTCTGCGGCTTTAACAACCGCAGGCATGTTAGCTTTAGCGGCCATTCAATTTAATGCAGTCGGGCAAACAACTTATGCCGCAACCTTACAAACTGCCGCTGTAAATGCCTATTCGTGGGCTGCAGCAAACCCAAACGTTACTTTTAATAATACCGGTTTATTAGCAGCAGGCGAGCAGGAAATTAGTGCTTATGATCTTGCCACACATAAAGTTTGTGCTGCAATTTATTTATATGCTTTAACGGGTAACGCCACATATAAAACCTTTGTAGATGCTAATTATGCGAATGTTCATTTATTACTTTGGACCTTTGCATACCCTTTTGAAGGGCCCGAACAGGATGCGCTTTTATATTACACCAAAACGCCCGGGGCCACACCTGCTGTAAAAACCGCAATTATAAATGCTTATGTAGCATCTATGTCAACCAACAATGCCGATAATTTACCGGCCTATACTAATAAAACCGACGCATACAGAGCCTGGCTTTCAAACAACAATTATACATGGAATAGCAATCAAACAAAATCAAAACAGGCAAATATGTTTTTAAGTATGAATGAATATTCTTTAAATGCGGTTAATGCAACTAACTATATTAATGCGGCTTCTGGTTTTGTACATTATTTTCATGGCGTAAATCCAAATTCAAAAACCTATTTAAGTAATATGGCAAGTTATGGTGCCGAAAATTCAGTATCACAATTTTATCATGCTTGGTTTCATGATGGAAGTTCTTTGTGGGATGAAGTAGGCGTGTCTACTTATGGCCCACCTCCAGGGTATATTCCTGGTGGGCCAAACCCCGGTTATGCTTTAGATGCTTGCTGTCCGGGTTCTTGCGGAAATCCTTCTGTAAACGCACAGTGTACAACCAACTTAACACCACCTATGAATCAGCCAATACAAAAGTCGTATAAAGATTTTAATAACGATTGGCCGTTAAATTCTTGGACGGTTACCGAAGCGGGAATATACACCAATGCTGCATATGTTAGATTGCTCTCAAAATATTGTACCGCCTCAACGTGCAGCTTAACAACAGGTATTAAAAACGATGAGCAAAACGGAATTGGTCTTATTCAAACAATTTATCCCCAACCGGCAGAGAATAAAGTGATCATTAAATTTTATACTCCCGAAAACACTATTGATTTGTTTTTATATGATATAAGTGGCAAACAACTTTCTAATACAACAAAAATTATTTCAAATGGATTAGTAGATGTTGATTTGGGAGGCATTGCAAGCGGCATTTACTTTTTAAAAGTGGTTTCTAAAAACACAACAGAAATCAGGAAGATTGTCAAGGAATGATATTGTTAAGTTGAATTTTCTTTGGGTTTTCACTTACTAATTGTAGGATAGTTGGATTTTTGTTTAGTTTAAATTTTTAGGAAGAGTGTAACTATCTCGAGACCTTCTATAATTATTATTGTACTTGTGAACAAAAAACCCTCACCATTCTGGCGAGGGTTTTTATTTTATACCGTCATTGTGATCGAAGCAATCTAACACGCAGTTTGAGATTGCTTCGTCGCCATTCGAAAACGCTGGTTGCTTCTCGCAATGACGGGTTTAGTTACTTTTTACTCTCTGCAGCTTTTGCAGCCGCTTTCACTTGTGCATCTGCAATTGTTTGTTGGCATTTTGCATCTGCATCATTAATTATCTTCTGCACTTTTTCATCTACCTTTTTCTTAGCAACTTCTGCTGCTTTTTTTGCTGCAATTTTTGCTATTGGATTACCGGCTTGCTCTACTAATTTATCTGCCTCTGCATAGCCGTCTGCTTTTGATTTTTCAGCATTTGCTTGGGCTTCTGCTTTTTGTTTTTCGCATTGAGCTTTAGCATCTTCTAATATTTTTTGGGCTTCGGCCGCTGCTTTATCAATACCTGCATTTAAAGCTTGTGCTGTTACAGTTGCCACTGCACTTTTTGCTTCGTCTTTTAAACTTGTTTTAATGGTTGGTTTCATTACGGTTCCGCCAAACAATGCTGTTACGTTAACCTTATCGCCAGCTGTTATGTTTGTTCCTGCTGCTGCATTACCTTGCGCTAATAAACTAGTTAATGCAGAGTTTGCAGCGCCACCAAACATACTTTTTGGAATGGCCATTTTCCATTTATAATCAATGGTTTGATCAAAACCTGTACTACCGCTAATGTTTGTTGGTACGTTCGCCATCTTTGTATCAAATGGCGCCATTACCACTCTGCCATCTATAATGGTGTAGTTAACAAGCAGGTTACTTACGTCCATACTTTTTAATTGTTCAATTTTTAAAGCTTCACCCAATTTCATAAACGGAGGAAAGCCACCAACGTTAACTTTATCGGTTTTAAAAGTACCTTTTGCTTTTACTGCATTTAAATCGGGTTCCATATTTGAGTTTAACGAAGTATTAAAGTTTTCTAATGTTGCAGAAAATTTACCCTTAGCGTATTGCCCTATTGGCGCCAGTTTTTGAACGGTATTAAATGATTTAAAGGTTTCTTGAATATCAAAGTTCTCTACTTTTAAATTTAAACCGGTTGTTGGTTTTTTAATGTTAGCTGTTTCGTAAAAACCATTAATGGTTAAAGCACCACCCATGGTGTTCATTTTTAAATTAGTCATGTCCACCTTTTGATTGCGCACTACAATGTTACCAATCATGTTATCTAACACTAAATTGGTGTAAATTACTTTTCCAATTTTAGCATCTAAATTAAAGTCAATATTGGCAGGTACTTCTGCTGCACCGGTGCTTGCGGTTGATGTAGGCGCAGCTGTGGTAGTTGTGGCGGCGGTGCTTGGTGTCTCAGGCCCCATTAATTCGTTTAGGTCCATTAAAGAACTGTTTATTGCAAACGATCCTTTAATTAAACTGTCTTTAAACATGTATTGAATTAAATTGTCAATTCTTCCGGATGCTTGCACATCACTCTTACCCATCTTAGCATCAAATTTAGCGAGCTCAACAAATTGCGTGCTAAAATTTAAAAGCATTGTGTTTAATTGAACAACATAAGGAAGTGTTGATGATTTGTAATTCATTTTTTCAATTCCTAACGACCCTACTGCTTTAAATTTATCGTATTCTTTTTTATCAATCGAGCTCATGTTGCCGGCAATACTGATGTCGGTTTTTATAATACCGCTTAGCTCATCTCCTTTTTCGGTTGGAATAAATTCTTTAACAGAGGCTAAATTTATAGTTCCTTTTAATTCGGCTCTTAAACCCGGATCTGAAATTGGTGTTTTAACATGAGCAGTAACATCAATAGGGTTGCCCGCTAATTCTACATGAAATTTATTTACGTCAATGGTTGTTGCATCTAAAACGCCTGTTGGGTTTGCAACTTTAACATCAATATTAATATTGTTTACCGATTTTGGTAAGGATGGATATTTGAACATAGCTTCTTTAATTGTTAAGTTAACGCCAAATGCTGGCATCTGAGAAGCGTTATAGGTTCCGTTTGCGTAACCATCTAAGGCTAACTTGCCTTCCGTTTTAACCGATGCAAAATCTTTTGAATAAACACTTGGAATTAAAGAAAGGATAGATTTAAATTCTGTTTGGTTAGCTTTAAATTTTAAATCCATTTTAATGTTCGTATCGGGCATTTCAACAAAACCATCAAAACCTAATGTTAAATCGTTTAAACTAAATTCGTTTTCTTTAAAGGTGAATTTCATTTTTGGCATATCCATATCTAAATCTGCTTTTAAATGTGTGTGCACTTCATTTAAATAAGCAACACCACTCATTTTAAAAGTTGTTTTAGCAATGTCTAATAAATTATTTAAAACAAAATTATCCTGTGTAAAATCGCCATTTAAGTCATAATTAAAGTTTTCTAATTTGGCATACATATCTCCTTGCTGGTCGTCGTAAACAATGTATGCTTCTTTAATTTTAAATTCTTTTAGTTTCATGGCAAACTTTGTTGGCTCGGCAGACTCTGGAGTTGGCGCACCGGTAGAGTCAGTACTTGGTTTTGCGATATCCCAATTGGCTTTACCATCTTTTAAAACCTTTCCTAAAATTCTTGCCTTGTCTATCACAATAGAATTAATGCCATACGGACCACCACTGATAACACTTTTTAAATTTATATCGGTGCTTAGGTTAGTAATAAATGCTAGGGTATCGTCTTTAAATTCGTTTACACCAATTACACTTACATTATTTATCTTAAATCTAAAATCAGGAAACGATGAAAAAAGGGTTAGATCAAATTCACCAAAATCTACTTTAGCATTTAAATTATTATTTGCCTGTTCTTTAACAATGGCAATAATTTTATCTTTAAAAATAAATGGTGCTGCTATTAATAAAATAATTATTAATAATAACGAAATGCCACTCCATTTAAGAATACGGCGCAGTAAAGATTTTTTTGGTTTTGTTGTATCCATGGTTCAATTAATTTTGAATGATAAAAATAAGAAGAAATATGATAATACAACATTATTAAATTTAAACTTATTAGGAGGGATATAAATGATTAAAATTATGCCCTAATAGTTTTGTGTTTGATATGTAAATAAAATAAAAAACCCTCCTAATAAAATATCAGGAAGGTTTTTTTGGTTACTACCCTATGAAAATAGAAACCAACACAAACTATTTTTTATCCTAAATAAGCTTTTAGTAATCGGCTTCTGCTGCCATGTTTTAAACGGCGCACCGCTTTTTCTTTTATCTGGCGCACGCGTTCGCGTGTAAGGTCAAATTTTTCTCCTATTTCCTCGAGCGAGTGTGGGCGCTTGCCTCCTAAGCCAAAAAATAATTGCACAACATCCGCTTCACGCTCTGTTAAAGTGGATAAAGCACGGGTAATTTCCAATTGTAAACTTTCGCCAAGTAATTGTTTATCCGGACTGAGAGAACTATCGTTTTGCATCAAATCATATAAACTTCCTCCTTCTTCACCCAAAGTTAATGGCGCATCCATACTTAAGTGGCGGCTATTGTTGCGCATAGTATCGCGTATATCTTGTGGGGCCATATCCATAATTTCGCCCAACTCATCATAACTTGGTTCTCTTTCAAGATCTTGTTCTAATTTAGAAAGGGTTTTGTTTATTTTATTAATAGCACCAATTTTATTTAATGGTAAGCGCACAATACGACTTTGTTCTGCCAAAGCCTGCAAAATACTTTGTCTTATCCACCAAACGGCATAAGAAATAAATTTAAAACCACGGGTTTCATCAAAACGTTGCGCCGCTTTTATTAAACCTAAGTTACCTTCATTTATAAGATCCGGTAAACTTAAACCCTGATTTTGGTATTGTTTACTTACCGAAACCACAAAACGTAAATTAGCTCTTACTAATTTATCTAATGCGCGTTGATCGCCGGCTTTTATTTTTTGTGCTAAAACAACTTCTTCCTCTGCTGTAATTAATTCAACACGTCCAATATCATGTAAATACATGTCTAACGAAGCGGTTTCACGATTAGTGATTTGTTTGGTTATTTTTAGCTGTCTCATAATTGCCTATTTTAAATACTTATACGTTTGGTTTTACTATTACGTTGGGTTAAAAGTTTAGATACATTAAAAAATATTAAAAAATTGATTTTTATTGAGTTAACATGGCTTTTTATTGAGTAAAACACCATTTTCTGTTGAAAATAAAAGCGTTTTTTTTAGAAAAACTACTTTTTTAACTGTTTAAATAATGCGAAATTGGCACTATGCTGAAACAGTTATACATAAGCAATTTTGCACTCATACACGAAATGGATGTTTCTTTCCCCGGAAAGTTAACCGTAATTACAGGAGAAACAGGAGCAGGAAAATCTATTTTTTTAGAAGCGCTTGGCTTAGTTCTTGGCAATAGAGCCGATTTGGCGGCTCTTGAAAACAAACACAAAAAATGCATCATCGAAGCAGAGTTTGATACAAAAGGATTAGAATTATCTTCATTTTTTGAAGAAAATGATCTTGATTATGATTCTACAATTGTGTTAAGACGCGAAATAAGCCCGGAGGGCAAATCACGCAGTTTTTTGAATGACACGCCGGTTGGTTTAAGCAGCTTAAAATTATTATCCGAAAAATTAATTGATATTCATTCGCAACATCAAACACTTTTATTAAATCAAACTAATTTTCAATTAGAAGTGTTAGATGCTTTTGCAGGAAGTTTAAATGAGTTTAAAGAGTATCGCTTAGAGTTTTCGAAACTGAATAAGTTAGTGGGTGTATTAAAAAATTTGAAAGATCAGGAAACACAAGCTAAAAAGGAATTAGATTATTTTCAGTTTTTATTTAATGAGTTAGAAGAAATCGAAATAAAATCGGGCACATTAAAAGCGCTTGAAGAAGAAAGCGCTACTTTAGAAAACGCAGAAACAATAAAAAGCACTTTGCTTAATGCCTCTAACAGCATTGGGGGAGGCGAAGTAAACATGCTTTCGGCCTTAGCACAAGCAAAACAAAGTTTGCAGGCGGTATCAAAATACGGTAAAAACTATACAGAGTTTTTTGAAAGAATAAATTCGGTTTACATCGAACTAAAAGATTTGGTTACTGAACTTGAAGATGCAGAAAGCGAAGTTAATTTTGATGCTGTTAAATTAAACGATGTAAACTCAAAACTTGATAAAATAAACCGTTTACTTAAAAAACACAATGTAACTACCGAAGAAGAATTAGCAATCGTTAAAACGGATATTGAAAATAAACTAAACCAGTTCGAATCAATAGAAAAGGAAATTAACGACACCCAAAAACAAATTGATAAATTAAATGCGAGTTGTGTAAAAATTGCAAAAAAATTAACCGACACTCGCCTTAAATCTGTTACCGATATTGAGAAGCAGGTAAAGGAAGTACTGGCAGATTTATCTATGCAAAACGCTAATTTTAAAATTGAAATTACACATACAAAAGAATTAACGGCCTGTGGTTTTGATCAGATTAAATTTTTATTTTCTGCTAATAAAGGCACTGCGTTAAATGAATTACAAAAAGTTGCCAGTGGCGGCGAGCTATCACGATTAATGCTTTGTTTAAAAGCCTTACTCGCCTCAAAAAAACAATTGCCTACAATTATTTTTGATGAGATAGATACAGGAGTGAGTGGCGATGTTGCAGATAAAATTGGACTTATTTTATTAAAAATGGGACAAACCATGCAAGTTGTTACTATTACGCATTCTCCACAAATTGCAAGCAAAGGGGCTCATCATTTGTTTGTTTATAAAAACGATGATGCGGATAAAACAGTATCTTATATTAAAAATCTAGAAGCAGACGAAAGGGTTACTGAAATTGCAAAAATGCTTAGTACCGGCAAACCTACGCAATCTGCTTTGGTTAATGCCAAAGAGCTTTTAAATACTAGCCAAAACGTTTAACTTAAATAGTTTTAAGATTGCTTCAGCAAATTAATTTAACAAAACATGCTTAAATATTTTCCGTCTTTGTCTTATTTTATTGGGCTAATATTAAAGTTGGCGGCCTTTTACAGCGTTTTGTTTTTTATCATTCGTTTACTTTTTTGTTATTTTAATATTCCCGAAAACAATAACGAGCATTTTTCTGATTATGTAAGTGCCTTTTTTATGGGACTTAGATTTGACCTTATTATTATTTCATACATGCTTATGTTGCCGGCTTTGGTTTTATTTATTCAGCAAACTTTTTTTAAAACAAATAAACTGTTGGTTACTAGCATAAAAGTTTATTTAGTATTAGTAACCGCCCTTATATTATTTATTGCTTGTGCCAACATCCCTTACTTTTCGCAGTTTGGCAGCCATATTACTAAAAGTGTTTTTGCTTGGAGATTAACTCCGGGCTATACTTTAAAATTAATTTTTAGTAGTGTTGGCTATTGGGGGTTCTTAATAGTTTTTATATTTCTTTTTGTTGTTTGTATTAAGGTAATTAACAATTTTTTTAATACCTATTTAACTAATTTAGCTCAAATGCAAGGCACTTCTGTATTAGCGTCTGTTGGCAGATTTTTAGTATTAGCCTTTTTTATTTTTTCTGCAGCACGCGGACGATTATCTTCAAAAAGCCCTATGCATGAAGGAATGGCAATTGTAAGCGAAAATGTTTTTGTTAACCAAATTGCTTTAAACCCAAATTTTACCCTTATAAAAAGTTTGAGTCG